>Ga0207933_1000954_pt1 | contig 24556 bp, 22 predicted proteins | sample NGESurdeep092012_4_FD_184488 | JGI IMG/M metagenome (GOLD analysis project Ga0207933, IMG submission 184488) | Arctic peat soil microbial communities from Barrow, Alaska - NGEE Surface sample F53-3 deep-092012 (SPAdes) | ecosystem: Environmental > Terrestrial > Soil > Wetlands > Peat ... | reverse complement strand
GAGTGCTATGGCGCAGCCTTTTCCGCGGGCTGAAGCCCGCTGCTACTCCGGCACAGTGCAGCAACGAGTGCTATGGCGCAGCCTTTTCCGCGGGCTGAAGCTCGCTGCTACTCCGGCACGGTGCAGCAACGGGTGCTATGGCGCAGCCTTTTCCGCGGGCTGAAGCCCGCTGCTACTCCGGCACAGTGCAGCAACGAGTGCTAAGGCGCGGCTTTTTCCGCGGGCTGAAGCCGGCTGCTACTCCGGCACGGTGCAGCAACGAGTGCTGTGGCGCGGCAACGAGTGCTGTATAGCGTCTGGGAATTCGCTCTAATCCCTAGTCCCTATTCTCTACTCCCTATTCCCTACTCTCTGCTCTTGTCGTATCCTTGATCGAGCAGCATCTTAGCGGCGGGCGGCGCTCGAACGCGCTCCCAACACAAATCCAATCCCGCCCACAAATCTGGAAGGCAACATTTTGAATCCCTCGGAAACAACGGAAGAAACCCCCACGCCCGCGGAAACCTCAGCGTCCGCGCCCGGCGCCGAAGAGCACACCGACGAAAGCCACGACCATGAAGGCCACGAGCACCATCATCACGCCGCTCCCACGCTGAACCCTGAGCTGACCCGCACCATCTCCGTCGAAGCTCCGGTGGAAGAAGTGGACAAGGCTTTTCGCCACACCTACAAGCGTTACCAGAAGCTCGCGCGCATCCCCGGCTTCCGCGTCGGCAAGGTGCCGGAGTCGCTGATAAAGTCGCGCTTTGCGAAGGAAGTCCGTCAGGAAGTCCTCGAAGCGCTTGTCGATGCCAAGTTTCGCAAGGCGCTCACCGAGCAGAACGCGCAGCCCGTCTCGCAGCCTCAAGTCTCCGAGCTGTTCCTCGTCGAAGGCCAGCCGCTGCGCTTCAAGGCCACCTTCGAAGCCGCTCCGCAATTCGACATCGCCGGCTATGAAACGGTCACCGTGCATCGTCCCGACGCCGCGCTCACGGAAGGCGAATTTGAAGCCGAGCTCGAAAACGTGCTCGACCATCACGCCACCATCGAGACCGTCGAAGAAGACCGCCCGCTCGCCGACGGCGACTGGGCCGAAATCGGATTCACCGGCAAGGTCCAGGACCTGGCGCAGGTCGTGGGCGAAGAAGGTCTCGAAAGCAAGACGGACGACCGGCCGATCAAGGGCGACGACGTGCTGCTCGAAATCGGGGGCAAGCAGACCCTGCCCGCTTTTACCGAAGGTCTTCGCGGCGCCAAGGTCGGCCAGGAGCTCACTCTCGAAGTCGTGTACCCCGGCGACTTCGGCGATGAGCGCCTCGCGGGCAATACGGTCAGTTACGACATCACCGTCAAGGCCATCAAGCACAAGGATTTCCCCGAGCGCGACGACGAGTTCGCCAAGGAACTGGGCGCGTACGAAAGCTGGGCGGAGTTTGAGACCAAGCTGCGCGAGCGCGTGGGCCGGCGCAAGTCCGAAGCCCTCACCAGCCGCGCGAAGGAGCAGATGCTCGACGACATGCTGGCGAAGTACAACTTTCCGCTACCCGAGTCGTTCGTGCAGCAGCAGATCGACGCGCGCCTGGAACGCGGTCTGCGCGCGCTCGCGCAGCAGGGCATGACCTCCGACGCCATGCGCAAACTCGACTTCGCGCAGCTTCGCGATGCCCAGCGCGAACAGGCGATGCAGGAAGTGAAGGCCTCGATCCTGCTCGACCGGCTGGCCGACGCGGAGAATGTTACCGTCTCCGACGACGATATGAACCGGGAGCTTCTGATGATGTCGATCCAGCAGCGCGAGCCGCTGGAAACGCTGCGCAGCCGCCTTGCCGAAGACGGCTCGCTCGAACGCATGAGAGAACAAATACGTCGCGAGAACACCGCCACGCATCTCTTCGAGAAGCTGGCGTCGTAACCAATGCCCTCAGGGGCTAAAGCCCGCACGGTTTAGCGGTTTCTTTGGCAGGGTCGGAGACCCTGCCCTTCCGTCCAGTATCCTGATCAAGCAGCAAAGAAAGAGAGAGCAAATGGGACTGATTCCAATGGTGCTCGAGCAGACGAGCCGGGGCGAACGCTCCTACGACATCTACAGCCGTCTGCTGCGCGACAACATTATCTTCCTCGGCACGCCGATCGACGACAACGTCGCCAATCTGATCATCGCGCAACTGCTTTTCCTCTCCGGCGAGGACCCGGAAAAAGACATTCAGCTCTACATCAATTCGCCCGGAGGCTCGATCACCGCCGGCCTCGCCATCTTCGACACCATGCAATACATCAAGAACGATGTGACGACGATCTGCATCGGGCAGGCGGCTTCCATGGGTGCGTTCCTCCTGATGGCCGGCAAGAAGGGCAAGCGTTTCGCGTTGCCCAACTCGCGCATTCTCATCCATCAGCCATCGATGGGCGGACTCAGCGGACAGGCCACGGACATCGACATCCATGCCCGCGAAATTCTGCGCATTCGCGAGATCACCAACAAGCTGATGAGTTCCAGCACCGGGCAACCGCTCGACCGCATCGAGCACGACGTGGAACGCGACTTCATCATGACCGCCGCGCAATCCAAGGAATACGGCATCATCGACGACATCATCGATCGCCCCCGCACATAACTGCCGTGACCGATCGGCCGGTACCTCCCTCGACACGGGTACTTCCTGCATCCCCTGTAGCATTTCCGTACGCCTTTTCCGCCAGCGTTACGGTGTAAACTTAAATCCGTTGTGTCGCACCCGGCGCCCGCCGGCATGTGCGAAGGAGCCGCTGCATTGAAAACCACCCGGGGCCTGGAAGAATCTCTTCGCTGCTCGTTCTGCCATAAGTCGCAGGACGCAGTGGCGAAACTCATCTCCTCTCCCTCCGACTATCCGCGCGCCTACATCTGCGATGAGTGCGTCGCCGTATGCAACTCGATCCTGGAGGACGACAAAGGCGAGCAGCAACCCGGTGCCGCCCCCGCGCAGCTGCCCAAGCCCGCCGAGGTCAAAGCCTTCCTCGACGAGTACGTCATCGGCCAGGAAGTCACCAAGAAGAAACTCGCGGTCGCGGTCTACAACCACTACAAGCGCGTGCAGATGAACCGCGTGCGCGGCAACGATGTCGAGCTGTCAAAGTCCAACATCCTGCTGGTCGGCCCCACGGGCTCCGGCAAAACGTTGCTGGCGCAAACGCTCGCGAAAATGCTCGACGTGCCCTTCGCCATCGTCGACGCGACCACGCTCACCGAGGCCGGCTACGTCGGCGAAGATGTCGAGAACATCATCCTCAAGCTGCTGCAGGCCGCGGAGGGCGACGTTGCCCGCGCGCAGTCCGGCATCATCTACATCGACGAGATCGACAAGATCGGGCGCAAGGACGAGAACCCCTCCATCACCCGCGACGTATCCGGGGAAGGCGTGCAGCAGGCGCTGCTCAAGCTGCTCGAAGGCACCATTGCGAACGTTCCGCCGCAGGGTGGACGCAAGCATCCGCACCAGGAGTTCACCATCGTCGATACGACGAACATCCTGTTCATCTGCGGCGGCGCCTTCGTCGGGCTCGAAAAAGTTATCGGGCGCCGCATCGGCAAGAAGGCCCTCGGCTTCAAGACCCAGGGCGAGCCGGGCAAGGAGCATGACGTCACTCCGATCCGCCCGCAGCGCGACTCCGAGCTTCTTCGCCAGGCCGAGCCTCAGGACCTGCTCAAGTACGGCCTCATTCCCGAGTTCGTCGGACGCCTTCCGGTGCTCGGCATTCTCGACGAACTGGACGAAGCCGCGCTCATCGAAATCCTCACCAAGCCCCGCAACGCCATCCTCAAGCAATACGCCAAGCTGTTCGACTACGAGGGCGTCAAGGTCGTCTTCACCGACGGCGCCGCGCGCGCGATCGCCCATGAAGCGCTACAGCGTAAAGTCGGCGCCCGCGGCCTGCGCATGATCCTGGAAGAGCTTATGCTCGATGTGATGTACCACGTTCCCGGCAACAAAAAAATCAAGGAACTCCTGGTCACCGAAGAGATGGTGATAGCCCGCGACGTCACTCTCCCCATCATCCTCGAAAAGGCCGGTTAATTTTTCCTGCACTCAAAACAAACGGACAGCCTGGGCTGTCCGTTTCGCGTTTTCTCGTTCCTCATTCCCTCGAACCTCGCTCCTCAACAAACTTGCTCTCGCTCTAAGCTCAACATCTCTCAGCTCTGGGCTCGTTTCAACCGGCGCTCGCACCAATGCACGCGCGCTCCCGAACAAACGACACATTACTGCCGTGCGCGACCCCACCCTTGTCAAGTCCCGCCGGCGTATTTCCCCTGCTCCCGGTGCGCGTACAATTCCTCAATGCCGCGCGTCTCGGGGGGTGCGCACCGTTTCCCCCGCGCCGCGCGTCTAATCGGAGAGTTATGACAAACGAAGAACGCGACATCCTCAACGGCGCCCAGCGCAAACTCCCGATGATGCCCATCCGCGAGATGGTGATCTTCCCCCACATGATGGCGCCCTTTGTCGTGGGCCGCGAGTCCTCGGTCCGCGCGCTCGAAGAAGCCCTCACCGGCGACCGCCGCATTTTTCTCGCCACCCAGCACGATGCTTCGGTCGACGAGCCGACAGCCGACGACATCTACAATGTCGGCGTCATCGGCAACATCGTCCAGTCGGTCCGCATGGCCGACGGCAACATCAAGGTGCTGGTCGAAGGCGTCGAGCGCGCCCGCTCCAGCGAGGTCAACGACGAGGACGGCTTCTTCGTCGCTACCGTCCGCACCTCGCGCGTGCAACTCGAGCGCACACCGCAAGCCGACCAGCTCGTCTCGCGCGTGCATCAGCTCTTCGAGCAATACAGCAAGCTCCAGCAGTCGCTCAACCAGGAAAACGCCGCCTCGCTGCGCACCGACGAGCCCGCGAAACTCGCCGACGTCATCGCCGCCAACCTGCAACTCTCGATCGAAGAAAAGCAGCAGCTCCTCGAAGTCTTCGACCCCGAAACCCGCCTGGCGCGCATCGCCGACACGCTCGACATCGCCATCGAAAAACTCAACATGGACCGCACCATCCAGTCGCGCGTGAAGCGCCAGATGGAGCGCGCGCAAAAAGAGTACTACCTCAACGAAAAGATCAAGGCCATCCAGAAAGAACTCGGACGCGGCGAAAAATCCGAGTTCGACGAGCTCAGGAAGAAAATCGAAGAAGCCGGCATGACCGCCGAGGTCAAAGAGAAGGCCACGCAGGAGCTCAAGAAGCTCGAAGCCATGCCGCCAATGTCCGCCGAGTCGACCGTCTCGCGCAACTACCTCGACTGGCTGCTTGCAGTCCCGTGGAAGAAGCGCAGCAAGGAAATTCGCAGCATCGACAGCGCCGAACAGGTGCTGAACGAAGACCACTACGGCCTCGAAAAAATCAAGGACCGCATCCTCGAATTCCTCGCCGTCCGTCAGCTCGTCAAAAATCCCAAGGGCTCGATCCTCTGCTTCGTCGGGCCTCCGGGCGTCGGCAAAACTTCGCTTGGCATGTCGATCGCCAAAGCCACCGGCCGCAAATTCGTCCGCCTCTCTCTCGGCGGCGTGCGCGACGAGGCCGAAATCCGCGGCCACCGCCGCACCTACATCGGCGCGCTTCCCGGCCAGATCATTCAGTCGATGAAGAAGGCCGGCACAAAAAATCCCGTCATCATGCTCGACGAGATCGACAAGATGGCAGCCGACTTCCGCGGCGATCCCGCGTCGGCGCTGCTCGAAGTCCTCGATCCCGAGCAGAACAACACCTTCCAGGACCACTACCTCGATGTCGAGTATGACCTCTCGCAGGTCCTCTTTGTCGCCACCGCCAACGTCCTCCACACCATTCCGAGTCCCTTGCAGGACCGCATGGAAATCCTTCGTCTCACCGGCTACACCGAACTCGAAAAACTCGAAATCGCCAAGCAGTACCTGCTTAAAAAGCAGCGTGAAGCCACCGGCCTCAGCGACCGGCAAATCCAGTTCTCCGAGGACGCGCTGCGCGATGTCATCCGCGGCTACACGCGCGAAGCCGGCGTCCGCAACCTGGAGCGCGAGATCGGCAACATCTGCCGCAAGATCGTGCGCAAGGTTGTCAGGGAGCCGAAGCACACCGAATCCATCACCGCCGAATCGCTCGAAGGGCTCCTCGGCGTGCCGAAATTCCGCGACTCGCAGGTGCAGGAAAAGTCCGAAGTCGGCCTCGTCACTGGTCTCGCGTGGACAGAGATGGGCGGCAGCATCTTGCAAACCGAAGTCCAGGTCCTCGACGGCAAGGGCAAGATGACGGCGACCGGCCAACTCGGCGACGTCATGCAGGAGTCCGCGCAGGCCGCGCTCACCTACATCCGCTCGCGCTCGCACCACCTGGGGCTGCCGCGCGATTTCTACCGGTCGATCGACATCCACGTCCACGTCCCCGAAGGCGCCATCCCCAAAGACGGCCCCTCCGCCGGCATTACGCTCGCTACTGCGCTCGCCAGCGCGCTGACGAAAATCGAAGTCCGCCGCGATATCGCCATGACCGGCGAAATCACGCTGCGCGGCAAGGTCCTCCCCATCGGCGGCCTCAAGGAAAAGCTCCTCGCCGCCCATCGCGCCGGGATTTTCGAAGTCATTCTTCCCGCCGAGAACAAGAAGGACCTCGCCGATTTTCCCGAACTCATCAAAACATCGATGAAGCTCCACTGGGTCGAGCAGATGGACGAAGTCCTCGAAATCGCCCTCGCCGCCAAGCTCCCAAAACTAGCCGAAGAGACCCCCGGCGCGCTGGCCCAGTCCATGCCCGTTCCACCGGCAACGCTCACGCCGTCTCAACCTGTCGCCCACCAGTAGTTCACGCGGAAAACGAAAAGGCCGAGCCACAGAGCTCGGCCTTTTCGCATTTGGCTCGACCCTCAGGCGCGCTTGCCGGAAACCAGGTGCATTACCAGCGAAATTACCGCAAAGATAAGCAGCAGGTAGATAAAGAAGCTGGTGATGTGCATCAGGAAAAATCCCCCCAGCCACAGCACCACGAGAACGATTGCCAGAATAAGAAACATGCCACACCTGCCTCAAATTGGAGTCGCGCCACAGCGCGCAGTACGCCTTATGAGAGCGGCGCCGCCCCACAAGCGTTGCATGCACCACAAAATTCATCAAAATATTTCCGCCGGATAACACGGCGAACTGCCCGGGCGTCTACCTGACTGCTGCACATTCCGTTCTGGAGGCTCTCCTGTCATGCTCGAAATCATCATCGTGGTTATACTTGTGCTGCTGTTGTTCGGGTCCTTCCCTGTTTACCCGTACTCGCGCAACTGGGGCTATCGCGGCTCCGGCGTACTTGGCACCATTCTGGTGATCGTCATCATCCTCTGGCTGCTGCACTACATCTAGGCCCCAGCAAACATCCCTCACACTCGACTAAGATGGAAGGCGCGCCTCATTACCGGGCGCGCCTTTTCTCATGAGCCCAGCCACTGCCGCAGTCTCGTCTCTCCGCCTCAGCGACCTCGCCCCCAACGCCGTTCAATCTGAAATTCGCGCCATGACGGTCGCCTGCGACACCGCCGGAGGCATCAACATGGCCCAGGGCGTCTGCGACACCGATCCGCCGCTGCCTGTTGTCGAAGCCGCGATCGCCGCCATACGCGGCGGCCTCAACATCTATACCCGCGCCGACGGCATCGCCCCGCTGCGCGAAGCCATCGCACAAAAATTCGCGAGCTTCAACGGCATTACCGCCGATCCCGCCACGGAAATCTTCGTCACATCCGGCGCCACCGGCGGCCTGAACGCCGCGCTGCTCGCGCTGCTCAACCCGGGCGACCAGTGCATCGTCTTCGAGCCCTTCTACGGCTACCACGTCAGCACGCTGCGCTCGCAACGCGTCGAGCCCATCATCGTTCCCCTCGAAGCCCCCTCATGGGCGCTCGACATCGCCCGAGTCCGCGCGGCCATCACACCCCGCACCCGCGCGATCATCTTGAATTCGCCGTCGAACCCCTCCGGAAAAGTAAACACCCTCGCCGAGCTCGAAGCCGTTGCCGACATCGCCATCGAACACGACCTCTTCGTCTTCACCGACGAGATGTACGAGTACTTCATCTACGACGGTGCCCGCCACATCTCGATCGCCTCATTGCCCGGAATGGCGGAACGAACGATCACCATCTCCGGCTTCTCGAAAACTTTCTCCGTCACCGGCTGGCGTCTCGGCTATCTGGCCGCGAGTGCCAAGTGGATGCCCGCCATCGGCTACTTCCACGACCTCACCTACGTCTGCGCGCCCTCGCCGCTCCAGCACGGAGCCGCCGCCGGCCTGCTCGCCCTGCCCAAGTCTTTCTACGATGAACTCGCTGTCGAATATCAAGCCAAGCGCGACATGACCTGCGCTTCCCTCGCCCGCGCCGGCCTGACGCCCTCGGTCCCCACCGGCGCGTACTACATCCTCGCGGACGCTTCTCGCATCCCCGGCGCCGACGCCAAACAAAAGGCCCGCCGCCTCCTCGCCGACACCGGCATTGCGGCGGTTGCAGGCTCAGCGTTCTTCGGCAACGACGAACGCGGCCACAACCGAGGCGAGAACCTACTTAGGTTCTGCTTCGCAAAAAAATCCGCCGACCTCGATGAAGCCTGCCGTCGCCTCGATGCCTACCGACTATAGTGAAATTTTTAGCAGCCGCCCATAATCGATTCATCATACGGAAGCGTCAACCACCGCCGTGCGCCGCAATGCCCGCCCGCAATCGACGGGATCAGCATCACCTCATCGCCATCCTCGAACGCATGAGCGTCTCCGCCCAGAAAACGAATGTCCTCATCGTTGACGTAGACGTTGATGAACCGCCGCAGCTTGCCATTCTCGTCCTTCACGTTCGCCGAGAGCGCGGGAAACTTCGCATCAAACTCGGTCAACAAACCCGGTAAGTTTGCCGCGTCCGACTCAAACGTTTTCAGTCCATCCGTGTGCCGCGCCAGCGCGGTCGGCAGAGTCACCTTGATGCTCATCGCGCACCTCCCGCAAGCTCCAATTCAAGCTCATCGACACAGCCATCGAACGCCCGGATGTACGCATCGAACGCCGCCAGCTTCGGCTTCACCGGCACCGACTCTTCGAACCGTCCGTCGAGCGCGTCGGTCGTCTTCAAGCCATTTCCAGTGATGCAAACCACGGTCGTCTCATCGGGAGAAATCCGTCCATGCGCATACAGCCGGGCCGTCACAGCGGTCGTTACGCCACCGGCAGTCTCGGTAAAGATGCCCTCGGTCTCCGCAAGCTCCTGAATCCCGGCAACAATCTCTACATCCGAAACATCCTCCGCCCATCCGCCCGACTCGCGAATCATCTTCGCGGCGGCCGGCCCGTCGGAAGGATTTCCAATCGCCAGCGACCGCGCAATCGTGTTCGGCTTCTGCGGCTCAATGTAGTCCCAGCCATTTTTTACCGCCTGCGAAATCGGCGAGCAGCCCGTAGCCTGCGCTCCAAAGAAACGCACGTCCTTCGGCTCAACGAGCCCGAGTTCGATCAACTCCGAAAATGCCTTCTTGATCTTCCGAATCAACGACCCGCCCGCCATCGGGCAAACCACGTTGTCCGGCAGCTTCCACCCCAACTGCTCGGCAATCTCATACCCCACCGTCTTCGAGCCCTCGGCGTAATACGGCCGCAGGTTCACATTCACAAAGCCCCAGTTGTACTCATCCGCAATCTGCGTGCAGAGCCGGTTCACATGGTCGTAGTTGCCATCGATCCGCACCAACTGCGCACCGTACACCTGCGTATTCAAAATCTTCGCGGCCTCAAGATCGGCTGGAACCAGAATGCAAGCCTTCAGTCCCAGCCGCGCCGACTGCGCCGCCACGGAATTCGCCAGATTGCCCGTCGATGAGCACCCCACGGTCGTAAATCCAAACGCCTGCGCGTTCGCCAGCGCCACCGAAACCACGCGGTCCTTGAAGCTCAGCGTCGGAAAGCAAACCGAATCGTTCTTGACATAAAGATTGTTCGCGCCAATGCGCTTTCCCAGGCCCCGGGCCCGCACCAGCGGCGTAAACCCTACAGGCAGATCAGGCTCGAAGCCGTCCGGAATCGGCAGCAACTGCTTATAGCGCCAGATATTCGCCGGCCCCGCAGCAACGCTCTCGCGCGTAAACTTGCCGCGAATCTGTTCCAGGTCGTAATGCACTTCCAACGGCGCGAAGCACTCATCGCAGGCCGACAGTGGCCGATTACCAAAGCTTTTGCCACACTCGTTGCAGCGAAGCTCATACAAATTACAGGAATACTCCATCGAACTCTCCCTCGTAGCCAAGGGGGTTGCGATCCTGAGACTTCTCTATGCTGGAATGCCGATGCGGCGGAGGGAAGGAAATGCGGGGGTGCAGCAAAACCGCCGCTGCTTATCTCCGAATCTCATGTTCCCTGTTTCCAGGAGAGAGTTGACACCGGTACGCCTTTGTTCTGTCCGGTTGTCGTGGCGTCTCAGGGCTCGTCCCTCAGCCACTCTGCATGAAATTCAAATCTGCCGAAGCAGACTGGAATAAATCTGTTGTATCACATGCCAGCCCCCGGCGCAAACAACCACACAAAATACCTGTGGACAAACGTCTTTCGGAGGGAGTTTAATTTTTTGCGTCCTTCCGAGGGCACGCGCATCCTCCGAAGGCACACCGTAGGAGGGCCGCAACATGCTGCATCATCTCCTTCAACTCGTCATCAAGGGCCTGATCCTCGCCTTCTCCGGCGGCAACAACTGCCGCTTCTAAAGGAGGCCTACCCCGCCGGATCGTAATTCAAATTCTGCCCCAGCCACCGCTCCACCTCCGCGACAGTCATCCCCTTGCGCTCGGCATAATCCTCAACCTGGTCCTTATCGATCTTCCCCAGGCTGAAATACCGCGACTCCGGATGCGCGAAATATAGCCCACTCACGCTCGACCCCGGCCACATCGCGAACGACTCCGTAATCACCATCCCGGTATTCGCATGCACATCGAGCAGCCGCCACAGCGTGCCCTTCTCCGTGTGGTCGGGACACGCCGGGTACCCCGCCGCCGGCCGAATCCCGCGATACTTCTCCTGAATCAACTCCGCATTGCTCAAACCCTCAGCCCGCCCATAACCCCACTCATCCCGCACGCGCTTGTGCAGGCACTCGGCAAAAGCCTCGGCTAAACGGTCCCCAATGGCCTCCGCCATAATCGCGTTGTAGTCGTCGTTCTCGGCTCTGTACTTGTCGCACAACTCCTTCAACCCAATCCCGCTCGTCACCGCGAAACCGCCGATCGTATCGGCCAACCCCGTCTCCTTCGGCGCAATAAAATCGACCAGCGAGCGGCACGGCTCCGTGCCCTCCCGGTTCGCCTGCTGCCGCAGAAAGTGGAATCGCTCCAGCACCTCTCCGCGCGTAGAGTCCGTGTACAATTCGACATCGTCGCCCACGGCGCTGGCCGGAAAAAATCCGTACACGGCCCGCGCCGTAATCAGCTTCTTCTCGATCATCAAGTCCAGCAAGGTATTCGCGTCGGCGAAGATTTGCCGCGCCTGTTCTCCCTGCTCCGGATGCTCAAAAATTCGTGGATAAACGCCCTTCAGCCCCCACGCATGAAAAATCGGCGACCAGTCGATAAACTCCCGCAGCGTCGCCAGCGGAAAATCTTCCAGCACTCGCACACCCGTGAATTCCGGGACCGCTAAATCCTCGGCCCGCCACGCAATCGGAGTCCGCCTCTCGCGCGCGACCGCCAGCGACACGGCCTGCTGCTTCGGGGCCGCATGGGCCTTGCGAAGAGTCTCATATTCCACGCGATGCTTCGCCACAAACTCCGCCTTGCCGTCGTCGCTCAACAGGCTCGTCGTCACCGGCACCGCGCGGCTTGCGTCGAGCACATGCACCACCGGCTCGCTATAGTGCGGCGCAATCTTCACCGCCGTATGGCGCCGGCTCGTCGTCGCCCCGCCAATCAGCAGCGGCAGTTTGAACCCCAGCCGCTCCATCTCCTTCGCCACATGCACCATCTCGTCCAGCGACGGCGTAATCAGCCCACTCAGCCCAATCAAGTCAACCTTCTCCATCTTCGCGCGGTCCAGAATTTTGTCGCACGAGACCATCACCCCCATGTCGATGACCTCGTAGTTATTGCACGCCAGCACGACGCCAACAATGTTCTTCCCAATGTCGTGGACGTCGCCCTTCACCGTCGCCAGCAGAATCTTTCCCTGCGCCTTCACCACCTCGCCGGCCGCCTCCATCGCGGCCTTCTCGGCTTCCATAAACGGCGTCAGATGCGCCACGGCTTTCTTCATCACACGCGCGGACTTCACCACCTGGGGCAGAAACATCTTGCCCGCGCCGAACAAGTCTCCGACCACGCCCATGCCATCCATCAGAGGACCTTCAATCACCAGCAGCGGCCGCCCCAGCTTCACACGCGCTTCCTCCGCGTCGAGCTCGATATACGTGTCGATCCCCTTCACCAGCGCATGTGAGAGCCGCTCTTCCACCGTGCCTTGGCGCCACTCTTCGGCTTTCTTCTCGCTGACTTCCACGCCAACGTGCTTCAGCGCTTCGCCAAAGTCCACCAGCCGTTCCGTCGCGTCCGGCCGCCGGTTCAGCAGCACATCCTCGACCAGCACCTTCAGCTCCGGGTCGATCTCCTCATACACTTCGAGCATCCCGGCGTTGACGATCCCCATGTCCATACCGGCCGCAATCGCGTGGTACAGAAACGCCGAGTGCATCGCCTCGCGGACCTTATTGTTTCCGCGGAAACTAAACGAAATATTGCTCACGCCGCCGCTCACCTTCGCATGAGGAAGGTTCGCCTTGATCCATCGCGTGGCATTGATGAAGTCCACCGCGTAGTTGTTGTGCTCCTCCATCCCGGTCGCGACAGTCAGGATGTTCGGATCGAAAATAATGTCCTCCGCCGGAAACCCAACGTCATCGACGAGAATGCGATAAGCCCGTTCGCAAATCCGAATCTTCTCTCCAAAAGTCGCCGCCTGCCCGTCCTCATCGAACGCCATAACGACGACGGCGGCGCCATACTTCAGTACCTTCCGCGCGTTCTCGCGAAATTTCTGCTCGCCTTCCTTCAGCGAAATCGAATTGACAATTCCCTTGCCCTGCAGGCACTTCAGTCCCGCCTCGATGACCTCCCACTTCGAGGAGTCCACCATGAACGGCACCTTCGCCACCTCCGGCTCGCTGCCCAGCAGTTGCAGGTAGCGCGTCATCGCAGTCACGCCGTCGATCATGCCCTCATCCATGCAGATATCGAGCACGTTCGCGCCATTTTCCACCTGCTGTCGCGCCACGCTGACGGCTTCCTCATAGTGCCCCGCCTTGATCAGTTTCGCGAACTTCGGCGACCCGGCCACATTGGTCCGCTCGCCGATCATCATGTACACGCCCGGCTGCTGCGTAAAAGGCTGCGATCCCGACAGCCTCAACGGTCTCACCTCCACCGCCGGGGTGGCCCATTCATGACGCGCACTATGCGGCATGAGTGGGGAACCTCCACCGCCCACATCGCCCCCGCTCAAGCCGCCACCTCGCTCTCGCGCGCGTACGACCCATCGATCAACGTCGTTCCCCACCGCCGCGGCGCCTTACCCTCAAGCCCCTTCGCAATCGCCGCAATATGCTCCGGAGTATTCCCGCAACATCCGCCCGCAATATTAATCAGCCCGCCCTTCGCAAAGTCTCCCAGGTACCGCGCCATATCCTCCGGCCCCAAATCGAACCCGGTCTCCGAAAGTGGATTCGGCAGCCCCGCATTCGGATAGCACGAAATCGCCGTACTCGCCTTCTCCGAAAGCTCTTCCAGAAACGGATACATCAGATCCGGCCCCAGCGAACAGTTCAGCCCGATAGACAGCGGCTTCACGTGACTTACCGCATTCCAGAAAGCCTCGGTCGTCTGCGCCGAAATCATCGTCTCGCCACCCCGCCCCACCGCCGCCGAAATCATCACCGGCAACTCCGTGCCATCTTCATCGAACACCTCGCGAATCGCCACCAGCGCAGCCTTCGCATTCAGCGAATCGAAGATCGTCTCCACCAGCAGCAAATCCGATCCGCCCGCGATCAGCGCCCGCACCTGCTCCGCATAGGCTTTCCTCACCTGATCAAAAGTCACCACGCGAAAGCCCGCATCGTCCGCATCGGGCGAGTTCGAAAGCGACACCGTCAGCGGCCCAATCGCTCCCGCCACGAACCTCTGCCGCCCCGTCGCACTGCCCACCCGGTCCGCCCACTCTCTACACTGCCGCGCAGACACCTCATTGATCTCCCACGCCAACCCACTCAGCATCGGATCGTCGATGATTTTCTGATAAAACTCAGGGTCCTTCCGCCCGCCATGTTCACGCGGGTCTTCGACAAAAAACTCGCTCTGCGTAATGCTGGTCGCGCCAAAAGTATTGGTCTCGATAATGTCCGCGCCCGCCTCCAGAAACCGCCGGTGAATATCGCAGATCATGTCCGGCTGCGTCAGCGAAAAAATATCGCCGTTATTCAGCAAGTCCTTCGTCGAGTCCTTGAACCGCGCCCCGCGAATGTCCGCTTCCGTCTTGCCATAGGTGCGGATCGTCGTCCCCATCGCTCCATCGATAATCGCAATCCGCTCATGCAGAATTTTTTCCAGTGGATGTGTTTGTTTCGTCATCTCAAGTCCTTCGCGCGGTGCGTTCACGCGCCTTTCGCAGTACGGCGAGCCATCAGGCTCGCCGTGAAATTTCTGGCTCAACTTATGTCTAAGCAAGCACGTCGGCAAGATCTTCAGAGCTCCGGGGATCGAGCGGCATAGCCGGCATGATCCCCACCAGCATGTCTTCCTTGCGCATCACCAGGGTCGTCGCGTTCAGGCTCGCCAGCTCAAATCCATGCCCATGCGTAATCGCATCCGTCGGACACGCCTCGACACAATAGCCGCAAAAAATGCAGCGGTTGTAATCGATGTTGTAGACCTTCGCATACCGCTCCGCCGACGAAATCCGCACTTCCTCGGTATTGTCCGCCGCCTCGATATAAATGCAGTTCGCGGGGCAAGCCGCGGCGCACAGAAAGCACGCGACACACTTTTCCAGCCCATTCTCATCGCGCTGCAACTGGTGTTTCCCGCGGAACCGCTCCTGAAACTGCGCCCCGCGCATCGGCCCCTTGCCGTCAGGATAGTTCTCGACCTCGGTAGGCTGAAACACCTCCCGCAACGTGATGCCCATGCCCTTCGCGATAGCGGCCGCATTACGAACAATCGACATAGATACCAGTATACGACGCCTCGCCTTGTCTTTACTCGTAGCTCGTGGCTCGTAGCTCGTAGCTGAATAAAAACCCCACCGCCCATCGCGCCACAAACCGCCAGCGCCGCCACAATCGAACGGCATCCTCAATCGCTTCGGTATACCCTTACTCCATGAACCGCCCAGCCATCCTCGCCGCCATCTTCGCTCTCACCCTCACCGCCGCCGCGCAGACCGACGCGATGCCGCCCGAGCAGAACGCCCCAGCCAAGCCCCACTCCCACCCCATGGGAGCGCCCTCAACATCCCTCACCATCCACACCGGCATAGGCCAGCCCCTCACGTTAACCCTCGCCGACCTCCGCGCGCTCCCCCAGCAAACCCTCACCGTCCACAACATGCACGCCAACCAAGACGAAACCTACAGCGGCCCCCTGCTCTCGGACGTCCTCGCCAAGGCCGGCATTGTGCTCACCGAAAAGACCGAGCACCCCATGCTCCACCAGTACCTCATCGCCACCGGCACCGACAAATACTGGGTCCTCTACTCCCTCGCGGAAGTCATCCCCGGCCTCCACAAGGCCCACGTCATCGTCGCCATCGCCCGCTCCGGCGAGCCACTCGCCACGGCTGGCCAGTTCGAACTCATCAACGATCTCGACGTCAAACCGGCCCGCTGGGTCCATAACGTCACGTCGATCGCGCTCCACACACCCGCCGAGTAACTAGCTTCCAGGGATGAAATAGAACACACCTTTACGGCCCGCCTCCAGAAGCCGTCGCTACGGCCCGCCTCCAGAAGCCGTGGCGAAACTTGGCGCATTTCTTCGCGAACTTTGCGTTAAAGTACTCCTACCCCGGGCACAACTCCCCAGCCAGGTTTCGCAGAGGCCCACCCTACCGCCCAAACCTATAACTCGCCCGGAAAACCCCATTGTCGATCCCCGGGTTATAAAACCCGCGATACCCGTTCGACATATGCCGCATGCGAAAATCCAGCGCGAACGAATGCCGGTGGTCGCGAAAAAATTCCACGCCTCCGCCCACTTCAAACGTGAAGTTGAACCGCGCCGACCTGTTCACCGGCTCATCGTGCGCCGCCGCCAGAAACCCTCCATTCGCCACCAGGAACGGCTGCACCCTCTGCCGTTTTGCAAATCCAAACCGCAAACCCAGCGGGCTGATGCCGCCAAGATACGACCAACGTGTGCCGCACTGCTGCATCACCGTCTGTGTATAAATCACGCCATTTGCCGTGATGCCTTGAAACGTCGAAGTGCCGCTAACGCAATCGTCGTTCAACGTCGGCCCACTGAACGGCCCACTCGCAGGCAGGCCCACAATGACTGTCGGACTGCCCTGCACCTCTACCGTGCTGGTGCCTGAAACTACCGGATCGCGCAGCACCGTGAACGGCCGCAACTCCGGCTCGTATGAAAAATCAAAATATCTCTTGTGCGCCAAACGCAAAGAGTAGCCTATGCCAATTGCGCCAATCTTGCGGTTCTCTTCCTGCCCGATAATCATGTGGCTCGAATCGTTCGAGTAGTCCGCAAACACGCTGAACGTGTTCCTCTCGCCATACTCCGTGTCCGGCTTCACGCCCTGCGCGCGGACACACGTCTGCCACAACAGCGCGGCACACGCCGCGAAAAATAACAGCCTCATTCAATCCCCAGATCCTTCCAGATTTTATCCACCCGCGATTGCACGTCCGCGCTCATCTTCAGCATCTGCGGCCACTCTCGCGTAAAGCCTTCCGCCGCCCACTTCCGCGTCGCATCGATCCCCATCTTCGACCCAAAATTCGGCAGCCGGCTCGCATGGTCCAGCGAGTCCACCGGCCCCAGCGTGAACTGAATGTCGCGCTCCGGATCGATATTGTTCGCCACCCGCAGCGTCACCTCCGCCACGTCCTGCACATCGCAATCCTCATCCACCACGACGACGCACTTCGTAAACATCGCCTGCCCCATCGCCCAGATGCCGTTCATCACCTTGCGCGCGTGGCCGGCGTAACTCTTGCGAATGCTCACGATCATCAGGTTGTGAAACACGCCTTCAGGAGGAAGATTCACATCGACAATCTCCGGCAGCGTCAGCTTCATCAGCGGCAGAAAAATCCGCTCGACAGCCTTGCCCATCCACGCATCTTCCATCGGAGGTTTGCCCACCACCGTCGCCGCATAAATCGGGTCCTTGCGATGCGTGATGCACGTAATGTGAAACACCGGATACTCATCCTGCATGGTGTAAAAACCGGTGTGATCGCCGAACGGCCCCTCGGTGCGCAACTCACCGAGTTCGACGTACCCTTCGAGCACGATCTCCGCTGTCGCCGGAACCTCAAGATCGACCGTCTCGCACTTGACGAGTTCGACAGCCTTCTGCCGCAGGAACCCCGCAATCAGATACTCCTCAACCTCCGGCGGCGCGGGCACGATCGCAGAAAAAGTCGTCGCGGGATCGGTCCCGATCGCAACCGCAACCTCCATCCGCTCGCCGCGAATCTTCGCCAGCACAGTCTGCGGAACGGTGCTCGTATCGACAGCCGCAGTCGTACCACCCGCAGTCAGAGCCATTAAATCAACGGCTCCGGCAACATCCTCCGAGACCCCGCGAAGCCGGTCGCGAAAATGTTCCGCCGCAACCTTCTGCCGTTGCCAGTGCATGCCGGTCGTCTTGCCGTCATACACCTGCATCCGATACATTCCGACATTCCGCTTCCCATTCTTCGGATCGCGCGTGACAACGCACGGCAAAGTAATAAACCGCCCGCCATCCTGCGGCCACGTCTGCAACACGGGAAACTTCATCACATCCACATCGTCGCCACGCAAAATGACTTCCTTGCAGGGAGCACCCTTCGAGTCGATCCTCTTCGGGAAAAACCCACTCACCTCCGCCAGCACCGGCAGCATCTTCAGCTTGTCCATAAAGCTCGCCGGAGGCGCCGGATGCAGCAGCGTCTCGATCCTCTTCGCCACATCATCCAGCGACTCAACCTCCAGCGCCATCCTCATCCGCCGCTCGCTGCCAAACTGATTCATCAGCACCCGCGCGCCCTTGTAGCCCGTCACATTCTCAAACAGCAACGCCGGCCCACCCGCAGGCTTCGCCCCCTTGCCCTGCCGCCCAGATTTTGCCGCCCGGTCGGCAATCTCCGCCATCTCCAGCACGGGAGACACAGCCGCGCCAACGCGCCGCAGCTCGCCCGCCTTCTCCAGCGCTCTCACCCAATCCCTCAAACTCTCGTAGCCCAAACTGCCTCCGTACTACTTTGCGAAACTTTGCTAACTCTGCGAACTTTGCGTCAAAGCTTTTGCTGCCGCACTTCAGCCGCTACATCTTCCAGAAAATCCCCTTCCGCCACATAACCCAGTTCGGCAAAAAGCAAACCACCACAACCGCCAACCCAAACGCCAGCGAAGTCCACTCCGTAGAGTTCCCGTGCGAAAACCCATGCTGGTACGCCATCCACCACAAACTCCGTTTCACTCCCGCCGCGTCTGTCACCTTGAAGTACGCGGCAGACTTCACCAGCACGACCGAGGTCGTATAGGCGGCAATCGCATTCGCTCCAAACACAAACCACGGCCACGTCGACCACTCCAGCAATCGCGGCCAAGGCTTCGGCCTGCCATCCACCAGCGCGCTGCAAGCGGCCAGCGCAATCGCCGCCACGCCCGCCGAAAACAGCACATAGCTGCTCGTCCACAAATTCTTATTCAGTGGAAACCAATGCCCCCACACCAACCCAAACACAATCCCAACAACGCCGGCGAACGCCAGCCCCGCCTGCATCCTCTTGGTATTTTCAGCGAACCACCCACTCCGCGCCCGCCGCATCCACAAACCCGCCACCGCGCCCAGCAGAGTCGTCGCCACTGCCGGCATCGTACTCAACAACCCCTCCGGGTCCGACGTCTTCAGATACAGCGTCCCCGTGTGCAGCCACCGCAGCGTCCATACGCTCACGCCGCGGTCCATCCACGCCGTCAGATTGTTCACTCGATCCAGCAGCGGAAAATCCCTCACCGGCCAACCCGCCCCCGGCACCGGGACCCACCGCAACAACACCCAGTAGCCAACCAGCAACACGCCGACAAGCACCAGCAGCGTCTTCATCCGCCGCGTCATCAACAGCACCAACCCCGCGAGCAGGTAACACAGCGCAATCCGCGTCAGCACGCCGTAGATCCGCAGATGCGACCAGTGAAAATACGGCACCAGCGACAACACTTCCTTCAGCAGGAACAGCTTCGCCGCGCGCCAGAAAATATGCCCCGCCAGCGTCTTCCTGCAATCGCCCTTGCGCTCCCGGGCCTGCAGTGAAAACACGGTCGACGCCCCGACAATAAACAGGAACGTCGGAAACACCAGATCGGTCAACGTGCATCCATTCCACGCAGAGTGGTCGAGCTGCGAAAACACGTGCCCCCAATCTCCCGGATCGTTCACCAGGACCATGACGGCAATCGTCACCCCACGCAGCAAATCCACCGACGGAATCCGTGCCGGCCTGCTCACCGCCGCCGCTTCCGAAGCGCGCACTCCGAACGTCGTTGCCACAGTCGAGGACATAACCCTTCCATCATCTACCGAAAAGCAGTGAATAGTGAATAGTGAATGGTGAATAAGGCGAGAGCAGTGAACGGTGAGCAGTGAATAAGCCAATCTTGCTGCCTTTGCTTTATTCACTATTCACTCTTCACTAACCCCGGCTCTATCGGAACCTTCCACCCGCCCCCGGTGTCTAACCCAACAACCGCATTCCTCGCCTGGATGCGGCACATCGATCCCCTTCGAGGTGCCGTCATGTTTGAGGAATCGCTTCTGGAATCCGCCCATCTTATCCGCACGCAGAGTCGCTGGCCTGCCTTCGCTTCCTTCACTCTGCAAGCCGCCATTGCGGCGACCATCATCATCATCCCAATCCTTCACCCCGAAGTCGCCCCACTCCGCGCAAAATTGCTCGAACTCACCGCCCCACCGCCGCCCACTCAGCCGTCCCCGCCACCGCCGCGTGTCCACGTCGACGCCTCCAGCGAATCCACCGCGCCCGCTCCCGTTGAAGCGCCGGTCACCCAGGCCCCACGCATTGATCGGGCCGCGCTCAACCCAAATCGTCCCGGCGATACGCCCCCATCGATCGGCAACATCGTCGGCATGGGCAGCAATACTCCAAGCCTCGTTTCCGCCAACTCCTCAACCGGCAGTCCGGCAATCGTCGTCGCCGCAGCCCGGCCCGAGCGCCCCAAAGTCTCAACCGGAGTCTCGGCCGGCCTGCTCCTGTCCGCCATCCAACCCATCTACCCCACCATCGCAAAAGCGGCCGGCGTGCAAGGCACCGTCACCGTCCACGCCATCATCTCGAAGACCGGCGCCATCGAAAGCGCCAGCGCAACCAACGGCCCCATCATGCTCCGGCAAGCCGCCCTCGATGCCATCCGCATGGCCCGCTACCGTCCCTACCTCCTCAACGGGCTCCCCACCGAAGTCGACACCACATTCAGCGTCAACTTCCGCTTAAACGGCAGTGAGTAGCGAATAGTGAATAGTGAATAAGACAGGCCGTTCTTGCCTTATTCGCTATTCATTACCAACGATTCACTGCTCCAAGCCGTTCTTGCTTTATTCACTATTCACTACCGACTATTCACTGCCCTACCCCAGCGCTATCGCTTCCAGCGGATACCCAGCATCCTTCCACCCCTGCAAACCGCCCCGCAGCGGCCTGACTCGCAGGATCCCCAGGCTCCGCAGTTCCAGCGCAACCTTCGCGCTGGTCTCTTCGCTTGGACAGGTGCAATACAACACAACGTCGCGGTCTCGCGGGATCATCGAATTGCGCTCCTTCAGCTCCTGCGGGCCGATCTGCACCGCCCCCGGCAGCGCTCGCGGATCGGGCAAAATATCCAGCGGATGCCGCAGGTCCACGATGAACGGCGGCTCGCGGTGCTCGCGTATCGCATCCTCGATCATCGCCATCAACTGCCCCGGCTCCAGCCGCATCCCGCGCAGATTCACCAGGAACTGGTGCCGCTTCACCAGCCGGTAAACAATCACGCCAATCACCATCAGCACCACCAGCATGGCTGCGAAGTGTTCGAGCACGCCGAAAAACTCGTTGCTGCGCTTGGCCACGTCGCCGAAGAAGCGTCCCGCAAACAACCACGCCCCCGCCCATATCAGGCAGCCGGCCGTGTCGTACACCACAAATTTCCAGTACGGAATCTTCGCCTGCCCCGCAATCGGCGGCGCCATCGTGCTCAGCCCCGGCACGAACTTCGCGAACAGCAGCGCATACGCCCCGCGCTTGCCGACCGTGCCTTGCGTCTTCTCGACGCACGTCGCGGCCTCCAGCGAAAACCTGCACAGCACGTTCATCACCCGCGTCCCATACTTCCGCCCCAGCCAGTACCACGCCGAGTCCGAAATCAAACTTGCAAAGATCACCAGCGGCAGCGCATACGCCAGGTGCAGCTTGTGCGCGGCGCTCATCGTGCCCGCGGCCAGCATCACCGGAACGCTGGGAACAGGAATGCCGGCCTGCTCCAGCAGCACCCAGCCGAACAGCAGCGCATACGCATGACGCACCAGCAGACCCATCACCGACGACATATCCCCAAACCTCCGCCCCACCGGCTAGTGCTATGTAGATGTTCGCCCATAAAAACCGTCGCAGAATACTTTCCCGCAACAATAATCAGCCCACCCTCGCCCCTCATCCCTCCGCAAACCCGCCTTTCCTCGAAGCTCGTGGCTCGTGGCTCTTCAAAAACCCGCCCTGAGTACTGGCTACGGCCACCGGCGGCACCTGAACTCCCTGCACTTCGGGGGACCACCACGGAACGGTAGGTCGGGGCTTCAGCCCAGACATTCACACCCGCCACCAAAATCGGCTTCAGCCGCGGAGGGCAAATCCCCCAGCCGCACACGCGCGCGCTAGAATAGATTCGTGCCGCACAAGACCCAATCCCCGACCAAATTCATCGTCGCTGCCCTCCTCGTCGTCGGAGTCGTCACCTGGCTCGCCATCTCCGCCGGCAGCCAGAGCAAGTCGTACTACGTCACCATCTCCGAGTTGCAGGCGATGGGCAACAAGGCTTACACCCGCAACCTCCGCGTCGCCGGCAACGTCGCTCCCGGAAGCATCGAGCACGCTGGCGCGAACGCCACCTTCACGCTGATCGAGCAGGGCAAAACGCTCCGCGTCAACTACCAGGGCGTCGAGCCCCCACCCGACGCCTTCAAGGACGATGCACAGGCGCTCGCCATCGGCACCTACGGCCGCGACGGCGTCTTCCACGCGACCCAGCTACAGGCCAAGTGCGCCAGCAAATACGCTCCCGCCGCCAAGCCCGGCGCCGCCCCTACCGGCAACACCGCCCCCATGGGCGCTACCGCTTCCCTCACGCACTAAGCGCGCTTCTCTCCCACCCCAAACTTGTCATCCTGACGATAGCTAAAAGGAGAGTTTCTGTAGCTCACGCATTCCGCTGTGCAGAGACTCAACGCATGATGCCGGCACTACTGCATTCGGGCGAGTCCACGCATACAACTCAGCCACTGCGGTACGAATAAGGTCGCCCCAGTTATCGTTTGGGCTCTTGTAGTCCGTCTCTTCATCTACCTTCCGATTGTTGAGACAAAGGATCCATGTCTCAATATTGCGTCTCGGAACAAGACGCAATATCTCGCCTGTGCTGTTGTCGATCGGTGCGTATCCAGCTTCATGCAAGGCCTGATCGAGCTGCCGCATTCGTTGTAGAACGGTGCGGGTATCCGCATCGATGAGGACGATAAGTTTCGTCTGCGCGTGACGACGGCGGCAGGCATCGACTTCATTCGCAAATTGCTCTCGAACCCACTGTTCAGCACTGCCCGTGCCATGAGGCGATTTATTGAGGCGCAGATCGCGTCCTCCAAAACCGAGTATCTTAAGATACTTGCGAATGAATTGCTCGTGGTGAGCGTCTTCTACGAGAAGGATGATTCGAGATGGCGTCGGCATCATTCCCATCCACGGGCGATCAGTTCGGAAGGCTGGAGAGTTGGGTACTCGCCGGACCTGAACCTCTCGGTGCGCACGTGACCATTTTCTTCTCGAAAGAATCGTAACCCGTAGTCTTTCGCCCATTGGTTCAGAGTCTCAGGATGGTGCGAGATAAGAATCAACTGCCCGTTATGTTCTTCGACAGCTTCTTCCGCAGCAAGAAGCCATGGCTGAATCTCACGAAGAGAAATAAAATTGTCGGGCTCGTCTACAAACACCGTTTCGCCTCGATCGATCAGAAAATGAAGGACCATATAAAGCGCAATCAGATGTCTCTGGCCAGGCGAAAGCTCAGATATGGAATAACTGACTCTCTTTTTCGTCGGTGCCAGAAACTCTGCACGCAGCTTCCTGACTCCGTCTTCCTCGGAAGAAAACTTCAGTGCCAGAAATCCGTCCATGCAGTCTCTCAGGGAGCCAAGGAACTTTACGTTCTCCTCGGGATGCGTTTGTATGAGATAGCGATACCAGCCGGCAAGATTATCCAATTCAAAGTCGGGCTCGCGCTCTTGGGTATCTGCAACCTCGTCCATGGTCCCTGGGTATGCGTCGATGTCGAAGCAGTGAACTCGATCCAACCATTCGACAAAGCGCCGGACATCGGTGTTGCTTAAGAGCGACAGATGTAACGCAGATCTGTTTGTCTGTAACGGGACCGCCATCGAACTGCTGTCGTTCGGGAAAAAGCGTATTTGTCCGTCTGCAAGTTCGAAGACAGTTGCACCTGAGACCTTCAATCGTTCCAAGTTCACCGCTTGTTCTTTGGTCGGAGCCGCAAATCCCATTTCGACACGATACTCGAATGTTTTTCCATCGAGGTTAGCCTCCACCTCAATCACCTGAAGGGGCAGGTCCTGCCACCGCGTACGAGTCGATTGCGTGAAGCTGTTCGAATCGCCCTTGACAAACAATTTCAGATATCGAATCGCTTCAAGCAGCGATGACTTGCCGCTGCCGTTCGGCCCAAGAAGCAGTTGCTTCGACTCCGGTCGATACTCGAAGTTGAGAAAGCTCCGAAAGTTGTCGATGTAAACCCGGGTCAGCATGACTGTCGATTATACGCAGCCGCACCTACGGCTTCGTCAGCGCCTTCAGATACAAGTAATAAAACTCCACCCCTTCATAAAACGAGCTCACCCTCAACCGCTCATCCTTCCCATGCGCGCGGTCGTCGTCGAAATCCACGCCCATCCCACTCACCCCATAACTCGGAATCCCCGCCGCCATCGTATAGATCGAGTCACTCGCACCAGCCGACATCGACGGCACCACCGGCATCCCCGGCCACATCTCCGCGACCACCTAGATC
>Ga0207933_1000953_pt1 | contig 24560 bp, 28 predicted proteins | sample NGESurdeep092012_4_FD_184488 | JGI IMG/M metagenome (GOLD analysis project Ga0207933, IMG submission 184488) | Arctic peat soil microbial communities from Barrow, Alaska - NGEE Surface sample F53-3 deep-092012 (SPAdes) | ecosystem: Environmental > Terrestrial > Soil > Wetlands > Peat ... | reverse complement strand
GTCTGCCGCGCGACTTACCACCTGCGTCAGCCCCAGCTTGCGATCCCTCTCACGGATCAACAACAGACCCGCATCGCTGGTCATCGCTCCCCCATCAAATGCCGCTTCGATCCGTCGCCTTCCGCGGCCCATGAAACGCAATCCCTTCGAACCCTCGTCGCGCTGCGCTTTACCCTTACCATTCGTCATCGGCCCTTCCTTGGGAGTTGACTTGGTTTGCACCTATATCAACGCGCTTTACCCAAGGTCGGCCGAACTCTCTTCATGAAAAATCCGGGCTAGTGAGAAACGCGGCTTCGACGGCGCACGTGTCAGCCGGCAGATATGTTTCCCAATGGCATTGCGCGAGCCCTCTCGCGATGAGCTCAAAGAGTTGAATGAGTCGCTCGCTGTCGATGGGAACGGTCATCTCTGGTACCCAGAGCCCGCCACGGAGCCGTGCGACGCCACTTTTCATACATTGCTTGAGCGCAGCGAAGAGCTTCGTATTCTTCGCCAGTCGCGGCGGACCCAAGTTGAGAGGTTTCTTCTCGAATCCGCATGCCTCCCGCCGAACGGCATCACCGCCGTCAGGTAATGCTCGAGTTTCGACTTCGCGTTGTTGCATGCCTTACAGGCAGGAACTTTGGGAAGATCCGCTCTCTTCTCGGGAAGGAAAAACTCGCGCGAGACGAGGTGGTCCCCGTCCTCGACGAATTTTCGGCCACGCAGTACACACACGTCTTGTTCTTGTATTTCTTGCTCATTGACCTTGTTGAGAATGCCTGTTCAGCGTGGGGCCGCCCATGATAAACGCCGACCTTCTCGGCGTGGCGAATACTGGTGTGGTGATTGCGCTCTGACCGATTCCTTACTATACTAGTATCAGTAAGGATAAGGAGAAGGCCATGACGACCGCCGCAACCCTGACCAGCAAGGGTCAGACCACCATCCCCAAGGAAATCCGCGACAGCCTGGGCTTGCAACCCGGGGATCGGATGACCTTCACGCTGATGCCCGACAGCACCGTGGTCATGCGGGTGAAGACTAAGAGCGTCATGGACCTGGCGGGCCTCCTGCGCAAGAAGGGCCGCAAGCCGGTCGCGATCGCGCGCCTGTCACGCTGATGCTGGGCCTCGATACCAACGTGCTGGTGCGCTTTCTGGTGCGGGACCACGAGGCCCAGTTCGAGCGAGCCCGGCGGTTGATCAAACGCGAGGTCGGTACGGGAGAAGCCGTTTTGATCAGCCTACTGGTCTTGCTGGAGACCGAATGGGTGCTGCGTAGCCGATACGGCCTGCAAAAGACTGAGATTACGGACGCAATTTCCGCACTCCTCGATGCTGCGGAGCTCGAGTTCGAAGATGAGCCCGCGATCGAGGAGGCGCTGTATGTCTGGAAGGACAGTGCCGCCGAGTTTGCCGATTGTCTGATCGGCGCTCACCACCGCAGGCTCGGTTGCCGGGCCATCGCGACTTTCGATGTGAAGGCGGTCAAATTGCCCAGTTTCGTGGCTGCGTGATACGAACCGGACACGTCTTGGCGCTGCACATCGAGCCACCTGAGATGTTTGCGCATGGTCATGACCTATGTTCGAAATGCTCGAATTGCTAGACAATCGACGGGCCGCGTTCGCGCCCGAAACGCCAAACGATGTGGTCCCCGCGTACCACCGCCGTGAGCGACTGACCCAGACGCTTCTCGATCACCGGCCGCCAAGGTACGAGGCTGAAGTCGATTCCGTCGTCGAGCAGCGCGAAGCGACCGCTGGCAAGCGCTATCGAGCGCCGATAGACGCCGGATGCAGAAGTACCATCGGTCACGGCTCGATGCGCCAAGCCCGTCTCTGCGGCGACGGACTTGGCCGCCGCGGCGATCTCGTTATCGCGCAAGGTAGCCAATAGATTGCGCGCCAGGACGACTCGCGCTCCCGATCGCTTCGCGAAGCCGTGCTCGACCAGGAATTCTTCACGTGCCTTGAGGGCCCGTACGCGCCAGGCCGATCACGTAGTGCGCCCCGACGCGTTCGCAGTAGTGCAACAGCACGCGCCGGCAAAAGCCGGAGTCGCCGCGCACCACGACGCGCGTGGCAGCCCCGACCTACTTTCCGGTGAACAGATGTTTTAGCTGTGCCAGATTTTCTTCGGAACGCTTCTGGATCAGCGCAAATGCCCGTGTCTGAGAAGCTGTCGCCAACTCGGCCAACTCGCGCAGATTCGCTGCAGCCCGAGTGAATGCCCGTTGGGCCAAGTCGGCTTGTTCCTTGATCCCCACAGCAGCACCGGTTGCTGAAGATCGACCGACGATCGCCTGCCATTCCTCGACCGCCTCCTGCAGAATCTGCGCCTGACGTTGTGCCAGCCGTTGCATGCCTTGATAGGCTTCCTGATTGGCCGCGACGAGGGCTTCGATGTTTCTGCGCTGGGCATTCATGACGCTTTCGAGATTGATTTGGGGAAGCCGGGCGTGTTGCATCATTTGCGCGATATCGGGAAACCATGTCTCGACCGTCGGTTTGGGATCGTGGGCGGCCGCCTCGGGCGGTGCGTCCGCGGCCCTCCGTGGGGAAGCCGGGCGTGTTGCATCATTTGCGCGATATCGGGAAACCATGTCTCGACCGTCGGTTTGGGATCGTGGGCGGCCGCCTCGGGCGGTGCGTCCGCGGCCCTCCGTGGGGACGCCGTGTGGGTTCGAGATCCGGGCTTGGCGCTCGATTTGGAAGGCGACGCGGTGCGCCGTGTGGTACTGCGTTTTTCGGTTCTGGGGGCCATGACGATACTCCTTCTGTGACGCGTCCACAGTCATTGGATTTTGGACAGGTTTAGTTCAACATAGGATTCATTGGGTTCCGTGTAGCGGATGCGAACGGGATAGCCGCCGCGATCGAGGGCGATCCAGACTTCGAGCTCGCGATCGTTGGTTCCTCGCCGCAAGAGTCGCAGCAGATGGATGGCATGGAGTGTGCCAAGCGGGGTTACAACCTCTTCAGTCCCGAACACGAAGAAGGTCCAGTTGCTGACTTCCCCACGCAACCCGGCTACGGGGACATCGAACTGGGCGGTGCTTTCGGTCAGGGCGGGATTGGCGCGCAGCAATGCACCCAACTGGAATACTACGCTTAGCCGATCCTGCACGCCCGGCGCCACCAGCGGCGATTCCCCAGCGTGAATTCCCGGGTCATTCACCCCTCGATTAAACAGCGTGATCAGTGACTGCCGATTGCGCGGCGTCTCGACATAGCGCGCAGGCTCCAGGCCCTGCGCATCGATTGCGCCCTCGCTATGGGACTCCAACACCTTTAGGGACAAAAAGAGGAGCTTGACCGTCGCGGACAGGTCCAGCGTGTAGTGGTCCCGATCGAGAGCCCAGGTCATGACGCCGTCGCCCACCAGGCTCTGATTCGGATCGCGCCGCGGATCCTTCGCCATGACTTCATAGTAAAGGGTGGCGGAATTTGGCGGATCCACTGCCGGCGTAGCCGGAGGCGGCGGTGTCGCGGGCGCCGCTTCCGGTGGCACCGGCGCAGGGGTCGAATCACCCGCATCGGTTGAATTTCCACGGGTGTCGGGTACCGGCCCGTTGGGTGTCGCAACTTGGTCCATGGCCGTCTTGGAAGCAAGCTCGACGGGCGCTTCCGGTGACAACGCAGGTGCGGGCGGAGGGGCCGGGTGCGGGTGCGGGTGCGTCGCACGGGGTTTCTTCGGTCGGGCGAGCGCGGGAGCCCGGCTCGTTGTCGGCACAGCAGGCAACGGGACCAGGGTCGCCGTCAGCCTCGTGGGCCCGGTGTCTGGCGCGTGATTCCAAGTCGGTACCAGGCCCAACAGAAGCGCATGCAGCATGAGGGAGACCGCAAGCAGTACAAGCAGGCGTTTGCGAGACGGAGACAAGAAACGCTCGAGCAGGCGCAGGATGAACTCCCTGGATCGTAGACGGGGTCGGCACGAGCGCGCCCGGTAGGGCTTCGCAAAGCCTGTCATACTTCCTCTTCAAGGTCCGAACAGCACCTGCATCATACCGTCGGACCCCGCAAAGACCGGTTGGAAATACCCCGCGGGGGCCGAAAACGATGGCACCCGATTCGACAGGAAGCGGCCATGCTCAAGAAATCGAAGGATCCGGGCCCGTCCCCCTCGTCGGTTGCACAGAAGTCCGGTGCGACCCGTGCGGCCGCCGACTTTCCCGCGCTGAATAATGTTTTGACCGACACGCTAACGAGCAATTTTGATTTCGCGAAAAACCTGTGGGGGGGATTGCCGGCATCGATACCCGGCTTTATCGTCCCGACGATGGATATAGAGGAACTCGACAAGCGAATCACAGACCTTCGAGCGGTCGAATCCTGGCTTGCTCTGAATGCGAACCTGTTGCGAACCACCATCCAGAGCCTGGAGGTGCAGCGCAACACGATTGCGGCCATCCAGTCCTTCGGCGGTAGTTTGGGCAGCCTTGCACAGGATCTCCTGCAAGGCAAAAGCAATCCCGCAGCCGGAGGCTTCGCCCGTGCCCGTGTTCCCGGCGCGGGTCCGGATGCGGGTGACAGCGCGCGCGCGCCGGACGAAATGGCCGGCGCGCGAACCCGGCTCATCGACCCCGAGGGGCGCGAGGAGCCATCGGGCAGGATCGAGAAACCGTCAGGCGCTGATCCATCGGACCTCTTTGGCGCCGCTGGGTCGGCGTGGTTGGGGTTTCTCGAGGATCAGTTCAATCGAGTTGCGCTATCGGCTCTTTCGGCGGGAGCGACAGGAGACCCTTCTTCGAAGACAAGCCCGGGCGAGCGGCCCGTGACGCCGGCGCAATCCAGACGAACAGGCAAAAAGAGTCCGGCCATGCAACGAGCACCGAGAAAGTCTAAAGGCTAGCCGCTGCAAAAGCCGGGTCGACAAACCTCTTGCGTTGCACCGCCTCATGAGCGTCTCATGCCCGATTATGACGGGAGAAGAACTCTCTTTCGGAAAGCCTGGGCGATTGCGGACGGCGGTGCGTGGCGCCGACATTGATTTTGCGGGGATTGCGCATTAGGCTTCACTTGGCGGCAGCGATCAGGCAGCGGTCCGGAATGCCGGCTCGCTTCCCGCTTTTTGAGGAGGGGATATGAGATTCGTTCGCATGGTTGCTGCGATGGCCGCCTCCCTCGGCACGGTTGCACTGACGTTGTGTGGTGCCCAGACGCCGCCGGCCGCTGTCGCACCGAGTGCCCTGCCGCAGGCAAAACCGGCCGAGGCTTGCCCAGCGATATTGAATCGGACGGTCAAGAAGCTTCAGGACGAGTCGGATCAGTCGCTGTGCCAATATGCGGGCAAGGTGGTGCTCATCGTCAATACCGCCAGTTATTGCGGCTTTACCGGTCAGTATCAAGGCCTTGAAGACCTTTATGCGAAATACCAGGGGAGGGGTCTGGTCGTGCTGGGCTTTCCGTCCAACGATTTCGCTCAGGAACCCGGCAGCGATAAGGAAATTGCGGACTTTTGTTACAACACTTACGGTGTGAAATTTCCCATGTTTTCCAAAACGACGGTCGTGGGCAACAACGTCAGCCCCCTGTATGGCGCGTTGGCACAGGCCACCGGGAAAAGGCCCGCATGGAATTTCTTCAAATATCTGTTGGATCGCAACGGCAACGTCGTCGCCAGTTTTTCCAGCATGGTCGATCCCACGGACCGTAAGTTCGTCGCCGAAATTGAGAAGCTTCTAGCCCAAAGCTAGGCGCGACTGCCGGAGCGGCATCCCGTCTCCTCTCCCCGATTGAAAGTGACGTCATCTCGATGTCGCGCTCGCAGGTTACCGGGGGCCCTCCTACAACCGCTGGAACCTGATGAGTTTTCATTCTCGCGACCACGGTCCTAGAGAGGGTTCGCCGATTCTCCCGTGGATCGAGACACTGCTACACAACGTAGGGCATCCGCGACGCGTCAGGGGAGATTTGGTTGCACGCCTTTCGGCGTGTCCTGGGATACGTTTTCAATCCCCTCAGTTTCTGGTTTTGCCATCGTCAGGACGGCGCATTGCGGGCCGTCGTGTGCGAGGTTTGCAATACCTTTGGCGAAAACCACTGCTACTTGCTTGCCCACGACGATGGGCGCCCGCTTCGCCGTTGTGAGGAAATGGTGGCACGACAGGAATTTCACGTCTCCCCGTTCCTGAAAATCGAAGGGAGTTATCGTTTTCGCTTCGTTTTCGCTCGAGGTCGCTGTGTCGCTCGCGTCGATTACGACGATGCTTCGGGCCCATTGCTGCTCACGAGCATCTACGGATCGTTCTCGAAGCTCTCCGACCGCTTGCTTCTCCGTACTTTTTTCGTTATCCCCTGTTCACATTCGGCGTCGTCGCTCGCATTCATTGGCAGGTGGCGAAACCTTGGACCAAGCGTATTCCATTCGTTTCAAAGCCCGCTCCCCCGCCGATCAAGGTCGGCCGATGACGACCCATTTCTTTTCTTCGGGTTCGTCGATGGAGCCGCTGCGCGCCACGAATGTGCCACCCAAGGCGCGGCTGGTCCTGAAGCTGCTGCAGAAAATGTCGGAGGGCAGAGCAACTTGCCTTTGCCCGCGCACAATTGTCCTACGGGGATTATGCCGAACGTGTTGATTTGCGTCTGATGGACTACCGGATGTCGGTGGGCAGTTCGACGGCATTGCTTCTATCGAAATGTTCGAAGCGGTGGGGGAACCCTATTGGCCCAGCTACTTCGAATGTTTAAAGCGAAGCTTAAAGCCCGGTGGCCGCGCCGTTGTGCAAACAATCACGATCGACGACAGTTTGTTTGAGGCTTATCGCAAGAACAGCGACTTCATCCAGCAGTACATCTTTCTGGGCGGGATGCTACCGTCTGCCGCAGCATTTTGCCGACACGTGCTGCGGGCGGGACTCGCGGTCACAACCTCCTTTGCCTTCGGTCAGGATTACGCGCGAACGCTGCGTGTGTGGCTGCGCAATTTCTACACCAACGAGCGGCAAATCCGCGCCGCGGGGTTCGATACCCGATTTGTCCGGACGTGGGCTTTTTACCTCGCCTACTGTGAGGCTGCGTTTCGTTGCAGCAATACCGACGTGATCCAATTCACGCTGGAACATGTCCGCTAAGCCGCGCGCGCCGGCTGGAACAAGCCCCTAGACCGGCGACTGTACCGTTTGGATCCGAGTCGAATCTACAAACCCAGGATGCATCCACGGCGCGGCAGCGAGCATATGAAAAGGTGTTGCCGCCGCTTGCAGTCACCCGGATTCGTCGGCTTGTCGAGAGAACGAGGGGTTGGAGGGCCTTGCTCTCTGTCACGGCAATTTCACGCATTTGTGGGTCAATGACCCCGAAGAGATGCACCGTGGGTGTGCGGCATGTTATTTGCGACGTGAAAAATTGGTTTTATCTGCTAAAATCAAATACTTGTCTTAGATCGGCGACTATGCTGTATCCCGAACTCTTCAAATCGTTGGAAGCTGTGCGCTGGGAGATGTCCAAAGACGTCCCCTGGGACCAATTCGAGCCGTCGCGCCTGACCGATGAGCAAGCGCAGACCATCAAGATGAACGCAATCACCGAGTGGTCGGCACTCCCGGCCACCGAAATGTTTCTGCGCGATAACCGCGACGACTCCGATTTTTCTGCATTCATGTCCGTCTGGTTCTATGAGGAACAGAAGCACTCCCTGGTCCTGATGGAGTACTTGCGGCGCTTTCGCCCGGCGCTTGTGCCTACCGAAGCGGAATTGCATGCGGTGCGATTCCCATTCGACCCGGCGCCGGCGTTGGAGACGCTGATGTTGCACTTTTGTGGTGAAATCCGACTGAACCATTGGTATCGGCGCGCGTCCGAGTGGCACACCGAGCCGGTGATCAAACATATTTACAAGCTCATTTCGCAAGACGAGGCGCGCCACGGCGGTGCCTATTTACGCTATATGAAAAAATCGCTCGTCGAGCTCGGGGATTCGGCCCGAGCGGCTTTCGCCAAGATCGGCGTACTCATGGCGTCCGCGGGTCGTACCGATAAGCCGCTTCACCCGACGAACCTGCATGTCAACGAGGCGCTTTTTCCGAATGACACGGTCCAGTCGCGACTGCCGGATCCGGGATGGCTGGAGCGTTGGCTGGATACACAAATCAAATTCGACAGCGAGTGGGAGGGCAAGGTTGTCGAACGAATCCTTCACAATTTGTCAGTGCTGTTCGAGCGCACTTTCTCCTCGGCGCAGGACTTAAACCGCTATCGCAAGGAAATCACGCAACGTATTGCGCAGAGCGCGGCGGCCGCGTTGCCCCTGGCCACGCCTAAAGCATCGCTGGCCGATCTCGTCTGATGAGGTGGCGGCACGCCGCTGTGTGCCGCCCGGGGTGGGCAGCGGTCACACTCAGCCTCCAATAGGAGCTTGTCGTGTCGGTCGACTTCGAGAGGAAGATCTGCACGGCAACCCAGGCCAAAGAACGCGTCGCAACCTTGATGCGGCCCCTCGTCTTCACCAATGGAGTATTCGACGTTTTACATCGGGGTCATGTGACCTATTTGGCGCAGGCCCGTGCGTTGGGCGCGTCGCTGGTCGTCGGCGTCAACAGCGACGCTTCGGTGCGAAGACTGGGAAAAGGTGAGGACCGACCGGTCAACGCCGAGCAGGACAGGGCGGCCATATTGGCCGCGCTCGCCAGCATTGATCTGGTGACGATCTTCGAAGAAGACACACCCTACGAACTCATTGAGCTCCTGCATCCGGACGTGCTCGTGAAGGGCGGCGACTACGACATGGCGCGCCTGCGGGAATCGGCGTTGATTCAAAGCTGGGGCGGCCGCGTCGAGGCGATTCCGTTTCTCCACGAGCGCTCGACCAGTGAGACCTTGCGCCGCATCCGCCAGAGCGCGGCATGAATACGGTCCCCTTGGTCGAGACGACCCGCGGCATGCCGGGTGACGATGCTATCGTCGAGAATATTCATCGCGGAGCAATCGCGGTGGTCGATGCCACGGGGACGCTGCTCTATCGCGCTGCGGACCCGCATTATCTGGCCTTTACCCGCTCTGCGCTCAAGCCGTTCCAGGCGCTGCCCTTTGTCTGCGATGGAGGGCCTGCGTTATTGAATTTCGGCGAGCGTGAATTGGCGCTCATGTGTGCCAGTCACTCGGGCGAGGCGGTACACCTCGAGCTGGTCTCGACGATGCTTGCGAAAGCCGGCTGCCGGGAGTCCGACCTGCATTGTGGCTGCCACGTGCCGCTTCACTACACAACGTTCGACGAGACTCCTCCGGCCCAGAAGTGGACACAGCTGCACAACAATTGCTCGGGAAAACACACGGGTTTTTTGGGCTGGTGCCGCCTTCATGGCGCGCCGCTTCAGAGTTATCTGGACCTGTCGCATCCATTGCAATTGCGCATTCGCCGGGTCATCGCCGAACTGACCGAAATTTCCGAAGATCGGCTGGCGTTGGGGATAGACGGGTGTTCGGCACCCAATTACGCACTGCCGCTCAGTAAACTGGCCCAGCTCTATGCACGTCTGGCCAAACCGGCGCAAACGGATCCGTATCGCACGGAATTGTCCTTGCTTTACTCGGCCATGACCCGTTATCCGGAATTGGTTTCGGGACTCGGGCGTACAGACTTGGCTTACATGAACACAGCGCCAGGTGATTGGATCTCCAAGGGCGGCGCCGACGGCGTTCAGGCCTTCGCCAGCCGTTCGGCCCAGTTGGGCATTGCCATCAAAATCAGTGACGGTACGCCGCGCGCCCTCCACACCGCATTTGTCGCCACGCTGGCCCAGTTAGGGCTTCTGGAGGGGCGCTCGGATGCGCTGCTCCGGCCGTGGATGAACCCGTCGATCCGCAATTACCGTGGCCTCGAAACCGGTGCGATTCGCGCGGTATTTACCTTACAGCGGGTTTAAGCCCTTACGAATTGTTACAGATTGGATTTGGCCGGCGTCACGTGCTGCGTCAAAATCAGGGTGTCGGTGCAGTACCCTTGTGAATTATTGCGCCGGACCCCGGTCCAAATTCATGAGGCAACTTTGTCGCAGGTCGTTGTCCAATCCTAGCGCGGACTGCAGGTTTCAATTACGCAAAACGCTGTCGTCGTGGCGGCGGTCAGAAGGAGTTCCGAATGGTCGATGCTGTCGATCTGTACAATGCGTGCCTCTTCATCCAGGATAATTTGGACGCTGACCTGTCCCTCATGTTTCTGGCCCAGACCGTGGGATTGTCGCGGTTTCGTTTCCATCGTGTGTTTAAGGCCTGGCGTGGCGAGACGCTGCACGACTTCGTGACACGACTGCGCATGGAGCGCGCGGCATTCGAGCTCAGCTATCCGGTGCCGCGCTCGAACCGACGCAGCGTCAAGGCGATCGCCTTCGCTTCGGGCTACAAGAGCCTGTCGTCGTTTTCGCACGCCTTTTCCTCCTATGCGAGTATTTCCCCGCGTCAGTTTCGCTATCGCATGCTGCATGATCGCGCGCAGCTGACCCGTCGGGCCCATTTGGCGGCACTGGCCGGAGCCCGCACACCGCTCTCCAGCAATGTTTTCGGGGCTTTTTCACTGAGCATTCGCCAAGAGCCGGATCGACCGGTGGTCATCATCGAGAGCGCAGCGCCGGGATATCGGCGCGCCGCGCTTTTTGGCGCGGCCCAACCCGCCATTTATGGCGTTGAGTCGATGCCGGGCCTGTTTGCCCGTACCCAGCTGCGTCACGGTTTGTCGGCGCGCACCATGCCGATGGCCTGCATCGCCGTGGATGCTCCGGCCTGGGAGCGCGCTGTGACCTCCGGCGTGGTTGATCGTAAAACCGTGCGTCGGGCAACCCTGAATCTGAAAGGGGGGCGCTACGCGGTGCTCGATGGCGTGGGCAGTCTCGCCCGCCTATACCGCTCGTGGCGACGCAACTTTGATGGTTGGCTTTTGGCGAACGGCGAATGCCCGCGACCGGATCAAGTGTTTTTGCGTTTCGCCAACGGTCTTCCGACCAACGCGCGCCAGTCCGTGCGCATGACGCTTTATATCCCGTTAGAGGAGGTGAGTGAACGCAAAGCGATACGACGCGTACCCGCACCTTTCGAGCCGGGATCGGCCAGTCCCTAGGGGGCATTCGATACCGGTTCAAACGATGCATCTTCCGGCCCTGCATTCGGGTGCCGGTCCTATCCGAGGAAAGGCGCCCACCGCTTCATAGAAGGTGTCCACCACAGAGTCAGGGGAGGAGAAAAGGCCCAAGACCATGCAAGTCCAGCCGCGGCTGCTGAACCTGTCGATCTATATCAATGAGCACTTACGCGATGACCTGACCCTCGAGGTCTTGGCCACGCGTATGAATCTGTCACCGTTTCATTTTCACCGTAAGTTTCGCGCTTACTTCGGGGAGAGTTTGCACCAGCACATCAAACGCTTGCGGCTGGAGAGTTCGGCGCATGCGCTCTTGTACCGACTGTCTCCCGTCAGTGCGGTCGCGCGTAATTCAGGGTACAAGACCCTCTCGGCCTTTTCGCATGCGTTCTCGGCCCATTTCGGCGTTGCGCCCACGCGTTTTCGGGAAGTCATGCTCATGGGGCGGCTGGCCCAAAGTGAAGCGGCGTTGAAAGACCGGCTGGGCGTTCACTGGGTCGAGACCTTGGCGCCGACCGAAATCGAGCATTGCGCCGAGCGCGCGATTGTTTTCGAGCGTGCCGACCTGACGCGTGCCGAGCAGCCCGAGCCGGCTTTCGGTGCGCTCGATCGCCTCTGGGAGGCGACCAAGAATTTCGGTGAGTCCGTGGTTGCGAGTGTCGACCTCTACGGCATTCTTACGGCAAATCCTTTTCGCGTGTTGCTGGGTCAAAACACCACCGCGCTCGAGTCGCAGGCGCGGTCCGGGCTCGGCGAAACGACATTGGCTGCGGGCCGTTACGCCGTGTTCAATTTGGAGGGTTCGCCAGCGCGAATTGCCGACGTGTTACGTGCGGTCTATCATTTCTGGCTCCCGCGATCCGGCGAGCGCGCACGTGCGAGTACGCACTATGCGAGCTTTGTTCCGGCCCCCGGCCACCAATGCAGCGCCTGGCGGCTCTATGTGCCGCTCGAGGAGACGACCGCATCGGGCGCATTCGGCGCACATTCGTGAAGGTCCTGGTTCGGATACGAAGCGCGCAGCGCGGTTAATTGGGCAGCGAGTTCGGGCGCGACGTTGCGCAGTTGATAGTAGTTTTTTGTAACCGTCGCGGTGCGCTCGGTGGTCTTCGCGTTTTTGACGCCCAGTTGCGACAGCGCGGTCAGTTGCGCCTTGGCGGCCTCCATCGAATGAAACACGCCGAGCGAGATCGCTAATTTGAATGGGCCGTTGTCCTGAATGACGAAGAAATCATTGACGCCGATGCGCTTGAGCTCCTGCGCGGCATGATCGGCGTCGGCCTTGGTTTTAAACGGAGGCAGATAGACGAGGTAGCTTGCCGGCTCCTCGGATTTGCGCACCGTCAATTGCGCACCGACCCCCAGTGCATCGAGTTGTGCTTCGACGCGCTTGGCGTCGTCACCGGCAAAGCCGCCGAATTCGAGGCATGCCACCGTGCTGGCTTTCGGCGGCGCCGCGGCTGCGACGATCGCCGGTTCGCGGCTGCTCTTTTGCAGGTCGGGTGGCAACACGCGCATCTTCTCGGGGCTGATCTGAGCGACCAAGCGCGAGGGTTCGCGCCCATCGGTGATCAGCGGCCCCAAATACCCCTCTTTGACCGCGAAGAACGCGATATTGGCTGCCAGCAACAGCACAAACAGAGTCTTCACGATAGGGTCCTGGAGTGAGCGGCGTCGCGTGCGATTTCCAACAAGCCACGCAGCACCAGATTATCGACGATCGCTGTGGAAAATGGCAGATAGGGGGCGAGTGCCTCCGCGTCGCCGCCCGTCAGTACGCGAAGCGGCGAGTCCATGGATTCGCCTTCGATCTGTCGCAAGACACGCTCGATTGCGCCGGCTTGTGCGTGAATGATGCCACTCTCGATGGCATTCTCGGTGTCCTGTGCGAGAACGGCACCTTGGCCACGTGCCAAAGGAAGCTGAGCCGTGCCCTCGGCCAGGGCCCGACGCATCATGGCGGCGCCCGGCAGGATCACGCCGCCTCGGTATTGCCCCTGGGCACCCAACAAATCAATCGTCGTGGCCGTGCCCAGACTGACGATGAGCACGCTTTGCTGCGGGTAGAGAGCGCGTGCGCCGATCAAAGCCGCCCAGCGGTCGGCGCCGAGTCGGTGGGGTTCGAGATAACTGTTGATGACCCCCGCTCGTCGAGATTCGGAAACGATGACGGTTATCGCGCTTTGCGGCTGACAGGTGCGCACAGCACGAAGCACATGCTCCAGGAGGTCCTGCGTCGCGACGTTGGCGATCCAAACCGACGTAAAGCCAAGCACGTGCCAAGCGCGCGTCAAGCCCGCTCCAACCTCGCTGTCGATTGCCATGGCGCCTTGGGCGTCGCGCGCGGTATATCCCGCATCGATATCGGCGTGGCGCCACTTCAGGCGGGTATTGCCGATGTCAACGAAGAGATGGGTCATCGCAAAGCGCGCCATGGCTCAGGCAGGTCGCAGCGACACATCGCCCGCCACCACCGACTGACATCCGGTCTCGGTGTCCAGGCAAAGGCGTCCCGACGCGTCGACCCCGCGCGCGATACCCCGGCATACTGTGACGCCCCGCTCGATCAATTCGACCTGACGATCGCGATAGGCATGATGCGCATTCCAATCCGTCGAAAATTCCGAGAAACCGGCGACTTCAAAGCGCGCCAGACGCACCGACAGAGCGACAGCGATGTCGGCAACAATGCGATTGCGATCCACCGGGGACGGGGCACCTGATGCGGCCAGATCGGTGACGAGGAGCGCTCCCTCCCGGTCTTGCCCGAGCATTTCGGCGCGGGCTGCATCGGCCGCCGTGTTCAGGCCGACCCCGATGACCGCCCAGGTGCCCCTCTCGGCTTCCGGGTGGACCTCGACCAGGATGCCGCCCAGTTTTTTACCAGCGTACAAGAGATCGTTGGGCCATTTCAATTGGACACTGACGCCTTGCTGCAACAAGGCTTCACGTACCGCCAGCCCGCACACCAGGCTCAAGCCCGAAAGGTCGGCCAAACCCTGTGGCAAATGTTTGGCGAAGGATACGGTCAGGGACGTCCCGGCACAGGCGTGCCACGTACGCCCCTGGCGCCCGCGTCCGGCGCGCTGAATTTCGGCGGCAAGGATGGTCATGCTTTCACCCGCGCGTGCCAAGCTGCCTCTGCGCGCCGCATTCAAGAGCGATGTATTGGTCGAGTCGACGAGCGCCACCACCGAGATTTTGGCCCTGATCGAAGCTCGTGCGAGTTCGGATCGAATAATGTCCTCGTCGAGGGCGGCATACGGGGTTGCCAGTCCGATCGACCCATCGGGGGACCGTACAAAGCGAAGCCCCGCCCGCTCCAGGATATCGAGTGCGCGAGACAATTCGCTCGACGTCGCACCCGTGACTTGGACCAGGATAGGGTCAAAGCGGTGCTGTCCGTCGGATAGGCACGAGAGGAGTTTCTGGAGCAGAGCATCGGATGGGTACACGGCCGGATTTTGACATCAGGTGCAATTTTTAGCTTGCGCCCGGGTTTCAAACGGCAAACGTCCACAGGACGGGCCGTATCATGGCGGCCATGAATGGTCACATTGATTCCCTCATCAAATGCGCCGCGGCGTGAGTTCGGCGGGCATCCCTTCGGACTTGCGGGCTTGGCAACGCCGCGCTTCTCCTTTGGCGCGAGTCGCTGCGGGCGTATACCTCGCATTGTTGATCGATGCCAGCCTGTATCCTTTTTCCGGCTGGCGTGACAAGGGGATTGCGTCCTTCGACTATCTCTGGGCACCGTGGCCGGCGCACGCTCTCGAATTCGACATCGTCGTCAACGTGCTCGGCTACCTACCCTTGGGTGTACTGGGTGTGTTCGCGCTCTATCCGCGCATCCGTGGGCTCTTTGCGGTTCTCCTGGTCACGGGTGGTGCCGCGATACTGTCAGCCTTGCTCGAGGCGATTCAGACCTATCTACCGACTCGAGTCGCGTCCAACGTCGATCTAGCGACCAACTTCGCCGGGGCGGTGATCGGTGCATTGGCGGCATGGGCCTTGACAGAGCCGGTTCTTGATCGCGGTCGCTTGCGCGAGATGCGCCTGCGCTGGTTCGAACGTGACGCCAGCGGTGGGCTCGTCCTTCTCACATTGTGGTTCGGTGCCCTCTTGTACCCGACGTCCCTCGCCTTGGCGCTGGGCTCGATCGCCAAGACGTTGCCAGCGTGGACATCCAGCCTCGTCACGCTGCTACCTTCATGGGAGCCTACCGCGTTTGAATTCGAATGCGCCGAACTGGCTGCCTCGGGTGCGTTTCTCGCAAGCGCGGGCTTGCTCCTCCTTTTTCTGGCGCGCAACAACGCGCCCAAAATGCGGCTTGCCGCGGGGCTGGTGGCGGCAAGCGCACTGGTAAAGACTTTTGGTTGTGGCCTGACGTATTCACCATTGCACCCCGTGGTTTGGCTCTCGCGCGGCGCGCTCTTCGGACTTGTGGGCGCGCTCGGTCTTCTGATCGTCGCACGCTGGTTCTCGCGCACGGGATGTCTGGCTCTGGCAGCGGTCTTTCTTTCGATCGGTCTTCTGATTTCGAATGTCATGCCCGACAACCCCTATTTCGGAATTGCCATGCATGACTGGGAGCGCGGAAGCCTGTGGAATTTCTACGGGCTCGCCCTGGGTCTTAGCCTGTCGTGGCCGTTTCTTGCGCTGTGGTGGATCGCGCACCGGACGTTCGCGCTTCGGTCCGGGCAGAGACGCCCGGTATAATTGAAGGCTTGTCAAGGAGCGACATGAGCTATTACCAACGCCACATTTTTTTCTGCCAGAACAAACGAGATCCCGCTGACGGCGTGTGTTGTGCCGGGCGCAACGCGGCGGCGATGCTCGATTACGCCAAAGGCCGGGCCAAGAAACTGAACCTTCTGGGCCCGGGCAAGGTCCGTATCAACAAGGCGGGTTGCTTGGACCGGTGCGAACTCGGACCGGTTGCCGTCGTCTATCCCGAGGGCGTCTGGTATACGTATGTCGATGAAGAAGATATCGATGAAATCCTGGAGTCGCATCTGCGTGACGGCAAGATCGTCGAACGCTTGCTTCTCGATCGCGCATGAATGTGCGCACCGAACGTATTCTGATCGACGGTACAGCCGGGCCGATCGAGGTCGCGCTCGATCTCCCGGAGGGCGCGCAGCACGGACTGGCGGTCATTGCGCATCCCCATCCGCTGTTTGGCGGAACGCTCGACAACAAGGTCGTCCAGACTCTGGCGCGTATCTTCACATCGTTGGGCTATGTTGCCGCTCGCCCGAATTTCCGGGGCGTGGGCCTGTCAGGGGGAATCCATGATGAAGGACGGGGTGAGGCCGATGACCTGGTTCACGTCGTCGATGAACTCGAGCGGCGCTATGGCGCACAGAGAATCGTGCTGGCGGGATTTTCTTTCGGAAGTTTTGTCCAAACGCATGTGGCGGCACGACGTGCTGCGCGTGGCGCACCGGTGCAGCGCCTCGTCCTGGTGGGCACGGCTGCAAGCCAGTGGGAGGTTTTGCCGGTACCGGCAGATACGGTCGTCATCCATGGTGAGAAGGACGATACCGTGCCCTTATCGGCAGTGTTAGACTGGGCGCGACCCCAGGAATTGCCCGTGATCGTTATCCCCGGTGCCGATCATTTTTTTCATCGAAAGCTGACCTCCATCAAGCGCGTCGTCACGGGTGCCTGGAGGGGCGAGAAAGCCGATTTTTCGAGCGACGGTTCAGAGCGCGACTGATCGACATTGGATTATGCAGAATCACTTCATCTACGCCAAATCGGAAAAGGCCGAAGATAGCGTCGCGATACACCCGCACCGCTTGGCGGCGCGATACCGACGTTTTCTCGCTCTGGTCGATGGCAAACGCACCGTGGCCGAACTGGCCACCGTGGCTCGCCCCGATGAGATCGGCGAGACCTTGGCGTATCTGATCGAGAACGACTTTATTCGCAAGATCGGCGAACGCCCTATTTCAGACGCTGTGAGCGAGACCGATGATCCGTTCCTATCGGCCAGCATGACGCCCGATATGTACGAGGAATTCAAGCGTCGCGCGATTGTTTTGCTCAACGCCAAATTCGGCCGTACGGCACAGCGCGCGACCGAGCGAATCGGCGCGGCCCGTACGCCGGCGGCGTTGCGCGCGGCGCTGCGTGAATCCGAGCATCTCGTGGGTGATCCAATCGGTGCCGTGAAACCGGGCGAGATCCGCGAACTGTTTCAGCGCATTGGCCGCAACTTTGTCTAGAGCCTCGCTCGCCCCCCTTTCTTTGCGTTCGTTGCAACGCGCCCCTATTTCCTCTTTTGATTGAGTGCTGCCTCCCCATGTCCCATCGTTTTGTTGCCTCGCGCCTGTACTTACCCTGCCTGCTCCTCTTTTTGACCTTCTCCGGGGCGCCGCAAAGTGCGCCCGCCGCGGTTTCAAGTGCAGCCCCTCAAAATTCGTCGGCAGAAGCGCCAAACGCCCCATCCATTGCGGCGCGGAACTGGCTTTTGGTCGACCTGACCAGTGGTCAGTCGCTCGCCGGGGAAGACGCGAACGCCCGCGTAGAACCGGCATCTTTGACCAAGCTCATGACGGAATATCTCGTGCTCGAGGCGCTGCGCGACAAACGATTGACCTTGGATCAGCAGGTCCCTGTTCCGGTTGACCTTTACAAGCGCGTCAATCAGCACGAGGAATCGGTGATGTTCATCCCTCCGGGCAAGAGCGCGAGTGTCAGCGATCTTTTGCACGGGCTCATCATTCAATCGGGTAACGACGCCGCGCTGGTTTTGGCGGAAGCCGTGGCGGGAACGGAAGCCAGTTTCGTGGACCGCATGAATAGTGAGGCAAAGCGCATGGGTATGACGGGCACCCACTACAAAAATGCCGCCGGTCTGACCGACCCGGACCATTACACGACGCCTGCGGACTTGGCAATTCTCGTGCGCCACCTGATCCAGGATTTTCCCCAGTATTACAAGCTCTACGCCGAAAAGGAATTCACCTACAACGGTATCCGTCAGCTCAACCGCAATCTTCTGTTGTGGCGTGACCCCTCGGTCGACGGCGTGAAGACGGGACACACGGCGGCCGCCGGGTATTGCCTCATCTCGTCGGCTCACCGTCCTATGACGGGCGGCGCCGACCGCCGTTTGCTCGCGGTAGTGCTCGGCGCGAAATCGAGTATTGGCAGGGCGCAAGAGAGCTTAAAGCTCTTGAACTGGGGCTTCCAGAACTTTGACGATGTCCAACTCTACGCCGCGAATCAGGTCATCGCCACGCCGCCGATATGGAAAGGAAAGATCCCCGCGGTCAAGGTTGGCTTCCTGCAACCGGTCTATGTGACTGTGCCCCGCGGCCAAGGCGGGGAGGTGAAGTCCGTGCTCGACAATCGGGATCCCCTTTTGGCGCCGGTCGCACAAGGTGACCGCGTGGGCACGCTCAAGGTTTCGCTCGAGGGTCGCGATATCGGCGACTTTCCGGTCCTCGCACTCGAGGCCGTCCAGCCGGCCAGCCTATTGGGACGCTGGTGGGATTCTCTGCGGCTGATGGTCAAGAAATAATCTGCGCCTCGCGATTGCGTGCGATAGGATCAATGACTTCCGAATGGCTCCCACCCTTTTGTAATCGAGAAATCTAATGGACGACCCCCAGGTCTATCTCAGTGTTGCCGGCAAGGAGGAGATACTGCCCCTCAGTCAAGCCCGGATCCCCGTACTGGACCGGGGCTTCATTTTCGGTGACGGTATTTACGAGGTGGTACCGGTGTACCAAAGTGTGCCCTTTCGTCTAGCACAACACCTGGCGCGCTTGGACCGTAGCCTGGCCGCGATCGGTCTGGCAAATCCATTCGACACGGATGGCTGGAAAAGTCGCATCGCGACGCTGATCGCGAAATACCCAGCACCCGAGCAGATCATTTATATGCAGGTGACGCGCGGCGTGGCCAAACGCGCCCACGCTTTTCCGCGGGATGCGGTTCCTACGGTCTTCATCATGCCCGGTGTTTTGTCGTTGCCCACGCCCGAGGTACGTCGTGCCGGCGTAGCGGTCGTTACTGCACGTGACAATCGCTGGCTACGTTGCGACATCAAATCCACTTCGCTCTTGGGAAACGTTCTCATGGCGCAGAACGCCGCCGAAGCCGGTGTTGCGGAGACGGTTATGTTTCGCGACGGCAACCTGACCGAAGGGTCTTCATCGAATGTGTGGATCGTCAAAGGGGGTGTACTGAAAGCGCCTCCCAAAAACGAACGTATCCTGGAAGGTATACGCTATGGCTTCATTGCTGAACTGGCAGCGACGCACGGGGTCCCGCTAGAGATTGGAGCCGTCTCGGAAGCCGAGGTGCGCGAAGCGGACGAGATCATGTTGTCGTCGGCCAGCAAAGAGGTGTTGGCCGTGGTGCGGATAGACGAAAAGACCGTGGGTGCCGGTGTTCCGGGGCCGGTCTACGCCCAATTTTACGGGTGGTATCAAATTGCCAAGTCCGCGTCACAAAAGGCCGCGCGCTCGGGCGAGCGCGAAGTGGCATAGGCAGTGTGAATAGGTTGGGGGGGCCGCGATGACGCAGCTCGAAAGCCTTTTGCAGTATCCGGTTGATTTCCCCGTGAAAATTCTCGGGCCGAACCATCCGGATTTCGTGCCGACGATGACGGCGCTGGTGCGTCGGCACGCCCCTGACTTCGATCCCTCAACGCTGATGACGCGCCCCTCACGGGAAGGCAAATATCTCAGCTTGACCGTGACGATTCGTGCCGTCAGCCGGGAGCAACTCGATGGCCTCTATCAAGCGCTTTCGGATCATCCTATGGTCTCTGCCGCACTTTAGGCTGCGACCGGTTCGATACCTCGTTCCAGCGGCAAAACGATCGCCGCGATGAGGCCCCCCGAAGGTGCGTTGTGCAAGGCGATGCGACCGCCATGCAGTCGCGAGACGGCCTGCACCACCGCCAATCCCAACCCACAGTGTCCGCCCGCCGCTGGCTGAGCCTCCACGCCACCGGCGCCAAAATCGTCGGGGGTCGCATTGCCCGATCCGCGCGCCGTATCGAGCCGCACGAAGGGGCGCACGGCGTCAAGTCGCAAGGCCTCGGGGATACCCACACCGTGGTCTTCGACTTCGATCCGATAGACACTTTCGCTCGCAATACCGCGCAGCACGACAGGCGCTTTGCCGTGCGCGAATGCGTTGCTGATCAAATTGTCCACCGCGCGTTCGAGCGCCCCAGCATCTCCGTCGACTGTCACGGCATCGATGCGCTCGGCCGTAAGGTCCTGGCCGGCACCGGTCCAGGCGCGCCCGCGCCCGCGTAGAACGTGGGCCAGGTCGATGCGCTTGAATCGACTTTTGTCGTGATCGAGGCCCCGGAGATAGGCTACGAACTGGTCGGCGATGCGCTCGATTTCGGCGAGATCACGTCCGAATCCCGCGTGTTGTGCGTCGTCCATAAGTGCCAAGCGCAACTTGGCACGCGCCAGCGGCGCACGCAAGTCGTGGGGCAGGCCCGCCAACATGACCCTGCGTTCGGCTTCGTTCTGTGCCAGACGTTCGGCCATGGCGTTGAATTGGTCGGTCACCGCGCGCACTTCATCGGGGCCGGATAATTGCAACTGCGGGTGTTTGCCCACTTCAAAATTGCGTGCAGCTTCGGCCAAGGTTCGAAGCGGACGCGACAGATGCAGCACGTACAAGACCACGAAGATTCCCATGACACCGACAGCCCCCACCGTCGCTACGACGGTCGGCCATGGAATCGGAACCTCGAAGCGCGAGGTCGGGATCATGACCCACCAGCCATTGGGAGCGACCTGGACCCAGAGCGCGACCTCGGGAGTTTGGGTAAACCGAACCGCATTGGCACCATAATCGAGACGCAGCGCCTCGACCATGCGCGCCGGATACGCCTGCAGCGGCGGCGGATCCGGTGACGCGTTGGGCGGGGGCGTCGCGATGAGGCGTATGCGACGCCCTGGAGCTTTCTCCAGGTCATGCGCAATTTCCTGCGGCGAACTGTGGCGCAGCGCTTCACGGACCAGCATCATGTGACTTGCCATATAATCGCGCCCGCGATTACCGAGGAAGGTATGTCGGTAGATGCCGAGCATCAAAAGAGTCAGGCCCTGGCAGGCGATGATTGAGCTGATCATGAGGAGCAGCGTCCGGCCTCTGAGCGAACTGGGAAGCCATTTCATCGGGCGCCGTCCAACTTTTCGGGAGAGGGTTCGGAGGGGTCGGGGCCGTCCGTGGCAGAGCCGGCCTCGACATTGCCTTCGGGGTTGGGCACAAACACGTAACCGACGCCCCAGATGGTGCGGATATGACGCGGGTGCCCCGGATCATCCTCGATCGCACGGCGTAGGCGATAGACCTGCATGTCGATGGCGCGATCCAGGCTTTCGGTTTCGCCGCCGCGCGTCAGTTCCAAAAGACGCTCGCGCTTGAGCGGCCGATTGGCGTGACGGATGAGAACGGTCAGAAGCGCGAACTCCCCACCGGTGAGCAGCACCGGCTCGCCATCGCGACGCAGTTGGCGCGCCTCGAAATCACATTCGAAGGCCCCAAAACGAAATGGATGCGCCGCACCGTCGAAGGGCGGTGTGGGATTGCGCCGCAGCACGGCTTCGATTCGCGCCAATAGCTCGCGGGGTTCAAAAGGCTTGCCCACGTAGTCATCCGCGCCCATTTCCAAGCCGACGATGCGATCGACCGGCTCGTCCCGGGCGGTCAAGATGATGATCGGCAGCGGCTCGCCCCGACCGCGCAGGCGACGGCATGCGGCCAGTCCATCTTCGCCCGGCATCATGAGATCGAGCACGATCAGGTGCGGATTGTATCGATCGATAAATTGATCGAGCTGCGTGGTGTTGGGAAGCAGCAGCACGTCAAATCCATGGCGGGTCAGATACGTTGACAGAAGTTGGCGCAATTCGCCATCGTCGTCGATCACGAGCAGTCGACGCTTGCCGGCCGGTTTTGCGGTGAAAGAGCCCGTGCCGGAACTTGAAGAAAGGGCAGTCATTTCAGCATTCTACGAAGTTGGACGGCAGCATCTTGCCAAAGAAACATTTTGCAACCGATTTCGTCCGCTCTGAGAAGATTTTTCGTACAGCGGACCTCGTGGGGAGTCGGGATTTTTTTGCATCACCGCCGCATTCAGCGTGTGGGCAAACTCCAATCAGGTGACTCAATTAAAACGATAACACGTGTTCTTTCGAGATAAGGGTTATCAGAAAATGAGGTTTGCGGCCGCAGATGGTGAATGTAAGTGCACTCGATGCATTCAGTCTCTCTCCCCCCGAATCCGCGTCTCGGCCTCTTGACACCGCAAGATCGCGCGGCAGACGGGAGTGAATAGCTCGGCTGTAGAGTGCGCGCCAGGCAGCGCCGACGACACTATGTTGGACTACGTTTGGCAAAAAGCTAAGCAATGAGACGCTGAGCTTTAAACTAGAATCGCGCATCCTTTTCCACGCATCCCGAGATAGCCCCTTGCAAACCACCCTGACCGAACACCCGTTTGATAGACGAACTAGCGGAGTGACCCTCCCACGCTCCATTCCATATAGGCGAGATATTGACGCCCTGCGCGCCATAGCCGTCACGATGGTCATACTGTTTCACCTCGGGTCGTCGTGGATTTCTGGCGGTTATATCGGCGTCGATATCTTTTTTGTCATTTCGGGATATTTGATTACCTCGATCCTGAACACCGAGCGCGATCTTTCTTGGTCCGCTCTGGGGTCGTTTTATACGAGACGATTTAAGCGCTTGGCGCCAGCTTTCGTCGTGGTGGGGGCAACCACTGCATTGTGCGCTACATATCTACTACTACCCGAGGACCTAAATCACTTCATTCAGAGTTTAAGGGAGTCAATCGGTTTTTCAGCAAACGATTTCTTCGAACACGAGACGACTGGCTACTTTGCTTCAAATGCTTCGCAACTCCCATGGCTGCACACGTGGTCCTTGTCGGTCGAATGGCAGTTTTATTTCGCGTTCCCGTTCGTGTTCTGGTTTCTAACTTATTTCGAAAAGTCCCCCAGTCGTCGCGCCTGGTTGATGAGCGCGGTGACTGCCGTAGCGCTTGCAGTGTCCGTTCATATGACCGATACAAGTCTGTCACACGCCTATTTTTCAGCTCTTTCGAGGTTCTTCGAATTTTCTATCGGCGCCGTCGCTGCGATTGGTGGCCGACCCGCGATTCGGGCTCGTCTCGCGCAGTTCGTTTCTTTGGCATGCGTGCTCGGCCTGATTTTTCTCAGCACGTTTTTCGTGAAAGAAACGACATTTCCTGGTTGGAATGCATTTGCTGTGTGTGCGCTCGTGACCGCCCTGCTTTTCGTCGGGCGCGTGAGTTCTGTATTGTCGGTGGGTTGGTTGGCGGTAGTTGGAAAACGCTCGTATTCAGCATATCTCTGGCACTGGCCTCTCATCGCGTTTTTAAACTATGTCCAGCGTACACTGACTTTCTCGGAGGTGGCAGCGCTTATCGCGCTTATGGCCCTGCTGTCCGAGCTCACGTATCGGTTTGTGGAGCGCCCCGGCGTAAAATCTACAGGCGGATTGCCCCAAACCGTTGCTATCTGGTTTTTAATTCCCTTTTTGGTGACCTCGAGTGCGTATTTTATTTCTCGTCGAAATGGTGGGTTTCCTGGCCGCCTTGGTCGCGAGGCTGCTCACGCGTATTCGAATTTGCGCAGGTATTCGGCCCTGTCGGGCGATACCTGTCACAATTATTTAGGCGCAGACCTGAATCGCTGCGTACTCGGGGACTCACACAGCGCCGTCCAGGCGCTGCTGATCGGCGATTCGCATGCAAAGAGTTATTCCGCGTTTGTGGACTTGCTTGCCAGGAACGCGCAAATCAAGGTCATCGGATTGACTGCGAGCGAATGTCTCACGCTTCAGGGAGCCTCCGTTCCCAAATATACTGCGCCCAAAATCTGCCAGGCTTCGATCACACGAGACTATGCCTTGATCGCGTCTCGTCAGTATAAATTTGTGCTGATGGCAGAACGCTGGATTGGTTATCCTCGGGACCAGTTAAGGAAACTTGGAGAATCGATAGGCGTGATTGTGGCGAGCGGTGCGGTACCCGTCATTTTAAAACCTATCGCTGAAGATGGGGAAAACACGAAGGATTGCTTTTATCGGCACATAAAGCTGCGCCAGGCTCGCACCGAAAAATGTTCGATTCCGGTCGACACAGATTTTCAGATCGATAACCGCCGATTCGTAAACTCTCTCATCGACCAGGTCAGTAGGAAATATCCGACCTTAATCGTCATTGATCCACAAGCGGTTGAATGCGAGAGCGGGGTGTGTCAGACGATCATAGACAATACCCCCATTTATTCGGACTCTCATCACCTGAACGAGTTTGGCGCGAATGCGCTCGCACGAGAATATCTTGCCCGGTTTGGGAATCCGCTCGTTCCGTCTGCGAGGCTACACATAAGTCCTTGAAGGTGTCTACCCAGGTAGACGTCGAAACGGTGGTCCGTCGCGCCTGAACTCTGGCACGGACCC
>Ga0207933_1000950_pt1 | contig 24617 bp, 21 predicted proteins | sample NGESurdeep092012_4_FD_184488 | JGI IMG/M metagenome (GOLD analysis project Ga0207933, IMG submission 184488) | Arctic peat soil microbial communities from Barrow, Alaska - NGEE Surface sample F53-3 deep-092012 (SPAdes) | ecosystem: Environmental > Terrestrial > Soil > Wetlands > Peat ... | reverse complement strand
GGCGGCGCGGGATGCGCGCAACCGGTATTTGATCACGTTCAGCCCGTCGGACCCGACGCCGGGATTGCATACGATTCGCGTGAAGACGGCCGAGGATTATGGGGCGAGGATTGTGGCGCGGGCGAATTATTGGCGGGATGCGCAGGGGCAGTAGTGACCAGGATTTCAGGAATCTCTCGTCTCGGCTCAGGACGAACTCAAGTTCAGGCAGCAGGAAACGGGCAAAGAAGTGGTGATCGCTCCAAGATGCACTGATGTATATTATTTAATATCATGAATTTACAAGAATCGGACAAAATGCCGCATAAAGTGTGGCATAATGTCTCTATGAGTCAAGCCGCACAGGTTGCGCTTTCGCCGCCGCTCTTCACATTCGACTGGAGAGATGTTGAGCGCGGACTTCCGATTGCGATGCTGGAGGAGTTTTCAGCCTATTCCGGGATCGCGATTAAGGATCTGCTGGAGGTGGTGATTCCGGCACGAACATTGAAGCATCGGCGCGCACGTCAGGAGCCGTTGAGCATCGATGAGTCTGATCGGCTTGCTCGCGTTGCGAAGATCTACGAGCTGGCTGTGAAGGTGTATGGGGACCGGGAGGACGGGAAGGACTGGCTGATGAGTCGCATGCGCCGGTTCGATGGGAAGACCGCGTTGTCCATGCTTCGGACTGCGGCCGGCGAGGATGCAGTTCGCGAATTCCTGATCCAGATTGACGAAGGAATTTTTGTTTAGGTGGCACGTCTGCAAGGAGTCCCTCAGGTAAGCACGCTCTGGCGGATCAGCAATTATCCCGACCTAAGCGGGGAAGGCGGCCGCATAACCACCGGACGCTGGCATACGCGCGGTAGGCCGGTCGTCTATCTCTCGGACAGCCCTGCCAATGGAATGTTAGAACGGATCGTTCACCTCCAGGATGGCAGCGGCAAACTTCCACAATTCTATGACCTCATGAGAATCGTGGCCGCAGGTCCTATTGAAGTCCGGGAGCTTTTGCCTCTTGCTCACATCACATGGAAAGAAGATGTCGAGTTGTCTCGGCGACTGGGCGACGCGTGGCTTGCCTCACCGGAAACGCCCCTGGCGCGGGTGCCCTCTGCAATTGTTCCTCATACCTGGAATTACCTCCTCAATCCGCTTCATCCAGATGCGGGGAAGGTGCAGATTGCCGAAGTGGTCCGCGAGAGGTTCGATATCCGGCTGTTCCGGTTTGGGGCGCAGTGATTGGAAAGTTGCCGTAATGGTTCGCGAGTGCGGGGCGACGACATGGGCTTTGTGGTAGAAGGCGTTCATGTTAATCTTTCAATAGACACTGAAGAGTGGAAACGACAGAGAATGAGGAGTTACCTACGCCGTGCTGGCGATTGAAAAAAAGACAGACCTGATCAAACGCTTCCGGACCCATGATACGGACACCGGATCGCCGGAGGTCCAGATCGCGATTCTGAGCGAGCGGATCACCGACCTTACCGAGCATTTCAAAGCCCACAAGAAGGATCATGCATCCCGGCGTGGTTTGTTGATGCTGGTGAGCAAGCGCCGCCGCCTGCTGGATTACCTGAAAACGCACGACACGGACCGCTATCGCGACGTGATCGGCAAACTCGGAATCCGCAAGTAATCGACGAAAGCAAACATTGAACCGGAAGCATTCAGACCGGACACTGGTCACGGTCCACCTCCAACCTGGAACACCTGACCAAGGCGTGCCGGGCGACCTGCAAGGGACGCCTGAGCTTGCTCCGAAGTGTCGGCGCGGCTCGCGGGGAATTCCCTCGGGGGCTAAAGCCCAGGATTGTTTTGGCCGGTTTGCGGCACGACTAAAGTCGTGCCCTTTCAAAACTTCAAACATTACTTCAAACATTTACTCGCGTGGCGCGAGGAAGAATCTCTCAGGGGCTAAAGCCCCGATCTTGAGCGGGTGGTTGATGTACGGGCTAAAGCCCGTACCCTTCAGGCCTGTAGCCTTCACGCCCGTGCCCTTCAAGGTCAACGCCTGCGCCTTTCAGAATCCGCGCATTTCCCACACAAATTTCCCAAGCGAAAAAAATGAAACGAGGACACTATGTCTACGAAACATGATGTAGCCGTCGAGCTATCCGGCGGCAAGCGACTGGTCTTTGAGACCGGCCGCATGGCCAAACAGGCCTCTGGCGCAGCGCTGGTAACGACCGGCGAAACTGTTGTTCTTTCTACAGCGGTGGCATCTCCCGATCCCAGGGAAGGAATCGATTTTTTCCCGCTGACGGTGGATTACCGCGAGTACACATACGCCGGCGGACGAATTCCCGGCGGATTCATCAAGCGCGAGGGCCGGCCAAGCGAAAAAGAGATCCTGACCTGCCGCCAGATCGATCGGCCACTGCGCCCGCTGTTCCCGGATGGGTTTCGCAATGAAACACAGCTGATCGCTCTGGTTCTCTCCGCGGACAAGGAGAACGATCCTGACGTGATTGGAATCAATGCGGCGGCCGCTGCTGTGGCCCTGTCGGACATTCCTTTTAATGCGATTGTTGGAGCGGTGCGCGTGGGACGCGTGAACGGCGAGTTCGTGGTGAATCCCACATACACTGAGCGCGCAGCAACGACGATGAACATCATGGTGGTCGGCCACAAGGACGGCATCGTGATGATCGAGTCGGGCGCCAAGGAAGAGTCCGAAGAGGTTATTCTGGCGGCAATCGAGTTTGCTCACACCGAGATCAGGAAGATTGTCGCGGCGATTGAAGAGCTGGTGTCGAAGGCCGGCAAGCCGAAGCGGAAGTTTACCGCGCCGGAAGTCGACGAGGCTTATTACGGCGAGTTGAAGGCCAAGATTGGCGATCGGCTGAAGGATGCCCTGGACACCAAGGCGCACGCCAAGACCGAGAGCTACGCGCTGGTGAAGCAGATCAAGGATGAGCTGGCGTCGGAACTGCCGGCTGACGATCCATCTGCGAAAAAGAGGCTTTCTCACTATTACGAGCTATTACGCGAGCGGATGTTCCGCGAGCAGGTGACGAAGGAGCGCATCCGGCCTGACCGGCGCGCATTCGACGAGATTCGCCAAATCACTATTGAGACGAGCGTGCTGCCACGGACGCACGGGTCGGCACTGTTTACGCGCGGCGAGACGCAGGCACTGGTCACGGCGACGCTGGGCACGGCGGACGACGGGCAGAGGCTCGAAAGCTACGAGGGCGAGAAGCGCAAGAACTTCATGCTGCATTACAACTTTCCGCCGTTCAGCGTAGGCGAAACAGGCCGCATGACCGGCGTGGGCCGGCGCGAAGTGGGCCACGGAGCATTGGCAGAGCGCGCGATCAGCGCGGTTTTGCCAAGCGCTGACGAGTCACCGTATTCAATCCGCATCGTGAGCGACATTCTGGAGTCGAACGGTTCGTCTTCGATGGCTTCAGTGTGCGGCGCGAGTTTGGCACTGTACGATTCCGGCATCAAGCTGAAAGGCTCGGTCGCTGGAGTGGCGATGGGTCTGGTGAAGGAGGGCGACGACTACGCCATCCTGACGGACATCGCCGGCGCGGAAGACCACTACGGCGACATGGACTTCAAGGTGGCCGGAACGCGCAAGGGAATTACCGCTCTACAGATGGACATCAAGATCGGCGGCCTGACTCGCGAGATCTTGCAGCAGGCGATGGAGCAGGCGCGTCAAGGCCGGCTGTTCCTGCTGGACAAGATGGACGCGGTGCTGGACGGTCCACGCGTGGAGCGCTCGAAGTATGCACCGCGCATCGAGACCGTGATGATTCCGACGGACAAGATTCGCGACCTGATCGGCAAGGGTGGTGCGACGATTCGCGGCATCGTGGAGCAGACCGGCGCGAAGATCGATGTGGACGACACCGGCAAGGTGAGCGTGGCATCGAGCGACGCTGAGGGCCTGGCGAAGGCACTCGCCATCATCGGCAACCTGACCGCGGTTCCAGAGATCGGCAAGACGTACCTGGGCAAAGTTGTGCGGCTGGCCGAATTTGGCGCGTTTGTGGAGTTGTTCCCTGGAACAGATGGACTGCTGCACATCTCCGAGATTGCCGAGCATCGCGTAAAGGAAGTGAAGGACGAACTGCGCGAAGGCGATCAGGTGATGGTGAAGGTGCTGGCCATCGAAGGCAATCGCATCAAGCTGAGCCGGAAGGCACTCATCAAGGAACAGAAGGCAAAGCTGGGACAATCGGGCCCGGCGCAAGATGAAGAGGCAGGGTATTCGCAGCCTGCCGCGGCAACAGTATCGGCACCGGCGCCAACCCCGAGGGCCGCAGCGCCGCGGCATGAGTTCGACGAGCGCCAGCCTAGCTCAAACCAGAGCACGATTCTTATCGAGGGCGGAGACGACTTCGATGAACCGGGTGGCGGCGTGGAGATCGACGAGGCAAACGAGCCCAACTTCAACCGCGTGGATGGAGCTCCGGTTGTTCGCGCCGGCGGACCACCGTCCGGCGGCGGCGGCAGGCCGGGTGCAGGCTCCGGCGCAGGCGCCAACAGCGGGCGCAGGCGTCGGCGCGGCAGACGTGGACCCGGCGGCGGACAGGGATGAAGTGCGCAGCGATGATTAGGCTGCTCACTTGAAGAATAGAAGGCCCGGACAAATTGTCCGGGCCTTCTGTTTGTGGAGGACGTTCGAGGTGGTGAGTTTCTAAGAGGCCAAGTGGCCGAGGCAGCGGATTACTCCGCGGTTTGAAAGCCGGGCAGCCTCGACTCGCTCTTTACGCCGCGCGGCGATTTCCGCTTGTGTGGCTGGGCTGTCGCATCTTTGGCGTTCATATCCCGCGCGGCATTCTTGCCGGCATACATGCGGAGGTCCGCTGCGATGCGCAAAGATTCGGCATCCTTGGCATCGTCGGGAAAGACGGCGATGCCCACGCTGGCGCCGACCAGGACCGCTTTTCCTTCGAAGGTGACCGGTTCTTCGAGGAGTTTGGTAAGGATCTTTCCGACACGGGCAGCGTCGGCGCGGGTCATGGGCTCTTCAAGAATTACGGAGAACTCATCGCCTCCAGTGCGCGCCACTGTGTCGGACTTGCGCACTCGCCCAGTGAAGAGATCGCTCACATGCTTGAGCAATTGGTCGCCGACATGATGGCCCGCGGTGTCGTTGACCTGCTTGAAATTGTCGAGGTCGAGGAGAAGCAAAGCGACATGCGAGCCGGTGCGGCGCGCGCGCTCAATGGAGCCGACCAGTCGATCCTGAAAGAGACGGCGGTTGGGCAGGCCGGTCAATTCGTCGTGCAGAGCCAGGAACTTGTTGTACTCGAGTTGATCCTCGAGAAGGAGCATGATCATGCCCACCGCTACGACGTACTTGGGCAGATTCCAGACCTCGTTTTCGAGATGGAGATTGGGAAAGTAATAGGCGATGCACGGTCCGGCGACGAAGACGCCAGCCCAGGCGAAGAAGGCGGCGATGGTGATGAAGGCTCCCGCGGTTGCGCGCCTATAAGTGACCCAGAAATGGATGGCGCAGCCAAGGTAAACGGTGAACAGCACCGCCTCAAAGGCAAGCATTGGGCCCATGCCGGGTTGATGCTGGAAGATCAACAGGAAAATCGAGAGTGCAAGGTTGAGGCCGACGATCGTCCAGCGCAGCGGATGTGTGAATTCGGATAGGGTCAACAGAGAAATAGCGAGCGGCAAGACTCCGATCAGGACCGCAACGGGAGTCAGAGCCCAGGACGCGATGGGATCGATGACGAGAAGTCCGAAATAGAGCGTATAGATCGTCAGCAGGATTATGAGCATCCAGCGGCTGGAGCGCTGTTGCGCGCGATGGGGAACGGCCGCCCACATAAACAGAACGCCGGCGGCAACGAGAGCGGCAAGGCCAACAAAGGTCGCGAGGTCAGCCCAGTATCCAGGGGCGCCCAAAAACATGAAGGCTGCGAAATGAACTGCGATCAGCAGCCAGCCGGTGAGCCAGATGGCGGAGACCGATGCGCGCGCATGCCGTGCGACAGATGCGAAAGCCAAGGTGAGGAGCGCCACGGCTCCTAAATCGGGTAGTTTGCTCCAGTCAACCAAGGAACTCCATTCGTGCGCGTGCGTTGCGCCGCGCTTTATCTAATGTCTATTAACGACAGCATCGGCTATTTTTTAAGAAAGGACGATAGCGCTTTTGTAGGACTCTTAAGGCACCAGTATACACTTTAGTAATCTCACGGCCAGAATTCCAACGAACTAAACGAGTTAACTATCTTTAAACGAGGCGGAAGAGGCGCAAATCTGATGCAATTCTGGACCCGAAGGCGGGGCCGAGGTGGGGATTTCCTCATTTGTCTCAGATTGCGGCGGACGATATTTTCCAAGCCCGGCTGGGATGCGGCTTTAAAGAGATGCGTGCTGAGAGCAGCAAAGCAATTTCTGAGTGAAGAGGAGCAGAGTTTTGGTCGATCAATCGAGGTTGTTCTGAGGTTTTGCGAATTGCGTGTGACGACCGTCACACCTCAGAGCCTTCACACCCATTAAAGGACGCTGAATTTCCGCGGGCCCCTTTCTGCAATCGAATCTCACTTTCCAATCTTCTTTATTGTGTTCCTTTCTTCCACACGGGAATGTTGAGTAGTGCCTTGCTCGCCGCGGCTCACTGGGCCAGCGATATCGAGAGAGCAGCCGGAATAGAAATTGCAACAAGAAGCAGGGCACTGATTGAAAGCCGAGATCGAATGAATGGAAAGGCTCTCATGAGATTACTCATAGCCGAAGACGACAAGGCGCTGGGACTGTTTCTAAGCCGCGGTCTGGAGGCCGATGGACATCGCATCCATCTGGCGTATGACGGCGGGGCTGCCGTAGAGGCATTTCGGCAGGAGATGCCTGACCTGACGATTCTCGATCTGAACATGCCAGTGAAGGATGGCGAGCAGGTGCTGGACGAGATTCGCCTGATGGATGCAAGCCTGCCAGTGCTGGTGCTGACCGGGCGGCAGGAGGTGGACGCACGCGTTCGCTGCCTGGACCACGGCGCTGACGATCTGATGATCAAGCCCTTCAGCCTGCACGAACTGCGCGCACGCTGCCGGGCGCTGTTGAGGCGCAAGCGGGAGACCAGGCTGCAACTGCGCGCGGGCGATCTGGAGCTGGACCGGCTCGAGCACACGGCGCACCGCGGGGGACGACGGATTGTTTTGACCAACAAGGAGTTCGCGCTGCTGGAGCATCTGATGCTCAACCGCGGTGAATGCGTGTCGCGCGTGGACCTGCTGGATTCGGTGTGGAATATGGAGACAACGCAAACCACGAATATCGTCGACGTGTACGTGAACTATCTTCGCCGCAAGCTGGAGGATCCGCCGCCGGGCCGCGTGATCCGGACAGTGCGCGGGCAGGGTTACATGGTCCCGCCGGAATCCGAGTTGACAGTTCCTGAGATTGTGGGCGCTCCACTTGCCGCAGCTATTGCGACATCGCCGGCCGAGACCGCTTCGATGCCTCCGGCGACCATTGCGCATTGACGCCTGCCGATTTATTCGTGCGCCGGCTGATTCATGGCCGACCGACTCATGATTGATTGATTCACCGTTGATTGTCTTGTGCCCCTGGAAGGAGAACGTTCATGCATGCTTTTCCCGCTCCTGTTCTTCCGAGTCTGCCCACACAACCACGCATCCGTCAGCGCACGGCTCTGGTCGCGAGCGCCGATCGCAGCTTTCGGCAGCGGCTTACGCAAATCCTTACAGGTCTGCGCTGGCAGGTTCGCGAAGCGTCGGGAGGCGCAGAAGCATGGGCGGAGGCCGAGGCGGCTCTTCCTGAGGCGCTCATTGTCGATTCCTGGCTGCCGGATCTGGATCTGCGGGAGTTTCTAAGCGACTTCAGAGGGGGATTTCCCGGAGTCGATGTGTTGACGGCGGCAGCGTCGAACGCGGAGGAGAGCCCCAGCGGGCCCTACCGGCAGGAATTGCTTTACGCGCTGCGCAGCAGCCAGGAGAATGACACAACAGCCTGGAGCGCGGCTCCCGCGATGAACGCGGCGCGAAGCGTGGTAGAGCTGCCGAAGCCAACGCGATCCGCGGAGTCTCTCGCGACGACAGACGCAGCCGGATTTGTGCGCCCTGCGGCACCGGTGGGCGCGGGACTTGCGGCAGGCGCTTCGAAGACCGTCTCCATCCGCTCTGTTCTGCCGGTGCCCGATGCGGAGCCTTGCTTTGCGGAGCGGCTGCCCACGCTGGTGGGCAACGCACCGTGCATGCTCGAGGTGAGCCGGCGTGTGCGCCTTGTGGCGCCGCGTTTGACGCCGGTGCTGATTGAAGGCCCGACTGGTTCGGGGAAAGAGCTGGTCGCCGAGGCGCTGCACCGGCTTTCGCCGCGCAGCCGCAAGCCGATGGTGGCGATCAATTGCGCGGCTATCCCAGAAGCGCTGCTGGAAGCTGAACTTTTTGGGCACACGCGAGGCGCGTTTACCGGGGCTGTCCAAGGACGAATCGGGCGCATCGAATCTGCAAACGGGGGAACGCTGTTTCTGGACGAAATTGGCGAGATGCCGCTAGGGCTGCAGTCGAAGTTGCTGCGCTTTGTAGAGTGTGGAGAGCTGCAGCGCGTAGGAGACAACGAAACAGTGCGCGTGGATGTGCGCATTATTGCGGCGTCGCATCGGCCGCTGGCATCGCAGGCGCAAAGCGGCGGCTTCCGCTCAGACCTTTACTACAGGCTGGCAGTTTTCCTCATCCGTACGCCGGCGCTCTCGGAGCACGCGCAGGATCTTCCGTTGCTGATCGAGCACTTCCTCGGCAAGCTTGGCCGGGATGCGCCCATGAAGCGAGTGGACGAAGGCGCGCGAGCCAAACTTGCAGCACACGACTGGCCCGGCAATGTGCGAGAACTAGAGCATGTGCTGGAGCGCGGCATGATTCTTGCCGGCGATAACCCGGTGCTGACCGCGCGCGAGATCGACTTCGGCCTCTCCATGAACTGAGAGCTCCGAGAGCGTGCTTTTGTGGTGAGGACAGTTCTGAGGGGATCGACCGACGCGGTAGCGGAGATATTTCACAGCCAGATACCGAAGATGTTCAACGATGCTCTAGCGCTCTTAGCTGTCCTCTTCCATCAGCGAGATACAAACGCAGCTTTGAACTCGGCGATTTCGCACTCTCCATCGCACGTCGGCTACAATTCAATCAATGTGATGACAACCTGGATGAGCGGCATATCATGTTTTCTTTCGGTTTTCTGGAGCATCATTTTCGGCTACTGGACGCCCAGATAGCGAACTGGGAGCATTCAGATGGGCTCCGCTGTCCACGCCGACTCCAAGCCGATCAACAAGCTCTCCGCCTAACCATCCGGTGATCAGCGCCAACGCAACTCCGACGAATCCAAGCGCAAATGCAGTGTTGGTTGGATGCTCAGGAGCGGGCTTGCGCAGGAGCCAGCTGACAATAAAAAGCAAGACCACGACGACATTGCCACCGCCATGCCACAAGCCAATAGCCTTAGCACGAGTGCCGGATGGAATGCCGAGCCAGTCCAACAGTCCGAATACGGCCGCAAGCAAGCCGCCAATGATCCCGGCAGCAATCATCCAAAATGAGATGAGGAACCAGAATGCATCCGCTTTCGCGAGCCCAACAATGTCAAAGGCTACTGCCGTCGCAAGAAGACCGAGCGGGAAGACAATCAACATCGGATGGATCGGGTGTCCTAATAATTTTGCCACACACCACCTCATGATGGAGCTATTACTTCGCCAAGACGTATTTGCTCAAACGAATCTTATGCAGATGTACAGAAAGTACCTTCAATAAAGTCGCGTTCCCGGCGAGGCTCGCCAGAACTTCTCGTTTGTGGCTGAATCATTCGCGAACACCTCCAGTAATGGTTTGGAAAAAGTATTCCACTACGATAATCTCCAGACCGGTCAATTTTGCTCACATTTGCTGTTTGCATTTGGCCGACTCTTAGTCACCCTGTAGAGAGTTCCCGAGGGGCACTTACGAGGTTTTGCGTAATCATTCAGCCGTGCAGGATCAACATTCAACAGCAACCTTCCACGTTAAAGCACGGCCTGGGCGTGGCGCTCAGGTTGCGGAGGTTGTACGCTACGACAATCAGTTCGACTACGCGGGTGGCGGGGCCGTTTATCGGGAGCGGCACGACGGCCACGTTCCCGATCGGGCGCTCTCATTTCCTGGCGGGTGCGGCGACGTCAATGAAAAACCCTTTAGCCTCGGCGAGCACGATTTCGGCATCATTCAGGATGCGCGCCTCGGCCCAATGCTTGCGCGGCTCATTGCGGACGACATGACCCTCGATGCGAAGCTGCTCTCCGCTCGGAGCAGGACGGAGGTAGTCGATTTCGATTTTTCTCGTCATCGAAGTGCTGCCCTGGGCACGAACTGCTTTGCTCATGGCTTCATCGAGCAGCGTGGCGATGACGCCGCCATGCAGGTAGCCGGGGTGGCCTTCGAAGGCGTTGGTGACGACAGGAAGGCTGACGACCGAGCCATCGTCTGCAAGCAGGAATTCAAGGCGGAGACCGCTCTGATTCGCCGGGCCGCAACCGAAGCATCGGTTGCTGGCCGAATGGGCGAAGGGAGTCAGGTTTTCATGGCGCTCAGTCACGCGGGCCTCGCTGCCTGAACCGCTTCCGATTGGAACAAGCCAGACTGGAATGCGCCAGTGAGAACAGCCACATACAGTTCACGGTCGACATTGCCTCCCGTGAGAATGATCCCGGCGCGTTTGCCTCGGAGAGATGATTTCTCTTTTAGCGCGGCTGCGAGGGCAGCGGCTCCAGCGCCTTCGGCAATGTTGTGCGTATCCTCGTGATAGATGCACATCGCGTCGGCGATCTCGTTTTCAGACACTTCGACAATGCGCGCGACGTTGGCAAAGATGATATCCAACGCATCCTGATTCGGCCTGCGGCAGGCGAGGCCATCGGCGATCAACGAATCGGCGGGCGCTTCGACAAGTTTCCGCTGCCTGAAGCTGTTGGCGGTCGCGGCGTTCGCGACGGCTGTGACGCCGACAATCTCAGTGGAGAGATTGAGGGCATTGCGCGCGGCTACAGTGCCGCAAATCGACGATCCCATTCCAATCGAGACATAAACGACATCCAGTCTCGACGCCGCCTGAAAGAGTTCCAGTGCGAAGGTGGCAGTGCCGCAGACGAGTTGCTCATGGAACGGTTCAAAAATTGCGTAGCGGCGTTCGCCCGCCAGGACGCAGGCGAATTCGAGAGACTCCTGGAAGTCGCGGCCGTGCTCGACCAGCTCCGCGCCTTGCGCCTGCATCGCGCGATTCTTCTCGACGCTGTTGCCATGCGGGACAACGATAACTGCGCTCATCCCGAGCAAGCGGGCCGCCATAGCCGCCCCCTGGCCGAAGTTGCCGCGCGTCGCCGTAACAATGCCGGCGAGTTCAGGCTGGGTTTGCTTGAGCCACGCGGCATAGACCAAAGCGCTCCGCACTTTGAACGATCCAATCGGAGTGTGGTTCTCGTGCTTGACCCAGGCCTCGGCCTCAAGCCGCTGGTTGATCAGCGGCCAAGTGTATTGCGGAGTGGGCAGCATGTGGCGATAGAGCAGAGACTGTGCGTCGCGAATCTGATCCAGCGAGGGAAGCTTCATGGATTCAGGATAATCGCTGGGCGGCTCATGACGTTATTTAGAAACGGGGGCGGGTTCAATGTTGTGCGTTGGGCGGCTTGACCTGAGTTAGCGCGCCCGCTCAAACTGAAGTTGCGTAGGCATGAAGTAGGATTGCAATCCGAGAGGTGTCCCGAATTCAGCGTCGAGAACGGAATCGCGTTTGTGCAGTGCTTTTGTCGGCTGCTTTTGCCGGAGTGGCGGGTTGCCGGCCGGCGCCGACGCTCACGCCTCAGCAGGCAGAAGGCAAGCATCTATACGACGTCGGCTGTGCGCACTGTCACGAGGAAAACGATCTGCACCTGAAGAAGGTTCCACCGAGTTTGCACGGCGTATTCAGCCGAAACACATTGCCGGATGGTGAGCCGGCAACGGATGCAGAGGTTGAGCAGATCTTGATAAGAGGGAAGGGAACGATGCCGTCGTTTGCATATCAGATGACGAAGGAGCAGATGGATGCGGTGGTGGCATATTTGCACACGGGACTCCGCGATCAAGACGCGCATTAAGGAAGGTAAGCGGTGATCAGTTTGAAAAAACCTTCCCTCAGGGGCTAAAGCCTAGAATTCTATGCGCCTGTTACGGCACGACTGAAGTCGTGCCCTTTCAAAGCACGCCTAAACTGGCTCACTATCTAGAATCGGGTTGTCGGTCAGTTTGAAAGATATCTTCCTCCGGGGCTAAAGCCCCAAATCATCTCCTCTGTTTTATGTACGGGCTGAAGCCCGTACCCTTCAAGTTGCCCCAACACCTAGAATCTTCTGCGAGTGCGGATTCGCCGTATACTGAGAATAGCTATGGCAACCGACAAAACATTCTATCTCGAGACGTTCGGCTGCCAGATGAACGCCCATGACTCTGAAAAGGTGATCGGTACGCTGCGCCAGCAGGGATACCGGCAGGTGGAGTTGGAGGAAGACGCTGGGCTGATTCTTTACAACACCTGTTCGATTCGCGACAAGGCGGAGCAGAAGGTCTTCAATCGCCTGAACGACTACAAGAAACTGCACAAGCTGGGGAAGCGGTTTGCCGTGCTGGGGTGTGTGGCGCAGCAAGAGGGCGAAAAGATCTTCGAGCGCGCGCCCTATGTGTCGCTCGTGTCGGGTTCGGCCTCGTATCGCAAATTGCCGGAGATGCTGGCGCGGCTGGAGGCGGGGGAAACTCGCATCACCGGTCTCGATGACCGGCAGACGGACGAGACCTTTGAGACAGAATTTACGGCGCGGCAGAATCCTTATCGCGGATATATCACGATCATTGAGGGGTGCGACAAATTCTGCTCCTACTGCGTGGTGCCGTACACGCGGGGCAAGGAGCGGAGCCGGAGTTCGTCGTCGGTGCTCGACGAGGCTCGGCGGATTGCCGACCTGGGCTACACGGAGATTCAACTGCTGGGCCAGAACGTGAACAGCTACCGCGACCCGGAAGGGAAGTCGACGTTCGCGGAACTGCTGGCTGCGGTGGGCGAGGTTCGCGGCATTCGGCGCGTGCGCTTTACCACCAGCCATCCGAGGGATTTTACGCGGGACATTGTTGAGGTCATCGACCGGGTGCCGACGCTTTGCGACCACGTTCACTTGCCGATACAGTCGGGATCAGCGACGGTGCTCAAGCGAATGGCACGCGAGTACACGCCGGAGTGGTATCTGGAACGAATCGCGTGGATTAAGGCAGCAAAGCGCACGATTTCGCTTTCGACAGATATTATTGTTGGATTTCCCGGCGAGACGGACGACGATTTTATCCAGACGATGAATCTGCTGGGCGAAGTGCAGTACGATTGCGTCTTCGCTTTCAAGTATTCAGCGCGGCCTAACACCCCCTCGCTGACCATGACCGATACGGTTCCTGAGGAGGAGAAGTCGAAGCGGCTTCAAGTATTGCTTGAAAGGCAGCGGGAGATCCAGAGGATCAATTATTCCAAACAGATCGGGCAGATTCTTGAGGTAATGGTCGAAGGGGCGAATGCGCAGCGGCAGCAGATTGCGGGCCGCAGCAGCCAGAACAAGCCCGTGAATTTTACATGGACGCAGCCCATCGCTCCGGCACCGGGAAGTTACCGGCAGGTGCGCATCACGGGCGCATTTCCGAATAGTCTGGTTGGCGAAGCCGTCTAAGGAAAGCGGGTGGTGGGCCGGGGACGGACGTGAAAGGGAACGGATGGATATTGAGGTTCGGATTCGGGGCTTGATGATGGACCCCTCCACAAACATGCCGATTGTGGTGCTGAAGGACGTGGGTTCAGAAGCGGTCATGCCGATCTGGGTGGGCATCTTTGAGGCGAACGCGATTGCGCTCGAAATCGAGAAGATGAGCGCCGCCCGGCCGATGACGCATGACCTGGCTCGGAATCTCGTGCGTCACTTGAATGGTGAGCTGGAACGAGTTGTTATCACAGAACTTAAAGACGATACCTTTTATGCCGTCCTGTGGTTGCGGCAGGGCGACGAGCAGGTTGCGGTGGACGCGCGACCTTCGGATGCGATCGCGCTGGCGCTCCGAGCTGACTGCCCGATATACGTCGCAGACAAGGTGATGGAGAGTGCCAAGCTGAACACCAGCGGCCCGCCCGAGGGCCCCACGGCGGAACAACTGCGCGGATGGCTCGAAGGGCTGAACGACGAGGACCTCGGCCGCTACAAGATGTGATCCAGCCAGAGTTTCCAAAATAGAGTTGCAGCGCCGAGCAGTGCGGGGGCGTACTTGCGTGCGTCGGCGCGCAATTGCTTGATGGGGATGTGTTTCAGATTCAGTTCGCAGGCATGGCCGACGTACCAGCGCTCCAGACCTGATTCCGTGACTTCGGGATGGAATTGCAGCGCGAGAGCGTAGCCTTCGACGGCGAATGCCTGATTCTCATAAAGCTCGGTGCGGGCGAGATGCTGCGTGCCAGGCGGGAGATCGAAAGTATCGCCATGCCAATGGAATAAATTTAGGCCCTTGGCGACGAGCGGGGCAAACCAGTCCGGGGCCCGCTCAGGGCCTGCGGGTTCGAGCCGAAACCAGCCGATTTCGGAACCGCGTGCTCCGGGATAGACCTTTGCGCCGAGCGCCGCGGCCATCAATTGCGCGCCGAGGCAGATTCCAAGCGTTGGCTTATGGGCAGCCAGGCGCCGACGGATGGAGTCGATCTCGCCGACCAGAAATGGGTAGTCGGCAGAATCGTAGACGCCGATCGGTCCGCCCAGGACAATAAGCAGATCGCAGGTTTCGGCGGCCGGCAGCGGAAAGGGTGCGGTGGTGACGTCGATGGCCTTGATGGCAAAGCCGCGCCGCCAAAGCTCGGGCTCGAGGGAGCCGAGGTCCTCGAAGGGAAGGTGGGAGAAAACGACGGCCTGAGGGGTGCTGAAAGGCATGGAAATAGGCTACGCGGGGGTCGGCGGCCTTTAGTTGACAGAATATCTGTTATCGGACATTACATATATGGCGGTCAGTTACGGATTTCTGCCAATAACTCCTCGATTTCAGTCTTTTGGTCGGCGCTGAGGGGCAGAATCGGCGACCGGGGATGGCCGCCGTAGTAGCCGTTGAAGTCGCAGGCGTATTTGATTCCTGCCAAGCCGAACGCGCCGACGATTCGGACGCCGGCGTCGAGAATTCGCTGCTGCTTTTCTTGCGCGAGGCTCAGGTCATGGTCCTTCCATGCGAGATAAATCTCCTGGGTCACCTGAGGGGCGAAGGCGGCGAATGCGACGATTGCGCCCGATGCACCCGCCTCGAGCGACGCGAGGATGGACCGTTCGGCGCCAGTGAGAACCTGGAAGCCGACTTCCCTGTTGCGGGTCTTCACTACGGCGGCAGGCGGGGCTGTGGCGACGGCCGCAACTCCGCTGGCAAGGTCGCCGGCGGAAACGAATGTGGCAGAGGCTTCGGAACGAAGCTCGGGGCGGCGTTCGGATTTACGTCCGCGATGGGGAGCCAACATGCGCGCCGTAGCCGCCTCGAAGACTTGCGTAACCTCAACCGTGCGGTGAGGAGCTTCCTGAGTGGCGGCGACGGTGTCGCGGACGCGGTCCACGCCGCCGCTTGAATCCTTGATGCCGATGATGTTCGGGTGCTGAGCGAGTTCGGCGATCAGCTCGGGCGACATTTGCGTGGGGACGAACTTGGGGATGTGGTAAAGCACGACCGGAAGCGGTGAGCGGTCGGCAATGCTGCGGAAGTAGTGAAGGATGGCGGCTGGCGAAATTTGCGCGCCATAATAGCTGGGCGGGCGTACGAGGACAGCGTCGTAGTTGAGGGTGGCCGCGAATTCGGCCAGGTCGAGGGTGGCGTGGACGCTCTCGCGGCCAATGCCGGCAATGAGAACTTTTTCAGGCGCGGTGGCATCGATGGAGGCGCTGAGGACGTCGCGAGTCTCCGCATCGTTGATTGCGACGGCCTCGCCTGTGGAGCCGAGGACCACCATCCCTGCCAGAAGGCTGCGCGAGTAGCGCGCCATGTTGGCTTCGATCTTGCGAAAATAAATCCGCTCGTCCGCATAAAACGGCGTGGTGACCGGCGCGAAGATGCCTTCAAGCAGCATGAGGCTATTGTAGACAAGCGGTTGGTCGCTTCCGAAGCGATCGTTAAATTGGGAAGAAAGGCGGCCTGTTACAGTTTCACACTCATTTCCAAGCCACCTTCAAACGGCAATGTCATAGTGTGAAAGCCGTTCGCGGGATCGGTAAGGTATGCGAAATACGCCGCGTAGCCCGGTCGCGAAGAGCTCGTGTTGTCGGCAATGATTACGGCGCGCTTACGCAGATGCTTGGCAATGTTTCGCATGGCGGGCATTACCGCTTCGGTCCAGACATCTAAAAGAACGAAGTCGATCGGTCCGTCGATGGCTTTCAGCGTTTCAGCGAGGTCGCCTTCGCGCAAGTCAATGTACTCCTGAAGCCCTGCTTTTTCGAAATTGGCCCTCGCCCTCGCGGCCTTCTCGGCTTCCCATTCCGTGGCTGTCACTTTGCCACCGCCGTTATCCCGCACGGCTGCGGCCAGATAGAGCGTGGAAACACCGTGGGACGTTCCACACTCAACGATGCGCCGGGCGCCGAGAGCGCGGCAAAGGAGGTAGCAATAGGAGGCTTTCTCATCTTCAAGCGCGACGATCTTGTCCCGAAAGAACTCCGTCGATTGCGCATCGAGCCCATTCCAACTCAAACTGCCCTCGGCGATGCGGCGACGAAAATAGGCATCGATCTCCTCTTGTTGGCCCGCGCTTTCGGTATGCAGCGTTTGGAGCAGCATATTAAGCTTTGGATCGTTCGGGATATTCATTCGTAACTCTCCTAGGCGAGCTCGTGAAGGGGGATCGCCCGTTGGCTGAGTGCAGCGCCTGCAACGCGTATACGTTGACGGAATGTTTCTGCATGGAGGCGATGCCATCTGCCGCGGCCTGGGCGGCGGCCAGCGTGGTGATGGTGGGAACGCGTGCAAGGACTGCGGCGCGGCGAATGGCCTTCTCGTCGAAGATCGCATCCTGGCCGCGCGGAGTGTTTACGATGAGCTGAATGCGGCCTTCCTTAATGAGATCGACGGCATTGGGGCGGCCCTCGTCCACTTTGAAAATGCGTTCGACGATGAGGCCCGCGCCTTCGAGCACATTGGCGGTGCCTTCGGTGGCGACGATTTTGAAGCCGAGATCGACGTAGCGGCGCGCCAGCGGAATAACGGCCGTCTTGTCGTGATCGTTCACGGTAAAGAAAACTGTGCCGCCGGTGGGCAGCAATTGTCCGGCTGAGAGCTGCGCTTTAGCGAATGCTTCGCCGAATGTAGCGGCGACGCCCATTACTTCGCCAGTTGATTTCATTTCGGGGCCGAGAACTGTGTCGACGCCGGAGAATTTTGACCATGGAAAGACGGGCGACTTCACGTAGAAGTAAGCGCCGGTTCCGAGATCTTTGCCGGATTTGAGTTCGCTCGGTAATAGCTCGCTCAGCGTGCGTCCAGTCATGAGGCGCGCGGCGATTTTGGCCAGCGGAATGCCGGTGGCTTTGGAGACGTAAGGAACGGTGCGCGAGGCGCGCGGATTTACCTCGATGACGTAGACGTGGTCATTGCCTTGATCGTCGCGCTGAATGGCGAATTGCAAATTGACGAGGCCGACGACTTTGAGCGCGAGGGCCAGCTTGCGCGTGTAGGTGCGGAGGGTTTCTAGCGTCGACTCGCTGATGCCGACGGCGGGCAGAACACAGGAGGAGTCGCCGGAGTGAATGCCGGCCTCCTCGATATGCTGCATAATGCCTGCGATGATGACGTCTTTCGAATCGCAGAGCGCGTCAACGTCTACTTCGATGGCGTTCTGGAGAAAGTGATCAATGAGGACTGGGCGATCTTGAGAATATTCGACCGCCTGGCGCATGTAGCGGCTGACGGCGTCTGCGTCATAGGCGATGACCATGGCGCGGCCGCCGAGCACATAGCTGGGACGGACGAGAACCGGATAGCCGATTTGTTCGCCGACTGCGAGAGCCTGCTCAACGCTGGTCGCGGTGCCGCCGCGTGGCTGCGGAATGTTCAGATCCTCGAGCAGCTTGCCGAATTGCTCGCGGTCTTCGGCGAGGTCAATCGATTCGGGCGACGTTCCAATGATGGGCACGCCGGCTGCTCGGAGGCGCTGCGCAAGATTGAGCGGCGTTTGCCCGCCGAACTGCACGATCATCCCGATCTTCGCGCCGGACTGCGCCTCATGGTTGTAGACGGCCAGCACGTCTTCCAAAACCAGCGGTTCAAAGTAGAGACGGTCGCTGGTGTCGTAGTCGGTGGAGACGGTCTCAGGGTTGCAGTTGACCATGATCGTCTCGTAGCCATGGTCTTTGAGCGCGAAGGCTGCGTGGCAGCAGCAGTAGTCGAACTCGATGCCCTGGCCGATGCGATTGGGGCCGGAGCCAAGAATGATGATCTTCGGCTTGGAAGTCGGCGGCGCCTCGTCCTCTTCTTCGTAGGTCGAGTAGAGATACGGCGTCATGGATTCGAATTCGGCGGCGCAGGTGTCCACAAGCTTGAAGACGGGGCGGATTCCCTGCCCTTCGCGCAGTTCCCTCACCTGCTGCACGCCCGCGTTGCCGGCGAGCTTCCATTCCGTGGCGATGCGTTCGTCGCTGAGACCAAGGCGCTTGAGCTGTCGCAAGTCTTCCGAGCTGATTTCTGCTGGAGTTGTATGCGCGATCGCCATCTGCGCGACGGTAATCTCGCGAATCTGATGGAGAAACCACGGGTCCATTTTGGTGAGGCGCGCGACTTCACGCACGCTCAGGCCGCGTTCGAAGGCGTAGCGGATGTATTCGAGGCGCCCCGGCCGCGGCGTGACGAGCATCTGCGTCAGGCGGCGCGGCTCCAGGATTTCGGCGCCGGTCTTTTTGCCGGTTTCAAGCGCGCGCCAGGCCTTCATCAGGGATTCTTTGAAGGTGCGGCCGATGGCCATCACTTCGCCGACGGATTTCATCTGGGGCCCTAGCGTTTCGTCGGCGCCGGGAAACTTTTCAAACTGCCACTTGGGAATTTTGACGACGACGTAGTCGATGGTCGGCTCGAAGCAGGCCGGAGTCTTGCGCGTGATGTCGTTGGGGATTTCGTCGAGCGTGTAGCCGACGGCGAGCTTCGCGGCAATTTTGGCGATTGGGAATCCCGTGGCCTTGGACGCGAGCGCCGAGGAACGCGAGACGCGGGGGTTCATTTCGATCACGGTCATGCGGCCGTCGAGCGGGTTGACGGCAAATTGCACATTCGATCCGCCGGTTTCAACGCCGATCTCACGCATGACGGCGATGGCCGCGTCGCGCATCTTCTGGTACTCGCGGTCGGTGAGTGTTTGCGCGGGCGCAACGGTGATGGAGTCGCCGGTGTGAACGCCCATGGGGTCAAAATTTTCAATGGAGCAAATGATGATGACGTTGTCGGCGAGGTCGCGCATCACCTCGAGCTCGAACTCCTTCCAGCCGAGCACGCTTTCTTCAAGCAGGCACTCGTGGACCGGCGAGAGATCGAGGCCGCGGGCAAGAATTTCCATCAATTCTTCGCGGTTGTAGGCGATGCCGCCGCCGGTGCCGCCGAGGGTGAAGCTCGGGCGAATGAGAACGGGAAATCCGAGCTTGGTGGCGAAGTCGAGCCCGTCGCGCAGGTTGTTGATCAGTGCTGAACGCGGCACATCCAAGCCGATCCTGATCATCGCATCCTTGAAGAGCAGACGGTCTTCGGCTTTTTTGATTGCTTCGAGCTTGGCGCCGATCAGCTCGACGTTATAGCGATCGAGAACTCCGGTGTCGGCGAGATCGACGGCGAGATTGAGTGCAGTCTGGCCGCCGACGGTCGGAAGCAGAGCGAACTTGCCGGAGTTCGGGTTCGCTGCGAGCATTTCGGACTCAATGCGGATGATTTCTTCTACATATTCGTGAGTCAGCGGCTCGATGTAAGTGCGATCGGCAAGCTCGGGATCGGTCATGATGGTGGCCGGGTTCGAGTTGACCAGCACGACTTCGTAGCCCTCCTGCTTGAGGGCTTTGCAGGCCTGCGTGCCGGAGTAGTCGAACTCGGCGGATTGGCCGATGACGATGGGGCCGGAGCCGATTACGAGGATTTTCTGAATGTCATTTCTGCGCGGCATTTGTTTGACTTGTTTCCTAGCTATGGTGTGTGTCGGGTTTGAAGGGTACGGGCTTCAGCCTGTACGTCACGGTCGCCAATGCTCTCGGGCTTTAGCCTCCGAGGGAATTCAATGCTAGGCAGCCCGATGAATTCGTAAGGAATCGAATCCTCACAGAGCCGAGCCTCGATGGGATTTGTCTGAATGTACTCCAGGTGCCTCTTCCAATCCTCTTCATCTCGAATTCGGTGATCGGTAAATCCTGACTGCCAGATTTCTCCGTTCCATTCCAGCTCTCGTTTGGCCCGGAAGGAGAAGCCGCCTTTGAACAGTTGAACAGATTTTTCAACCGACTCGGATGGAGTGATGAGCAGATGCAGGTGATCTGGCATGATGACAAAGGCGTGGAGTGCGTAACCGGTTCCGTCATAATGTCTCAAAACGTCAAGCATTAAGCGCGCCCAGCGCACATGGCGAAAGAAAGGTTTGCGGCCTGCCATCTGAGTGGAGACGAAGTAAGCAGCGTCGTTGTTCCGCGTTGTCTCTCTGGTTGGTCGCATCCTACTCCCTCAGGGGCTAAAGCCCCGCTTTTACTGCTGACTTAATGTACGGGCTAAAGCCCGTACCCTTCACCTAAAGTCCGGCCCCTTCAAAAATTCTGATCGCAAGACCGACGCAAATTCGCCGTCCAAAAAACAGCGGAGCCGAAAGCCCCGCTGTGGTCTGTAGCGCTTATTGGTGGCGCGACTGAAGTCGTGCCCTTTCAAAACTTCTTTACTCTTCATCCCTTCCATTCCTCCATCATCTGGCGAAAATCGCGGAACAGGTAATGCGAATCGTGCGGGCCGGGCGCGGCTTCAGGGTGGTATTGCACGCTGAAGAGCGGCAGCGTTTTGTGGCGCAAGCCTTCGAGCGTCTGGTCGTTCAGATCGACGTGGGTCAGCTCGACTTCGTTGGCGTTGATGGAGTCGGGATCGACGGCGAAGTTGTGGTTGTGCGCGGTGATCTCAATCTTCCCTGTTGCATTGTTGCGCACAGGATGATTGCCGCCGTGATGGCCGAACTTGAGCTTGTAGGTGCGGCCGCCGAGCGCCAGGCCGCAGAGTTGATGGCCCAGGCAGATTCCAAAAACCGGCACGCGGCCCAGCATATTCCGGATAGCACGGACGGCATAGTCGACCGGCTCGGGATCGCCGGGGCCGTTCGAGAGGAAGACGCCGTCAGGCTTTAGCGCCAGCACGTCTTCGGCGGAAGTCTCGGCAGGGACAACCGTAACACGGCATCCGTCGCGCGTTAACATGCGCAGAATGTTTTGCTTAATGCCGAAATCATAAGCTACTACATTCAGGATTTTCTTCTCGCCCTGAGGCTCGTGGATGAACCCCTCGGACAGGAGTAGCTCCCCCGTCTGGTTGCGCGGATCGGAGGCGTCGAACTGGTAGCTGGTTTTGGTTGAAACGACTTTGGCCAGATCGGTGCCATCCATTTTGCGAATGCTTCTCGCCTTGGCAACGAGCACGTCGGGGTTTGATTCAGTTGTAGAGATGACGCCGCGCATGACTCCGCGATCGCGCAGGTGGCGGACGAGGGCGCGGGTGTCGATTTCGGCGAGGACTGGAACGGCGTAGCGCTCCATGTATTCGTCGGTGACCTGCTCGGAGCGCCAGTTGGAGCTGATGGCCGAGAATTCGCGGACGATCAGGCCCTCAATGTAGGGACGCGCGGCCTCATTATCGGCGCGATTGGTGCCGTAGTTGCCGATTTGTGGGTTGGTGAGGACGACGATCTGGCCGGCGTAGGAGGGATCGGTGGCAATTTCCTGATAACCGGTGAGAGAGGTATTAAAAACGACCTCGCCCTGGCTTTCGCCCAGGTGTCCATGGCCGTGGCCGCGGAAGATGCGCCCGTCTTCGAGCGCGAGAATGGCCTGCATTGCCTCTCCGAGGAGTGGATTCAATCGATTTTAGCAGGTTTATCGGGATTGATTTGGCCGGGTTTTCCACGGGTGCGGGCCAGAGTCCCGCACGACAGCCGGCCAGGAGGCCGGCGCTACAAAAACGCCGTGGAGTTATGCACGCTTTTTAGTGGACTACGCCGGCGTCGCGGGTGGGCCAGTAGACGAAGACTGCCTTGCCGTAGATTAGGGAGCGCTCGACGGGGCCGAAGTCGCGGCTGTCGGATGAGATGGAGCGATGATCGCCCATCACGTAGTACTCATGCGGCGGCAGCGTCATTTCGGCCACGGAGCGATCGTCCTGGTACTCGGGCGGAACGTATGGCTCGCTGATGAGTTTTCCGTTGACGAACACGTGGCCTTGATCGACGCGGAGATCGTCGCCGGGCAATGCGATTACACGCTTGATATAGCTCTTTTCAGGATCGCGCGGATAGTGGAAGACAACCACGTCGCCGCCGTCAATGGCCGAGACGTGGTAAACGAACTTGTTGATGAAGAGGCGGTCGCTGTCTTCGAGTCGCGGCAACATGCTGGTGCCCTCGACGCGCACTGGCTGATAGAGAAACAGAATAATGAGGGCCGCAGCCACGGCGGAGATGACCAGATCGCGAACCCAGAGCAGGATGCCGGTTGATTCTGGTGCCGGGGATGGCTGCGCCGAAACTGGCGAGGGACCAGCAGACTGCTCTGTCGCAGCAGCTTTGGAGTCGGAGTCGGTGACGGAATCGGGATCTTGATTGGGAATAAAACCGGTATTCATTTGAATCCAGAATACTCGGAACTGCGCCGTCTTGCACTTGCGTCGCATCCGTGAAGTAAAGGATACGAACCAAAAGGGAAAGCACAACACTGTCGCTGGAGGGTGGAACGCGAACATGCGCCGCGGGCACCCTGCGATCGTGGCGATTGCGGCGGCGAGCTGTCCTTGCGGACAACAGCGCATAACAATTTAGTAATGACCCTTTAGGGGCATTGATGGGTACCTGCGGAAATAGTTCAATGACTGAAGTACCCGGACCCCACCGAAAATCCTTTAATAGCTCCCTCCCACGGAGGACTACGGTTTCCCACAGCGAATCCCCCCAAGATGCCTTCGTATCAGGATCGAGGCTTTCGGCGTCCTCGCCATTTTGGCTCTCGCGGTTTATATTGTCCTTCATTGGCGTCGCTATCGGCGTGTCTGCGGGCGCGGCTACTGGTTTCACGCTGGCGCTGGTGAATGCGCCCAATGAGACTGTCGCCGCATCGAGCGACGCAATTCAAGCCAACGCTGCCCTGTTGGCTGCCCATATCGGCCAACCTGCAACCGATTCCGTTACGAATGCCGTCGATGTGCACTTCTCAAGTGCAAAGCCGCTGGCGAAGGTGCATGCACCGGCCTCGGTACAGACTGCCCTGAACAGAATGCCGGACGCCGTGAAGCCTGCGATGTTCAAGCTGGGCGGCAAGGAATGGCGTGTTGCGCGGCCAATCGTGATTCCTGTTTCCTAACCTGTTCGGCAACGATTGGGCGACATAGCGGCGGCTACCTTAGCTGCGCTGGATACCGCGCAATCAATACTCATTCAGGGATACGAACTAGAAGGAATCCGAGTCTGGGATCCGAGTCTGCAATCTGGGGCTAATTCCGCGCCCAGGCGGGCGGAGCGCGGCTGAGCCCCTTGCCTCATTCGCAGCCGAGGCTTCCGGGCGGGCACATGATGCGCGGGCGATGGCTCGTTATCGGTCTTGGCTGACTGGCTGCCGGAACCAGTTCGGGTGCGGTTCCAGGATCGGAGCCAACTGAAAGATTCGCTTCTTCAAGCAACAGGGGGCGTTGCAGAACCATTTCGACCTGCGTGCCGCGGGGAATGAAGAGATCGGCATTGCGCGTGAAGAGCGAAACGATGCCCACTGTGGCGAGTCCGGCGCCAAGTCCGGCGAGACCACCCTCAATGGGATGACCTGAGGCGGCGCCGCCTATTGTGCCCACCCCTCCACCGGTTGGCAGGGCGATTTCGGCTGCCCGGCCGGCGTTGCGGCCCTTGTCGCCGTTCTGCTGAATGGTTCCCTCCCCGCCGTTCACCACCTTCTGATCTCTTGAGCCGGGCACGCTGTCGACGACGCCGGGAATCTCAACCACACTGCCGTTGGGGAAGATGATGGAGGTGAAGTGCATGTCGAGCTGTGCCTTGGCCCGGAGGCCGCCGCGCTGCACGCGGTCGACCGTGCCCTGCACGTAGACGCCGTTGGGGATCATGACACGGTTGCCGACGACGACTGGGAAAGTTGACGAGAGGTATACGCCGTCGCCGGGCTTGGCCGTCTTGGTATCGACGGCGCTGCGCAGTTCCAGCAAAACCTTGGTTCCGGCGGGCACGGTGTAAATCTTCTTCGCGGGGGTGGTGTTTGTAAGGCTGACCGGCTCGGTGTCTGGCGTAGCCTGTGGAGCGGCATCAGTTGGAGCGGCGGGTTGCGCGGCAGCTGGCGCGGGTGCGCTGGCAGCGGGTTGAGGTGAGGCGGCGGTCTGTGCGGAGCA
>Ga0207933_1000948_pt1 | contig 24621 bp, 22 predicted proteins | sample NGESurdeep092012_4_FD_184488 | JGI IMG/M metagenome (GOLD analysis project Ga0207933, IMG submission 184488) | Arctic peat soil microbial communities from Barrow, Alaska - NGEE Surface sample F53-3 deep-092012 (SPAdes) | ecosystem: Environmental > Terrestrial > Soil > Wetlands > Peat ... | reverse complement strand
ATCATCTCAAACATTTGGCGGCGTAATTCCGGATTGTTGCGCATGTTATTTTTTTTATCATGCAAAACTATTGGCTATTATATTTGTGGACAAGATGTGGTTGGACGGACGGATACGTTTATTTTATAATTCAGTCAGAATAAGGAATTAGAAAGTTTTGGAGTAATAACGATTGGGAATTCATGGATATTGCCAATGTAGTAAACAAACAAATAAATGACATTTCTATTTCCTGGTTTCTTAAAAGCTACTCCAAAGAATAATTGTTATTTGTTAGTTAGTTTGGATGATCTTTAATTTGCTTAAGAAATCTATATTTACTTATTCACGAGATCTTCTTATTCTTTCCCAAACACCTTTAATAGGCGCGAAGATTTGCGCTATTTTTACAATAACCTTACGCTATATTTTTTGAAAAATTATGAAAAAAATTCTCTTCGTGATAAAGTTTTTCTTCAGTGGAATATTTCTTTATGCTCAAATACCACAAAATGGACTTGATGTAAAGCATTACAGTTTTAGCATCTTGCTCAATGATAGCAATAATATTATCAAAGGCAATGCAATAATCACCACAAATTTTACGAGCGATGAAAACAAAGTAATCTTCGATTTGACCAGTAAGAATAGCGATGGCACCGGAATGACAGTATCCTCTGTGAGGAGAAATGATCGGGAAATTTCGTTCTCCCAGGATTCACAACATCTCATAATTAATGATTCAGGACAAAAAAATACGGAAAGCGTTTATAATATAAGTTATGAAGGGGTTCCTGCTGATGGACTGATTATCAGCAAGACCAAGTATGGTAGTCGTTCTTTTTTTGGAGATAACTGGCCAAACAGGGCGCACAACTGGATACCATGTAACGACCATCTTTCGGATAAAGCAACCGTTGACTTTATTGTTACTGCACCGGATCATTACCAGGTAGTTTCCAATGGAAGGGAAATTGAACAGACCAATCTTCCCAATCATTTAAAACTAACGCATTGGCAAGAAGATGCGCCAATTCCCACAAAGGTAATGGTGATCGGCGTTACGGATTTTGCAGTAAATAATGTAGCGGATATAGACTGTATCCCTGTGTCAAGTTGGGTGTATCCGCAGAATAGAGACAGTGGCTTCGCACATTATAGGATTGCGAAGAATATTTTACAATGGTACATTTCTCATATCGGAACCTATGCGTTTGAGAAGCTCGCCAATGTGCAATCAAAAACTATGTTTGGCGGAATGGAAAACGCTGGCTGCATTTTTTATTTTGAAAACTCAGTGAATACAAAAGATATAGAAAGCCTGATGGCCCATGAGATAGCACATCAATGGTTTGGAGATAATGTTACCGAAAAGGACTGGCCGCACCTTTGGCTCAGTGAAGGCTTTGCTACTTATATGACGGATATTTATTTAGAAAGTAGATATGGAGTTGATTCATTAAAAGCTCTTTTGCGTCAGCAAAGAGAGGAGGTTGTTGCCTTCAGCAAGAATCATAAAACGCCCGTGGTGGATACTACAGAAAGTAAACATTTAATGAATCTGTTAAATGTCAACAGTTATCAAAAAGGCGCCTGGGTACTACACATGTTAAGAAGAAAATTAGGCGACAGTCTGTTTTGGGATGGAATTCGCACTTATTATAAAACCTATTATGGCAGCAATGCAAATACAAGTGACCTTGAAAAAGTATTTGAAAAAGTATCACATCAAAACCTGCAAACTTTTTTTAAACAATGGCTTTATTTGCCGGGGCAGCCAATGCTGAATATTGCTTGGAAATATGATAAATCACAAAAATCGGTGTCGCTCAATATTGAACAAACACAAGGTTCACTTTTTCATTTTCCTTTGCAGATTGGTTTTGTAAACGATAATCAAACTATTATCAAAACATTTCAGATAAAAGATAAAATCACTAAAAAAGTTGTTTTACTGGATAACGAACCGGAGAAAATAATTGTAGATCCCCATGTAGATTTGCTGACGGACGTAAGGTTAGTCAAGGAGGTTCGGTAAATTATCGTCGAAAGGAAAACTTCATGTTAGGTTCAGTTGAACAAGATCAGGTGCCTAATGCCGCGAAAACAGAAATATGCTTTATTTATCGGTTTACTATCAGCGTCGGGAGCTAGTTTAACCCGCGCGTAGTTCTTCCAATCATGACTCCATCATGATAGATCTGCATAGTGTACTTTCCTTTAAAAAATTCTTTTGGTTTAATAGAAAAGGATAACCGTTGATGATCGTCTTTGGTTTTGTCAAAATGCAAGAGTTTGGTATAGGAGCGTCTTTCCTGACCGGCCTCTAATACGACAAACCCACTTGAAGCGTTTAAAACGGGCCTGCCGTTGGGTTGTACGATTTTTACAAAAATATCAGAGGAAATATCTTTTTTTGAATTGATATTTATTTCAAATGACCCTTCAAATTTAGAAGCCTGCAAGGCAATTATTGTGGGTGCATTGTAATCTTCAGTTACTTTTATTGCTTCAAACTTCAGATGAGATACCAATAAAGGCAAGTCAGATGCAGGCGGACTCTTCGAACTTTTTTCAATTTCGATTTTATTTACAACTTGCTTTCGTTGCTTTTGATTCAGCAACTCATCCATCCTCTCATTTTCTTTTATTATGGCCTCTTTTCGTTCTTTCAGCGAATCGATATTTTTCTGAATTTCTCCGATTTTTTTCATTTCCTCCATCCTGTTTTTCAAAGCCGCTTTATTTTTTAAAATTTCAGCTATCTCTTCTTTCAGCTGGTTGTATTCCAATATTTTTAATTCGAGTGTTTTATCTGCCGAATCAGAAACAGTATCTATGTTTGTTTTTTGCAAACTGATATTAAGAATGTTGGAATCTTTAAGATTTTTCAGCGAATCTTGTTGGGTTTTTTTTGATACGACCGGCTCTTTGATTATTTGGGATGCGGGGCCGCCATTTTTATTCTGAAAATAATAACGATAGCCCCATATAGAAATTAAAACAAAGGAAACTGTAACAAGTGCCAATGCAAGAATCATAAAAAATAAAGTTCTAGAATCTTTCATCTGTCTCCCGAACGCAGTTTTGTATCTATTGCAGAAAAATTTAAAAATACTTATTATTCAATTATATAAACTGTTTTTTACCTTATTTATTATAGTCATTGAAATAGTATCAGTAAAAGGACAAATTTCTTAAATCTTATTTTTATTCAGCACCATGTTTTTCTTTATTTTACCCTATTTTTGCACCCCAAAAAATTAAGTTAAATTAATATGGATAATCTCATTTATGTAGTACCGGCCATGGGAATTGTTGGATTGCTTTACACGTTTGTAAAATTTGCCTGGGTAAGTAAACAGGATGCAGGCAATGAACGTATGAAAGAGATCAGCACATACATTGCTGACGGCGCCATGGCTTTTTTAAAAGCAGAATGGAAAATATTAACCTATTTCGTTATTATAGCTGGAATTCTGTTAGGGATAATGGGGTTTAGCAGTGCAAATAGTCATTGGAGTATTGCCATTGCTTTTGTCTGCGGTGGTTTTTTCAGTGCGCTTGCTGGCTTTATAGGAATGAAAGTAGCTACCAAAGCCAATGTGCGTACCACACAGGCGGCACGTACCAGTTTATCCAAAGCGTTAAAAGTATCCTTTACGGGCGGAAGTGTAATGGGAATGGGTGTTACAGGTTTAGCGGTTTTAGGGCTTGGAGGGCTATTTATAATTTTAAAATTCATTTTTGCTCCACACGCTGCTGCCAACAGTTTTGAAATGGAGAAAACAATAGAAATCCTTACGGGATTTAGTTTGGGTGCAGAAAGCATCGCATTGTTTGCACGTGTGGGTGGTGGAATTTATACAAAAGCTGCTGACGTGGGCGCCGATCTTGTAGGAAAAGTAGAGGCAGGTATTCCTGAAGATGATCCTCGCAATCCCGCTACCATTGCGGATAATGTGGGTGACAATGTAGGCGACGTGGCCGGGATGGGTGCAGATCTTTTTGGTTCGTATGTCGCTACCATTCTGGCGACAATGGTATTGGGAAGGGAAACTATTTCTACCGATGCATTTGGTGGGATGTCACCTATTTTATTACCGATGTTGCTCGCTTCAATGGGAATTATATTTTCTATCCTCGGTACATTTTTCGTAAAAATTTCTGATAAAGCTGGTCTGCATACATCAGTTGTACAAAAAGCTTTAAATCTTGGAAACTGGGGAACAATAGTAATAACAGCAATCGCCTCGTATTTTCTGGTAATGTGGCTTATGCCCGATATGATGGTATTGAGAAATCATGAGTTTACCAAATATGGAGTTTTTGGCGCCATAATAGTTGGATTGATCGTAGGTACTTTGATTAGTTTTATCACCGAATTTTATACCGCAATGGGGAAAAGACCTGTAATGACAATTGTACGTCAGTCGTCTACAGGACATGCTACTAACATTATTGGCGGACTTGCAGTTGGGATGGAAAGTACTTTATTTCCAATCCTGGTGTTGGCTTCAGGAATTTACATGTCGTACTGGTGTGCCGGTCTGTATGGTGTAGCTATCGCCTCAGCAGGTATGATGGCAACTACCGCTATGCAACTTGCCATTGATGCTTTTGGCCCTATCGCTGATAATGCGGGCGGGATAGCAGAAATGTGTGAATTACCAAAAGAGGTACGCGAAAGAACTGATATTTTAGATGCTGTAGGCAATACCACTGCGGCAACCGGAAAGGGGTTTGCTATTGCTTCTGCAGCGCTAACTTCCCTGGCTTTGTTTGCTGCGTTTGTAGGAATCGCGAAAATAGATGGCATTGATATTTATCGGGCGGATGTGTTGGCCGGATTATTTGTAGGTGCTATGATTCCATTTATCTTTTCATCACTTGCCATTCGTGCGGTGGGAGAAGCAGCTATGGCCATGGTAGAAGAGGTGCGCAGGCAATTTCGTACGATACCGGGAATCATGGAAGGAAAAGCCAAACCTGAATATGAAAAATGCGTAGCCATCTCAACTGATGCTTCTATCAAAAAGATGATGCTGCCGGGTGCAATAGCTTTGCTGTCGCCTGTGATAATCGGATTTATTTTTGGGCCTGAGGTATTGGGAGGATTTTTGGCAGGAGCTACCGTAAGTGGTGTACTAATGGGCATTTTTCAAAACAATGCGGGAGGTGCCTGGGACAATGCAAAAAAATCTTTTGAGAAAGGCGCTTTAATTAATAATGAAACATACTTTAAAGGATCAGAGCCTCACAAGGCTTCTGTAACCGGCGATACCGTTGGCGACCCTTTCAAAGATACATCAGGTCCGAGCATGAATATTCTGATCAAGTTAATGAGTATTGTTTCGCTGGTAATTGCTCCAACACTGGCGCATAATTTTGCAAACAAGATTAATCTTGAACGTCAGCAGAAAATTGAGAGCTTGAATAACATGGAAAAAACTTCAGCTGCTGCAGATCTGAATATGAATAATTGGACTTTAATTACTCCGTCAGGTGCGGAGAGCAATATTAACTCAGATAAAGAAGTAAGTGCATTTGTAGATATTTTGAAGCACGATCAGCTAATCGGTAAAACTACTTTTTCTTTAGCAGTTGCGAAGGGAGTTCTCTACATTGACGGTGACAAACAGCCTGTTGACGTTAATGACAAATACAGCAAATACATTGCAAGCGCTGGTGATTTTATCAGTAAGGAGCCAAAAGAGAATAAGTAGCTTTTAATAGGAATCACATTTATTTCTTCGTCTACTGTTGTTCTACAGTTGTCATTATTCAACGATCAATAAATATTTTTCATTTCTTGATCGTTGTCCGACCTCTGTGTTATAATTGTTGTTTGCCAGATTTAAAATATAGCCCTAAGAGAAACACTTCCGGTATTAACTATTTGGTTGTTTCCAGGTTTCCTTCCGTCATACTGAAGATTCAGTTCAATATTTCCAGCCAGTCTTTTTGTAAGCGCAAGGTTCCATAAATAATTTTTACCGGGTGCTAATCCGTTTAATAAAATATAACCAGCCGTACTGTTGGCATCTCCGGTAAAATTGATATTATTAAAAGAGAAACTTCCATTGATGGTACCGTTAGAAAGTACATTGTATTTTGCTGCAATTGCCAGTTGGTTACTAACCGCTTTTTCCAAGCCACCCACCTTGTTATTTCTGGTATCATAAGTATAGTCTAAACTTAAACGAAAATCAGTCTTATAAATATAACTAACGGAAGGCTCAGCGGTCACGGCATTAATGCTGTAATTACGATTAGCAAAAGATGGGTTAATCAATTCATTTTTGTCAAATTTATTAGTCAATGTTGTAGCGATGGAACGACTGAGATTCCACCGGGCTTTTATAGCAATATCCCTTAATGAATTTGTTTCAAACCCATAATTCAGTAATGACTTGGAATTATTTAAGCGGTGAGTCAAATCTATTCCCCATACGCTGCTGGTGCGGTTAAAAAAAATGGAGTTTGTCAGAAATGAGTTCAGGGATATCAAAGAAGTATCCACTAATTTTTTACTAAATGGATTAAATTCAAAGCCTCCATTCGAAACTTCTTTTTTATTGGTTTGCAGCAATGATGCTGTACTAAACCTACGGACAAATTTTAGAAAATTATGGTTTGTATTTGCGGGAATAATCATGCTGGGATTCAGCATAATATTGTAATTGAAGGTGATGTAATTAGCTTTTACATAATCGTTGGTCGGCGTGAAAACCCTGATCCAGTTTTTTTGATCATCGTAGATGGCTACTTCAAATTCGTTTAACTGGGGTATGCCATCATTATTATAATCATTCCAGGTGTAATAGCCCTGCCCAGTTGGGACCTTAATGTAAGTGTATTCCAGTTTTTGTTCCTGTCCGGCGCCTATTTCATACAACACATTCCCGTTCAAAAATCCCTTGCCTTCGTTAATGGTATAATCTAATCTGCCCAAAAGACTTTTATCACTTTGTTCATTAGTAACCCCTTTATTAATTACATCCAATTCTCTATAAGTGGCATTCAGCCTCAGTTGCTGATGTTCGTTCTTCATCAGGTCAGTTGTTACGTTTAGATTCCTGCTTTTGTCCTGGCCGATCAGATCTTTCAAAAAAGGCATTTTATTTTGTCTTTCAGAATACGTAACCCCCCATTTATTAAGTCTTTTTGCCGAAGAATTCACATAAACTTGCCAGGTATTAAAGGCAAAACTGATGGGAAGCAATGTGTCTGAAATTATCTCGTGTTGTTGATTATTTTCCGAAGAATAAGAACCTCCGATTTTAATATTATCAAGGGTTGAAAAAGTTCTGGAAACATCTATTGAAGGCCTAATGTATGAGCCTTTTTGAATGGCAGTATTGATACTGGTGATGTAAAATTTATTATCGAAATGCCACCCATTTATGTTCATGATGTTATCAATAGAGTTCCTGAAGCCTTTATAGCCATCGCTTCTATTGTAATTTGTAAATTGATATTTTAGAAAATTACTTTTAGCATCACCAACGAGAAAAGATGCATTGATTAGATTTTCCGTAGCTGCAGGCGCATTGTAGGGAATACTCCAATCACGATTAAACTCCACATTGCGCAGCGTTTCAACTGGCTGAAAACGATTCTGAACATATTCATAGCCTAAATCAGTTTGCAAAAACAATCCCGGCTTTTTATTTTTAAAAATATCTTGCTTTATCCCATAATCTAATTTGGTTGCTACGCCCCGATCTTCGCTTTTATCTTTCGATGAAAAGGTATTTACATCGTAATTGCTCATGGCCACCTGCGCGTTTACAAATGATTTTGAATTGATCTTATATTGGGAAGCTACCGTGATTACTGTATGTTTTTTTGGTGCGATCAATAAGATTAGCGGTACCCAATCTCCCTGCTTTTGTCCGTTTATGGGCTGAACCCATTTAAAAACGCGGCCGTTTGCGTTTCCATCATCAAGTATGGTGTAATTACCATTACCTATGCCCACATTCGTGAACGAAAGGTCATATAATGTGTCTTCTTTATTAACAGAATACGCAAATATTGAATCGTGTACGCCATTATATGTGGTATCTACTTTCCGGTATAATATTTTGTTTAACGAAAAAGTGTCTGGTGTTGCGTTCGGATAAAAGGCGCTATCAACATTATTTCCTATCTGCGATAAATATTGTTTTTGATCTGTAGTCAAGGTCTGGTTAAGAGAAGAACTTTTAGCATCTGCATTTGAGTAGGCGCCAATGCTTATGCTTAATTTATTATTAAAAATTAACTTATCATGCGCGTAGAGCATTGAGTTAAGATAGTTCTGATTGGAATATTCAAACTCTACCTGTATCCTGCTGTCTTTGGTAATTAAACGATTAACCGTGAACGTTAGTTCAGCGGTATTGTAGTCGATCACATAGTCTTTATCCTCGCCTCTTGTCAATAATTCACCATCGATATAAACTTTCTCGGTTCCTGCAAGCACTACAAAATATAATTCATTATTTGCACCATAAAGTTTGTAAGGTCCCTGGTTTCCCTCGATGGGCGTGATAATGTCTTTCATATAGCTTCCTTTGGTAAGGGCGCCACTTACCAACAAAGAATTGCGCATATTTTTATTAATCTGGTTATCGGTCTGAAAAGAAGCCCCTTGTAGTCGCTTCGAAAAATCAAGAAAATAATTATCATTTTGTCTGACATCTATATCACCAAAATTTGCCTGCCATCCGTGCTTTTTTATTTGCATATAGATCCGGTCAAAATCCCTGATATTTTGTGTGTTGCCTTGGGGCTGAATTGGAATATTATTGTCGCTGATGGCTGCGGTAAGTTCTAAGCTATCGCCAATGAATCCATTCAACTGAAGGTTTAATGCAGAGTTAACTACAGCATCCTGTGTATTGCCCACAGTGATTCCGCGTCCGAAACTTCCATTGTAATTGATATTTCCAAAATCAATAATTTTATTTTCAGACTCGTTACTTTTTAAGACAAATGGCTTTTCCAAAGAAAAATTATAACGCACACTGTCATAATTGAAATGCCTGGTAATGGAATTCAATTTGTACGGGAAAACGCGGTAAGAAATAAATACACTGTCCGGCAATTTTTTTGATTTCCACACAATCACTGCGTCGATATAGTCCACCGAATAAGCGTCTTGTGGAATACCCATAACAACCAGCGTGTTCGGAATAATGCTATGACTGTCTAATGTAACTGTGTTTACATTAGTCGCAATCTTTTTACTTCGCAGATTGGAAAGTGAATCCGGGCGGTTTTGCGCAAAGCCTGTACCATGCAATAGCAAGCACAGAACAAGGATGTATAATGTCACCGGTTTCAAGCAGTAGGATTTTTGAAAACATTAAAGATATGTTTTTATGGATTAACGAACATATCGCTGAAATACTAACGGAATCTGGCTTTCGATTCTTATTCTTTGGAAAAATCTCTTTTTTGTTGCATATAAATATGAAGATCAGGAAGTAGCAATCAAATCCGAAACGCAGTAAATCAACAAATAATCAACTTTTCAAGTTAGCCTTTCTTATCGGCCAATAACTAATTGACAATTTTATTTCAACGTTTCAGAACTCAGTCCGGCGCGCAGAAGTTCCTTGTTTAGCCTGGCAATATTTCTCACAGAAATTCCTTTAGGACATTCCGCTTCGCAATTATGAATATTTCCGCAATTGCCAAAACCTTCCTTGTCCATTTGTTTTACCATGTTTACCACCCTGGTCTTTCTTTCCGGATCGCCTTGCGGTAATAAAGCCAACTGCGAAACTTTAGCGCTGACGAACAACATAGCGGAACCATTAGGACATGCCGCCACGCAAGCGCCACAACCAATGCAAGCAGCAGCGTCAAAAGCCTCATCGGAAACATATCTATCCACCAGGATCGCATTTGCGTCAACCGCATTTCCGGTATTGGTAGAGATAAAACCGCCTGCTTCTATAATCCTGTCAAAAGCTCTTCTATCAACCATCAGGTCTTTTATAACAGGGAATGATGCGGATCTCCACGGTTCCACCACAATCGTGTCACCGTCTTTATAAGCACGCATGTGCAACTGGCAAACCGTATTTTTTTGCCATGGCCCGTGCGCCCGCCCGTCTACGTACATGCTGCATGCGCCACAAATACCTTCCCGGCAGTCGTGATCAAACATAATAGGTTCTTTGTCCTCATTGACCAACCTTTCATTGAGCACATCAAACATTTCAAGAAAAGACATTTCTGATGAAATATCTTTTACATCAAAGGTTTCAAAATGCCCCTGGGATTCCGAATTTTTCTGCCGCCAGACTTTAAGGGTAAGATTCATGTTGTAGTGTTCCATATTGTTGTATTGTTATATAGTTCTATTGGTATATTGTTTTTGTGTTGGCTTGTTATCTTTTTAATTGCTTAGTATTCTTGTCATTCTATTGTTTGTTCAAAACAATTTATATTTTCAACTTCTCATTTGTGTATTTGATCAGATGGTTAAGCGATAAAGGCAATTTCTCTAATTCCTTAAAAATATTATTGTACTCGTCCGCGGCAAGTAATTCTCTAACTTTTGATTTTTAAGTCCAATCATAACTTTATTTTAATGACCCTTTACTGTACCGATAAAAATTCACTTTATCTTTTTTAAAATGCCGACCGAATCCTTCTGCAATGTTTGCAAAAATTGAATCAACTGACTCAACATATTGAGATCCGACTGTTTTCTTAGCAAACCATTCCCATTTAATACTAAGTCCCAAACATAATTGCTCAAATGAAAGGCAATTATATAACATTCGATATCATCGAGTTTTAAATATTTTTTATCTAACTGTGTCTCCATTATTTGACAGTTTTCGACAAACAATGAAACAATATAAAAATACAACGATATAACCTACTTATAACTCCTCTCACTTGGTTTCGTCAATTCAAAAGTCAACGGTTCTTTATTCAATATTTCACCTTCGGGCGTATATTCCCATGCCGCCACGTAACTGAATTCTTCATCTATGCGTTTTGCTTCTCCATCTTCTGTTTGACTTTCTTCCCTGAAATGTCCACCACAACTTTCTCTGCGGTTCAAAGCGTCTCTACATAATAGCTCGCCCAGTTCCAGAAAATCGGCTACCCTACCCGCTTTGTCGAGTTCAGGATTCATTTCAAAAATTCCGCCAGGTATTCTTACATTCTCCCAAAATTCCTTTCGCAAAACTTTTATTTCTTCTATAGCTTCCTTTAATCCTTTTTCGTTCCGCGCCATTCCGCATTTTTCCCACATGATATGGCCAAGCCTTTTATGAAAACTTTCCACCGATTGACTTCCTTTTACATTCATCAATTTGTCTATTCTATCTCTCACTGCATTCTCCGCTTCTTCAAAAGCTTGATGCGTTGTAGGAATCGCGGGGGTGCGTATTTCGCCAGACATGTAATTTCCGATAGTATACGGAATCACAAAATAACCATCCGCCAGTCCCTGCATTAATGCAGAAGCACCAAGCCTGTTTGCTCCATGATCGCTGAAATTAGCTTCACCCAAACAATATAATCCTGGAACGGTCGTCATCAGTTCGTAATCAACCCAAAGACCTCCCATCGTATAGTGAACCGCGGGGTAAATCCGCATAGGCACTTTATATGGATTTTCGCCGGTTATCTTTTCATACATTTCAAATAGATTACCGTATTTTTCTTTGATTACCTGGTCGCCCAGTTCAATAATAGTTTCCTGTGATGCATCGTGTATTCCTTTTTTATGCGCTTCTGTTTTGCCATATCTTTTTATCGCATCAGCGAAATCCAGGTAAACTGCTTTTTTTGTAGTACCAACTCCATAACCCGCATCACACCTTTCTTTAGCGGCGCGAGAGGTGACATCTCTTGGTCCCAGGTTTCCAAAGGCAGGATATCTTCTTTCCAAATAATAATCACGTTCGTCCTCTGGAATTTCATCTGCTTTTCTTCTATCATCTTTCTTTTTGGGAACCCATATTCTTCCATCGTTCCTAAGGCTTTCGCTCATCAGCGTCAGTTTACTTTGATGATCGCCTGTAACAGGTATACACGTAGGATGAATTTGAGTGTAACACGGATTGGCAAAAAATGCACCCTGTTTATGCGATTTCCACGCTGCAGTCACATTGCTACCCATAGCATTGGTGCTTAAATAAAACACATTTCCGTATCCCCCTGAACAAATAAGAACCGCATGTCCGAAATGCCTTTCCAATTCTCCCGTCACTAAGTTTCTTGCAATAATGCCTCTTGCTTTGCCATCAATTTTTACAATATCAAGCATTTCATGGCGTGAATACATTGTAACATTTCCGAGAGCAACCTGTCGTTCCAACGCACCATAAGCGCCCAGCAATAATTGCTGACCGGTTTGCCCGGCGGCATAAAAGGTGCGCTGTACCTGGGTTCCACCAAATGAACGATTAGACAGCAAGCCGCCATATTCACGTGCAAAGGGAACACCCTGTGCCACACATTGATCAATAATATTTCCACTTACCTGCGCCAGGCGATATGTATTGGCCTCGCGTGAGCGAAAATCGCCCCCTTTCTCAGTTTCATAAAATAGCCTGTAAACAGAATCGCCGTCATTTTGATAATTTTTTGCAGCATTGATGCCTCCCTGGGCCGCTATGGAATGTGCGCGACGCGGGCTATCCTGGAAACAAAACGATTTTACTTTATAACCCAATTCGCCTAAAGTGGCTGCAGCAGAGGCTCCGGCAAGTCCGGTGCCTATTACAATCACTTCTAATTTTCTTTTGTTGGCAGGGCTTACTAATTTCACATGGTCTTTGTAATTAGTCCATTTTTGGGGTATCTCACCTTCCGGAATTTTTGCATCTAATACCATACTTTATATTGATATTTTATTACTTTTTATTGTCGATTAAAAACCACAAGATTTTCCAAACTCATAAGATTTATAATATTCATAATTGACCATTCACTATTCACAACTAGCCTATTGGAGCCAACCTGCCATAAACGCAAGCGGCATAGACGCGAATAGCAAACAAATGACAACAGAATAGAAAATGCCGATACCTCTTATGATTGGAGTCCATCTTTTATTATTAACACCAAAGGTTTCGAAGGCGCTTTTAAAGCCGTGAAGTAAGTGAAATAAAAGAGACGCCAAGCCTATCATGTATAGCGTAAACCAAACAGGATTGGTAAATACCTCTTTCATCTCCTGGTAAAGATCAACGGCCGGACCGTTAAAATACAATTCGTGCTTCGTGCTCCCCCAAAATTGATACAAATGCATAACGAGGAAAAGTAGAATAAAAGTTCCGAGCCATCCCATCACACGACTATTCCATTTGATGCCGGCAGTATAATTTATTTTTTTATAGTCTATTTTTCGGGTCGATTTATTTTGTTGCCATAGCAGAAGCCCTTGAACAATATGCAAAATAAAAGCCGCAAAAAGGCCTACTTCAAGAAAACGAACTATGTAATTATGAAGCATGAATGACGCAGCAGCATCAAACGTTTTGCCATCATCGTTGACAAAAATCAACGCATTGATTGCTGCGTGTAGGATTAGGTAAGTAATGAGAAAGAAACCGGTGAGGGCCATCAATATTTTTTTACCTATCGAAGAAGTGAAAAACTGTTTCCAGGTCATAAATCAGAGAGTTAATAAATTTCAGATTAGCAAATGTACTACAGGAAGTTTAATTTCTTTTGCAGGTTTTAGTACGAGAGAAATCAAAGATTGGACAACGATGCAAATCGTGATTCGTTTTTTAGCTGGCAGTAAACGAATGAATATTTCCAATTTTCATTTAATACAAGAATTATATATCCAATCTTCTTAACAGGATGTTGTCAATCTTATTAAAAAGACCTTCCGGTTTCATAGTGCGCCACGAGGGGAGATCAATCAGTTCAATATAGTTATGGAGACGCGCTTTTATAAAATCGTGTTGTGTTTGCGAGGGCATGTTTAAAGAAACGATCCAACCGCCTTCTTCTACTATGTCATCCCGCCATTCTTCGTAATAGCAATCATCGCTGCTATGAAAATTAAGTACATTTTCTGTTATCAAAATAAATTTAGTAATTCCCAGGCGAACAAATTCATCTATCACTTCGCGCTTCAGCGCCATGACGTCATTCTCAATAGCATCGTTCCATTCGCCGATCAATTCAATAATCATGTACTGTTCTTCGTAATCCGCCATCAACACTTTAAGATATAATGTCCGGCTTCCGAACTCGTCCCACAGTGGATGAATAAAATAATTGTATACCGTGTTTGAAAATTCAAATGCATTATACTCACGTCCATAAAACGGAGAATATTCATCTTTTTCAGAAGTATATAAATATTGCCAGCTATCGTATGGTTCTATGTCTTGCATGTTTTACAAAATTATTATTTATTGGTTAAACCAGATGTGAAAACCATCTAAAATATGAGGTGAAAATTTTCATTTTCAATAATTATTTTGAAATAATAATTATCCTTATTTGTTCTATTATTGTCATGAACTATTTTTCACTAAAACAAAAGCTATCTAATTTCCTGTTTAATTCGAAGATATCTTTTAAGGAAAGTTCAATCGGCGCGGAAATAAAAAATCATAATAATTGGTCGTTTACTGCGATATTGTAAATTGTGAATCATTCTATGGCAAATAAAATTCCAGAAATAAGAACGGTGCATGTTACCAGATATGTAACGCCGCTGCGCGAAGGAGGCTCCATGCCTGCTATCGCCGAAGCTGAGGATGAATTCTATTATGTAGTTAAATTTCGCGGAGCGGGACAAGGAACAAGAGCGCTTATCGCCGAGCTTATTGGTGCTGAAATAGCGCGAACACTTGGTCTTCGCGTTCCTGAAATTGTTTTTTCTATTCTTGACGAAGCATTTGGCCGCACGGAGCCTGATGAGGAAATCCAGGATCTGCTGAAAGCAAGCGTAGGCCTTAATCTCGGGTTCCATTATCTGCGGGGTGCCATTTCTTTTGATCCGGCGATTAACGTGGTTGAACCATCGGTTGCTTCACAAATAGTTTGGCTGGATTGCCTGCTTACTAATGTGGATCGCACTGCCCGAAATACAAATATGCTGATGTGGCATAAAGAATTGTGGCTGATCGATTTTGGTGCTTCTCTTTATTTTCATCACACATGGAAAGATTGGAGACAACAGGCTGAAAAACCTTTTATATTAGTGAAAGATCATGTATTATTGACTCAGGCATCCGAGTTGGATACAGTTGACAAAACGTCCAAAGCTTTGCTTTCAAAAGAGTTCCTCCGTCATATTATTTCTTTAATCCCGGCCGAATGGCTTGAAAATGAAACGGCATTTCAGTCAGTGGATGAACACAGGGAAGCCTACATTGAATTTTTAGAAACACGGATAGCTCATTCGCAAATTTTTGTAAAAGAAGCCAAGCATGCAAGAGAATCAATTATTTGAATATGCTGTTGTCCGAATAGTTCCCCGCGTAGAACGGGAAGAATTTCTAAATGTAGGGGTGATATTATATTGTGCCAAACAAAAATTTTTACGAGCCGAATTTAAATTGAATGAAGAAAGGATTAGAAATTTTTGTGCCGAAATCAATATCGAAGAGGTAACAGAACATCTTACAACTTTTGAAAAAATTTGTGATGGAAAAGAAGACAGCGGCCCCATCGGAAAACTTTTATTAGCCGAACGCTTCAGGTGGCTTACTGCCACGAGAAGCACCATTCTTCAAACTTCAAAGGTGCATCCGGGCTTTACAAAAGACGCTGAAAAAACCCTGCAAAAATTATTGAATCAATTGGTCTCGTAACAGAGAATTTCTACAATTAGTGAACAAAAGATTGTTTGGTCGTTAGCTTAGAAAACTCGGAACCTAACATCGGATAAAACCCGGTTGGAAATCTTCCAAAAAAGCTCTTTTACTGATCACCCTTATTTTACTGAGCTTCGACTCAAACAGGAATCTTCCTTTTAACTTCGTTGCCTGTTGCCTTCTTGAATATCAAAGCGGCCAATCCCCTCGTTTGCAAACAGAGATACACTATATTCATATTAGGTCTATTTATTTTTATTTTCGTTACATAAAAAATAATTATATTCGATAAAATCTTTTGACCACTTGAAAATTAAATTTTACGGCGTCAGAGGTTCCTTACCCGTGTGTGGCAGGGAATTTGAAAAATACGGTGGCAATACGACCTGCATAAAAATACTTCGCGAAAAAGTAAACAGGATCGCTATTCTTGATGCAGGCACAGGAATAAGAAACCTGGGAAAAGATTTAATGGCCGAAGGCGTATCGCAAAACATCATCAACATATTTTTATCTCATTTTCACTGGGATCATATCCAGGGATTTCCCTTCTTTGCGCCAGCATATAATCCTGATCAGAAAATTGGAATACACACTATGGGAAAAGGAAAAATAAGTAATCTGAAAGAAATTTTTACTATGCAGATGCAGAAGGAATATTTTCCGATAGCGCTGAGTAAAATGGGCGCACAGTTCCAATTTTTCAGTCACGGCGACAAAGAAACCATACAAGGAGCTAATGTAAAATCTATAGCCCAATTTCACAAATACCGTGGAGGATCTTATGGTTTCAGGGTGGAGGATGAGGGCGTTTCATTAGTTGTTTGTACTGATATTGAACATAAGAAAGGAATTGATAAAACTATTGTGAAATTCGCAAAGGGTGCTGATTTGCTTGTCCACGATGGTCAATATACCCCCGAAGAATATAAAAAATATAAAGGCTGGGGACACAGTACTTGGGAGCAGGCAATCGAAGTGGCCAAAGAAGCAAACGTAAAAAGATTAATTATTACTCATCACGATCCTGACCATAACGATGATTTTCTGGACGAAGTAGAAAAAGAATGCAAAAAGAAATTCCCCAATTCATGTCTTGCACGAGAAGGAATGGAGGTAACCGTTTAATTATAAAGCTGCCGAATAAATACCAGGATAAAATCTGCTATCGCCACCGTCATAATTCCACGGGCTGGCATACACGAATATATTTTTTCGGAGGAAAATTACGAAAACAAATAAAAAAAATTACCAAACTAAAATTATTTTGGAGTCAACTAATAACTTCTGCTAAAATTATTTTCAAAGGTTATTTGCTTCGTACATCGATCTTATTACAATTTCAAAGAGATTTCCTTATTTTTAAATCAATTATTAAGGTATGAAAGCATTGGTTATATCAGGCGGTGGTAGTAAGGGAGCTTTTGCCGGCGGTGTTGCTCAATTTTTAATTGAGGATTGTAAAAAGCAATACGATATGTTTATTGGTACCTCCGCCGGCTCATTGTTAATCCCTTTACTTTCTTTGGGTGAAATAGAAAAGCTACGCGGTATCTTTACATCCGTTAGTCAATCAGACATTTTTAATGTGAACCCTTTTGTGATTTATAAAAAAGGTGATAGCTATACTACAAGAATAAATCACCCCGGTATTGTGAAAATGTTTTTGAGAGGGAAGAAAACATTTGGAGAAAGTCTGAACTTGAGAAACCTGATAAGAAAATTTATAACTGAAGAAGATTTTCTGAAAATGAAAAATGCCGGCCCGGATGTGGTGGTAACGGTGGCTAATCTGACGAGTTTGCGGATGGAATATAAATCAATCAAAGATTATACTTATGAGGACTATTGCGATTGGATTTGGGCCTCATCCAATGTGGTTCCATTTATGAGTCTTTTACAAAAAAATGGTTTTGAATATGCCGACGGCGGGTTGGGAAATATAGTGCCAGTTTCGCATGCTATTAAAATGGGTGCTTCAGATATTGATGTTATAATTCTAAATACGGAAAACCGGGAGATTAAAAATCCTCCTTTACGCAATGCGCTAGAGGCAACCGAAAGAGTTTTCGATTTTATGCTAAATCAAATTCACATTGATGACTTATTAATTGGCCGCATGGAAGGAATGCAAAAAAATGTGAACCTCAACATGTACCAACCTCCTGAAAGCCTCACCTCCAATTCACTGATATTTGACCCGGTAAAAATGACAGAATGGTGGAGCAGCGGCCTCACGTACGCCCGGGAAAACAGCCCCGATTGCCATTGCATTGAGACGAAAGTTTGATCTTTCAATTAATATATTGCAGGCGAATGTTTTCTGAAAGATTTTTTTATTTAGTTACATTTCGAAACGGCTGTCCCGAATCGAAAAAAATCCCTAAAACAGCCGAAAAAGTGAATCGTACACACGTCTCTATGAGACAAAATTTGCTGAAAAGTTTTAGTCTATTTAGTATTTCTTCGCCGCCAATTTAAGAGCTGGATACTTTACATTTACCTTCCAAAGACAAATCGGGTTGGATTGCCTGATGAACATCAGGTAATCGTTTATTGAATTAAAGAATGATATACCAGAGAGTCAAAATGTTGGCTACTTTAATTTCAGTTCTTCAGAATTTTCATTACCCCTTTTTCCATTATGCCGATTAAATCTTTAGTTACGGCTTTTGAGAAACCCGGAAGCGTGGACAAATCATAATCCCACAAAGAGATTGATTGCAAAATATTGTTGACCAATTCATCTGTCGAATTATTTTTCCAAAACAAAAAAAACTTTTCAGCCATTTCATCTTCTATTAAGTAGGATACTCCGTTAAACTGACCGTAGAAGGCCTTGCCATCCTGCGTCAGAGCCTTCATGAAATAAATGTATGCCGCGAAACCCAGGCTGAATAATGGTGGTGCATTTTCATTTTTCTTATAATAGTTGACTAATAAAGGAATGCAACGCATCTTCATTTTGGCAGTATAATTGAAAGTGATACTTTTCCATTGATGATTGATATGCGGATTACGAAAACGATCTAACGTTTTGGAAATGAATTGATCTTTAACGTCCTGTTGAATGTCATATGGAATTGATGGAGATAGTTCATTTCGCATTAAATTTTCAATAAACGTTTCAGAAAATTTATTCTCCATGGCATGTTGCACGGTATCGATGCCTGCAAGAAATGCGAGGCCACAAGTTAGTGTGTGCGTTCCATTCAGTAAACGGAGTTTTAGCTCTCTTTGTAATTCAATATTAGGTTCAATAACAACGCCTTCATCCGCGTCAGCAAACGAACAAATTTTGCTGATTTTGCTATCGCCTTCAATAGCCCACAGGCGATAAACTTCACTTACTGTTAGCAAGTCATCTTTATAGCCCAATTCATTTTCAATTTCAGTTCTGATTTTTTCATCGGGCATACCGGTTACGATCCGGTCTACTAAAGAGTTGCAGAAGAAATTGCATTTTTCGATCCATTCAATAAATTCGGGTTCCAGGGAATTCAAATGAGCAAGCTCCAACACGATAGTTTCTAATTTTTTCCCATTTTCCAAAATTAGTTCTGTAGGAATAATAACAAAGCCTCTTTTCTCATCACCTTTAAATACCTTAAATCTCTCATATAAAAAAGCCAGCAATTTTCCCGGAAATGAAACCGGCGGATAGCCATTTACATCTTCGTTCACCAATTTTATGCCTGCCTCAGTTGTATTTGAAATAATGATCTGAATGTCTTTATTTTTTGCCAATGCCAGCACCTGTTTCCATTGGGTCTGCGCAGTCAATACGCGACTTATGGAAGAATTGATCCTATTGGATTCAATCTTTTTTGCGTCTACGACACCTCTCTCGCACAAGGTGTACAAACCATCTTGTTTTTCAAAAGCGGCAGTGTCGCCCTTCGAAGTACTTTTTACCACTACCACACGACCGTTAAAAATTCCCATGCTGTTGGCCTTGTCTATAAAAAAATCTGGCAGGCCACGAAGCAAAACACCTGTGCCAAACTGCAATACTTTTTCAGGAAGTTCAAAGATGTCGACATCCGGTACGCTTACTTCTTCGGATGATATTTTATTTAGCGTATAGCGCGAAAGATTCATGATGTTTGTTTACGTTTGATGTACAATTGTAACCACATAAAGGTTCCCAGCAAATAAAACAGCCGGATTTATTTACGCAAACGATACCAGAAAAGGCTTCTCATTTTAAATCGAAGCGGTAAAGAATGGGAAATAAGCCTTAATAAGTTAACAGAAACTTTACTCTTTTTCTTCGTCAAGGTCATTATGATCTTCACCACCCAGGCTGTAATAATTATTTTCTTCGTCTTCCTCGCCGATCTTTTCATCCGCGTCGTCCAGTTCATCACCAGGTACATCAAGGCCTTCATCTAAAGGGAGACGATCATCTCCATCCTGCTGACGCGGCAATTCGCTGTCATTATAAGATTCCTCTTTTTCGCGGTTGTAAATATCATCTTTTGCTGAATATTCAGGGTCGCCATATATTTTTTTCTTACCTCCGTTGTTGGGGTCTTTGGAATTTGTGGCCATAATTAATTTAGTTTGCTTTTATGTAAATTTAAGTCAATCCTATTTACGTATTTTAAAAACTCCTGTCAAATATTCGATATTTTATTTTTAGTTCCTACTTTTAGCGCGGCGATGGGCTCAACCTTTGCATTAATTAATAGTATTCATGAAAATTTATCAACAGCAAGTCACACTTAGAGAACGGCGAAGAGGTTTCCATCTGATTACTAATGAGGTAACTCAATCGCTACCGGAACTTAAAAATCTGAAAGCGGGTATCTGCCAGGTATTTATTCAACATACTTCTGCTTCGTTAACCATCAATGAAAATGCCGATCCTACAGTACGACAGGATTTTGAATATTTTTTCAATAAAACAGTTCCTGAAAACGATGGAAATTATCTCCATAATTATGAAGGAGACGATGATATGCCGGCACACCTAAAAGCATCTTTGCTTGATAGTTCTGTGACTATTCCAATACACAATGGAAGATTAGCATTAGGAACCTGGCAGGGCATTTATCTATGCGAACATCGCGATCATGGCGGCCCACGCGATATTATGATAACGGCGTGGGGAGAGTAAACTTTTGATATATTTTACACAGATTAAAATTCAGATTTTTTTGTTGCTTTACTGCTATGTGAAAAACCTCCTTTATTTCTTTATTTACTATTTATCATTACAAAACCTCTTTACCTTCGCAAATATTTTAACTTCTACAGATAACAGAAACGAATTTCTAATAAATGGGACACGATCATTCACATCACGATCATAGCCACGTAGCAACACTTACCAGTGTGAACAGCGCCTTTATAATTGGTATCGGCCTCAACGCCTCGTTTGTTTTAATAGAAGCTATTTATGGCTTTTCCATTCATTCTTTATCGCTTCTCTCTGATGCGGGTCATAATCTTGCCGACGTAGGAAGCCTGGCTCTTTCCTTGCTGGCATTTAGGCTTCTGAAAGTAAAATCCAATAAAAAATATACGTATGGCTATCGCAAAACCACCATCCTGACGGCACTATTCAATGCGATGATTTTATTACTTTCTATTGGCGCAATTGCCTACGAAGCTTTTACACGTATTGCTCATCCTCCTGCCCTTCCTGGCAAAACAATCGCTATCGTAGCCGGCATCGGCATTATCATCAATTTTGTAACTGCGATTTTGTTTATGAAAAATAAAGAGCACGACCTAAATGTAAAAAGCGCTTATATGCATATGATGGCAGATGCTTTGGTAAGCGCCGGAATCATGGTCGGCGGAATCATCATTTATTACACTCATCTTTACTGGATTGATCCTGTGATAAGCATTATAATTGTGATCGTAATTTTAATAGGCACGTGGGGATTACTGAAAGAAAGCCTGAAACTGTCGCTGGACGGGGTTCCAAAAGATATAGATATTGAGGAGATAAAAAGTAAAGCGGAAAAAATAGAGGGCATCAGAGATTTGCACCACATTCACGTGTGGGCCATGAGCACCACTGAAAATGCGTTGACGGCGCACCTGGTAGTTGACAAAAGCAAAGATCCTGACCAAATAACATTTATTAAAAATGATCTTAAACACACGATACAACATATGAATATTCAGCATATTACGCTGGAAACTGAGTTCACCAACGAGCCTTGTAAGAAGCCTGAGTGCTGAAAATAGTCCAATGTCGCAAAATCTTTTATTGTATATTCATCAATTAATGGCAAGCCAGGAAGATTCCTTAGATCAATAAAAATTACACAATCTTAGAACAAATCTTCGTGGTTTTATTTCAACAATATAATCCACAATTTTATTTAAATGGTTAAAGATATATTCCCCGGCAAATCAAGATTTCTATTTTTTTTAAATCAACTGCAAGCCATTATAGAAAAAGCAGAATCCGCAGACAACATTACACTGTCTATCTATGAGCAGAATGCGCGAACACCACTTTTTATGCTGGAAGGATTGACAAGGATCTATAAAAAAATCCACAAGAAAAAAAAGTTCAGCAAATTAGATATACTCTTTAAAGATTTTGAAGACAGGTTGGGAGCGATAGATTATTATGATGGATTTCATAAAGAATTTATCAATGATAAACGTATGCCGGATCTCATCACTTCTTATGTAAATGATAAAAAAGAAGAAAGTATAAAAGCGCTTCAGAATGATCTGGAAAAAGATAAATGGATCGGTAAACACAAAAAAAGAATTGCTAAAATCATTAAGAAATTAAACAAGATTAAGTGGCTGAATGAGAAAGAAGATACGCGCGAAATATTACTAGTATATCAGCATTACATAGATAAGGTTACAGAAAAATACGGCACTGGCCACATTCATTTTACAGATCTTGAAAATGATGTGCACGAGATGAGGCGCGAATTAAGATGGCTAAGCATCTACCCGCAAGCGTTACAGGGATTGATGCAACTAACACCACAAACAGAGTCACAGGAAATCTTGAAAAAATACATTACACCGGAAATCGTCAAATCGCGATTTAACGTAATGCCCAATGGCAGTGGCTTGCAAGATCATATCACGATCAATAGAAATTATTTTTACGGACTTAGCTGGATAATAGCGGAACTTGGAAAATTAAAAGACAGCGCGCTAAAAATTGATCTGATTGAAGAAAGTATTATTGCTGTTTATAAACCTTCGGGCCATACTCAGCAGTTGGCTTATTCATTTTGTGATGAATCACAATTGACCATTTCAGAAATATTGGATCATTCACAAAAAATAGCTCAGACATTTTTTGATGAAAATATCCTGGAGCATTTAATTTGTAAATAGTAAAATTATAATCATGATAGATTTCTTGATAGCCATAGGAATTGGAGTAGTTGCTATTTTAGGGAGGCTACTTTTTAAATCAGCCTCCAAAGCCCGCAAGTCAGAGCATTTTGATGAAGACAATAAACACATCAAAGGATAAAACTAAAAACCTGTTTATTTGTCGTTTTACTGTTCAGCGTTTGTTATTCATCACCAGTATCTTTATCAAATTTTTGTTCCCTTAATAAGTGTAACTGACTTTATCGATTGCTCTTTTAAGTATAAGAATTGTTTCCTTTCTTCGTCGTTCATAAAATTGTCAAAATCATTTTCCGTTTCAAATTCTACTAAATGAACTTCGTAAGGTTTCTCAATATTTGTTTGAATAAATGAATTCCCGTCAGGTCTTATCCTTAATAAAAGTTGTCCTCTATATTTCGATATTGCAGGGATAGCAATTTCTTCGAAGCGGTGAAATACCTCTTCCTGGCCTTCTTTAATGTAAATGAGTTCAGTAATAAAAAACATGCTCGTTATAGCTTAATGTTGTTTGTGTATTTCAAAAATGCCATTGCGTTCCGGATAGCAAACTAGCAGATGAGGCAATGCCTATTTGAATTAAACCTGAAGATAAGATTTACACCTCAATAGCCTATTGCATCACCTATTCAAATAAAGTTTCTTGCTATTTCAGATCCGTAATTTCTACAAAATAATATTTCTCCCTGTCTGAATAGTTATTAATTAAGCTTTTTGCTTTCAGCACCAGGCTATACCGGCTATTTATTTTACCACTGTAAATTACCGTGCCTGATGTATCCGTTGTTGAGAAATAAATCTTATTCCCGTGTACTTCATATTTCCCAACGGAAACATTATCCATTTCAACGTTAAACCATTCCCGTAAGTCATAGGCTGTTCCTTCAGATGTAACGCTGATCACTCTTCCGTCCGGATAGAACCTTAAATAAAAATAACTGGTGTCGTTGTTTTCCTTGTCAATATCCCCTACCGTTTGATAGAACCCGTCATATCTTACACGGAAACTATCGGTGTCTTTTGTTTGCCCCCGAGCAGCACAAGCGATGGTCAAAATTGACAGAAAAAAAAGTAGTTTCATAATAAAACCGAAGGAGTTTTTGCGGTACTAACAATATACGCTTCGCACCCGTAACTTCAAACTTCTAATGATTTTAATTAAAAAAAACATTAAATTAATCAAACCAATTATCGTAGAAATTTAAAATTAAAAGATGGGACGTGAATCGATTCAATAGGCATCTACTTTGTAGCCTTATAAGAATATTTATTTATAGTAAATTGAAATAAATATTTACAAGAAATAAGAAAAACGCAGTCAATAAAAACTGCGTCTTTCTTAAAGAATATATTTAATGATCCTTAAAATTCCATTTGGAATTGTCACTATTCATATCAAACGCCGCAAGTGTAGGTGTGCTGTCTCCCGAAGATACCAGCGCATACTTCTCTTTTGAATTTGGAACTATCTTAGGCA
>Ga0207933_1000947_pt1 | contig 24643 bp, 18 predicted proteins | sample NGESurdeep092012_4_FD_184488 | JGI IMG/M metagenome (GOLD analysis project Ga0207933, IMG submission 184488) | Arctic peat soil microbial communities from Barrow, Alaska - NGEE Surface sample F53-3 deep-092012 (SPAdes) | ecosystem: Environmental > Terrestrial > Soil > Wetlands > Peat ... | reverse complement strand
TATATCGATGAGATTTACAACGGAGAAAGAATCCACTCGGCGCTTGGCTACATTAGCCCACAACAATTCGAGTCGCGTCTAAAAGGAGAAACGCGATGACGGTGTCCACAAAAATCACCGCATTTCAGCTCGCATTCCCCAATGACACCCCATCTACCCGGCCACAATTTGGGAATTTAGCCTGCGTTTACGATCACCCTAGTTGCATTCTTCCAAGTTCAATTTAGCAGTGCCGTTAGGTTCAAATGGCATTAAGTTGGTAGACTTTAGAAACTATGTCTCAACCTCCGTTTCGTCTACACGATACGCTTTCCGGAGAAGTCAAGGAGCTTATTCCGCTTGAGCCGAAACATTTAAAGTTTTATTCTTGTGGCCCTACCGTTTATTCTTATGCCCACATCGGCAATTTTCGAACATTCCTCACCGGGGACTTAATTGTAAGAACTGCGGAAGCAATTGGCTGGGATGTGACCTACGTAAGCAATATCACCGACGTTGGTCATTTGACCGAGGACAGTTTTGTAGACAGTCAGGGTGAAGACAAAATGGCACGGGCCTTAAAAGGCAAGGAAGGCGAGCAATTCAATAATGTCTGGGAATTAGCTGAATTTTACGAAAACGCATTTGAGGAGGACTGGGACTCACTAAACCTTCGCAAGCCTACGGTGCGCCCGCGTGCGACGCAACACATGCGTGAGCAAATCTTAGCAACCGAGCAACTAATCGCCCAAGGAAATGCCTACGAAACGCCGTCAGGAGTGTATTTCGATGTGGATAGCTTTGAAAACTATGGTGAATTGAGCGGAAACTCGCGGGAAAGGCTGAGAGACGCAGTGCGGGAAGTTGTGGTTGACGACACCAAGCGAAAACAAGCTGACTTTGCTCTTTGGAAAAAAGACGACAAACATCTGATGCAATGGTATTCGCCATACGGTTGGGGATTTCCTGGATGGCATCTCGAATGTTCGGTTATGGCGAGGGCTTACCTAGGAGACACGATTGACTTGCATGGAGGGGGCGAAGATTTAATCTTTCCCCATCACGAATGTGAAATTGCGCAAAGTGAATCCCTCACGGGGAAGACATTTTGCAATCACTGGGTACACACCCGCTTCTTACTTGTAAATGGAGAGAAAATGGCAAAAAGCGCAGGAAATTACTATACAGTGCGCGATTTGCTTGCAAAAGGTGCCGATCCTCTTGCGATTCGCTACGCCCTGATCTCGGGCGTATTTACTAAGCAGTTGAATTTCACCGACCAGGGTTTGCGAGACGCGAACAAAATAATTGAGAGATACAAGGAGACGGATCGAAAGGTTTTTGAGGCGGTTGAACTGGACGCGCCCGGAGATAACGAACTAAATTCCCTCGACGAACTTTACGACGAAACCTTGGACGCGATGCTGAACAATCTTAACACGTCGGTAGCTTTGGCGAAATCGTTAGAAGGTTTGCGGCTGATTCAACGGCATTTAGAGAGAATCTCAGGTAATTCGGCTAAAGCCGCAAAAAGTTTTCTAGATCGAATCAACAACCTGCTTGGAATCGTGCGGCTTGAATCGGTAGACGCTGCAAACCGAAACAATAATGGTGAAGATAAACTTGACACGGGCAATATTGAAGAAAAAATTCAGCTAAGGGCCGAGGCCAAGGCATCCAAACAATTTGAGATTGCGGATAGGATCAGGCTGGAACTAGAAGACCTGGGAGTGGAAATCCAAGACACTCCTCAAGGAACAATTTGGAAGAAGAAATCGCTTGTTTAGAAGGCGCGACCTTCATAATCGCGAAATAAACCGATCACTTTCCCAACAATTCTCGCATTTTCCTGCTTTACTTCAATAGGTGAATGGGCGGGGTTGCTGGGCATTAGTCTGATCCCGGATGGAGTGAAATGAATGCGCTTTACAGTAGCTTCGTCGCCAAATATTACTGCCACTAATTCTCCGTGGCTTGCAGTTTGCTGAGGCTTTATAACCACAAGATCTCTAGGCATAATGCCGTCGCCAATCATCGAATCGCCTATAACTCTTAGTAAAAAGGCATGTTCGATAGTACGAACCATCTCGCTGGGAACTGGAATCAATTCTTCAACGTCTTCATTGGCTGGGATCGGAACGCCAGCCGCGATGGAACCTAAAAGGGGCAACATCGTCACCCTTTTTGCGGTCTGAAATTGAGGGTGAATGACGCGCATGGAACGAGGCGTGTGGGCCCTTTCGATGTACCCTTTTCGCTCAAGTGCGTCTAGGTGAACGGTCACGCCTCTAAGACTGCCAATGTTGAAGTTTTTTCCAATTTCTCGAATAGATGGCGGATACCCAACGCCTTCGACGTAATCAAGTACGTATTGCAGTATGAGTTCTTGTTTAGTTGTTAGTCCTTTAGCCATTTAATTTAATTGAGCAAACCTAGTTTATCCTATTGGACGTTTATCTGTCTACTAAAAGATTCACATGTCTACAAAAACGCGAACAACAAGCGGAATTCTAACCTAACTCAATTGGGACGTGCCATAATTATTTTCTGCAAGGACTAAACCATTAAGTGTCGATTCGAAGTTTCAACAAACTAATTCAAGGCAACGGCTGCATTGTCACGCTATCTGTCTTGCTTGCAATTGGGTTTGCAATCGGTTTTCTATCAAGTGGATTTGGACCTGGCAGATCTTCTCAAACCAATAACACTCAAGACGTAACCGTAGTGAAAGTTGGTCAGTTGAACATCACGGATCAAATGATTGCAACCGAATATTCGAACTTGCTTCAATCCAAAGAAAACCAGGGAGGCATCGCGCCTGGACCAACCAGTGCAGAAGATCAAATCGTTCTTTATGGATCAGTTTTGCAGGACCTCATTAATCCGGGTCTTGCCTTAGCCGAAGCTCAAAAACATAATTTGATTTTTACGGATCAGCAACTTATTGCCGCAGATGATTCTGATATCGCCAACCAACTTGTGAGACTGAAAAAAAAACTCATAGAGAATGGGATAGTGAGTTATACAGCAACAAACCAAGAATTCGATGCGGCACTCAAAAAATTAGAAGGTAAGACCACTGGCGAAATAACGGCAGAGGACGAAACCCAATTTAAGGCACTTTTGGATGACCCAAGCAAGCGTAAATATGCAATTGCACAATTTGCAGATCAACTTATCCCAGGGATGCTGGCGAGCCAGTTGCATCCAACTGAAGCGGGTGTGAAGAATTCGTATGTGACGATTTCAGCCAAGAGAATTTTGTTCACTGGGTCGGATGCCAATGCGCAGGCCGCAAAAGTTCTGCAGATGGCTAAAACGGGCTCAAATTTTGATGCGCTGGTGAATAAGTATTCAAAAGACATCCCGCCAAAAGGTCAATTGCCAGCGGCAACCCCCATTTCGATAACTCACGACAAGCTGGTAACCGATCCCATGAGCCAATTGCTTTTACTTAAGCCAGGAGATATTAGTTCGCCTTTGGACCTTTCGGAAGGGGTGGCGATTTACAAAGTGCTCGCGATTAAACCAAGCGTGCCGGTTGACTGGGACAAAAAATCGGCAGATTACATCAAGCAATACGCGATTGCTAAAGCTCAAGCCCAATACGCGACGGACATGAAGGAGCTAAATACGGGGGGCACAATTCAATGGGAGAGCAATGGATATAAGTCATTGTATGAGACTTATCAGTTATTGAGCAGTAAAGACCAGACTGATCCGGTAAATTTGCCTAAGTGGAAATCCATTCAATCGGAAGCAGCGACTGCGATGCTGGATACAAAGGACACGATTGGCGCCCAACCCGCTGCACTTGCCCAGTACGCAGCCGGATCAATCCTTTATTCGGTAGCCAATGCTACTGAGAAAAAGGCGATGTTATCAGATTATATGCAAGTCCTGAGCGCAGTTTCAAAGTTTGCGGATTCTTCGACTCTTGAACTTAGAATTGCCGATTTGATGGCGCAGACAAAAAATGGCGATGGTGTGGCAGGGGCTTTGGCTCAGGCGGCTCAAATGAATATTGACTTCACGCCGGTTGGTCAGAGAATTGATGCTCAGATTCAAGGAAGTGCGAGCCGATATTTCGACGATGGAGTTTTGAATAGAAATCAAATCAAACAAGTGACGACCGCTCTTGCTCAATGGCAAGCAAATAAGAAATTGCAAGACGATCAAAAAGCTCAGGCATTGAAATCTCAGCAAGCAGGCCTAGCAGCGCAGGCAAAAGCGGAGGCTCAAGACAAAGCGGCAGCGGAGCAAGCGCGAAAGCAAGCGATCCAGGACGAGAAGAACGCTCCAAAAGGCCCAGAAAGCAGGACTCAATTTAATTCAAATCAGCCGAAGACGGGAAGCGCGCCAAGTACTACCGGCGGTTCTACTACCGGAAGCCCGCTGACAGGTGCTACGTCTGGGAAACCCTAGAACTTCCGTGGGTTCCAAATTTAGCCAACTACGGTGAGCGATGACGTCGAACTTGAAGGTGGCATTTCGCTTGTGGCCACTCCGATTGGAAACCTAGGCGATTTATCGCCAAGGTCAATTGAGGCTCTGACCTCGGCTGATCTCTGGTTGGTCGAAGACACCCGGGTTTCCGCAAGGCTTGCGACTAAGCTCGAAGTTAGAAAGCCAATGAAATTGCTGACCGATCAAACCGAAGATTCTCAGCTTTTCAAATATATTCAGTTGGCTAAATCAGGGACTAAAATCGCAGTGATTACGGATGGAGGATCGCCTGGAATTAGTGATCCGGGCAGCCGCCTCTGTGATTTAAGCCATGAAGCGGAGATTTCGCTTGATGCAATCCCGGGACCCAGCGCGGTGACCATGGCTCTGACTTTGTCTGGATTTTACGGTCAAAGATTTGCGTTTCTGGGATTTTTGGGTCGGAAACCGGGTGCAATTAAAAGTGAAATTGAGGGGTTTGCAAGTTCGCCATTAACTTTAGTGATTTTTGAGAATCCGAGGCGGATTGAAATGTTAATCGAGAATGCATTTAGCTGTTTAGGTGAGCGGCGATATGCAATTTGTCGAGAGCTAACAAAGGTTCATCAGCAGGTTTGGCGGGGCACGTTGGCAGAATTGCCTTCTGAGGAAGTGTGTCCACGTCTTGGGGAGTTTACGGTTGTAATCGAAGGCAAGCGTTCTTCGCGGCAAAAGATTTAGTTGCTTTGGCACTGCGCAATTTCGTTGTTTGCCTGCAACGTTCCACAGACTCAATTTTAGGGCCAAACTTGATCGAATCAGATTTTGAGTAATCTAACAGGCACGCATGATATTCGCTCCCGCAATTCTCATCAGTCAAGCCTCAACTGTCAACCCAATAATGAACTCTTGGCGTCCACTTGTGCCCGGTAACGCGGTTGCTAATGGATCAATCGTCTCAAATAGTGCAATCAGTATTCAATTTGGGGGGCCAAATTTAGATAGCGCAACTGTCGTCGACCTATACACCGGTCAAACTGACGCACTTTCAATGCCCGCGTTTAGCCTGATCATGAGAGATGGAAGCGTAATTTCTTCCTCTACGATGACGTTGAAATCCGGGCCAGTTAGCACCGCAGTTAGGGCTGAAAAGTCGCTAAACCTGGCAAAAAGAACGGCTGGAATGAAATCGACTTGGCAATTCATTGATCCTGGTACGGGTGCCACGTTCGATTTCAGTGTGCTCCTTAGAAATGGAGAGGACTACATCAGAGAATTTCTAACCATTACTCCCGGGCAACAGCAAATCGACGTTGCATCAGTGCAGTTTCTCAGCTGCAATTTGACGAAGCCTCTTGTAGATGGAAGCGTTCTCGGATCTCCAATCGTGGACGGCAATATCTATTTTGGAGTTGAGCATCCGATGTCGGTGAGCACGGTTGACGGGGCAATGTCCACATGCAAAATGGATCGAAAGCTTCCGATTGATGCCAACCAATCGGTCACATATTCATTTGTAGTTGGAGTTACTCCAGACGGGCAATTACGGCGTGGATTCCAAAATTATGTGCAGGAAGAACGAGCCCGACCTTACGCCCCATTTCTTCACTATAATAGCTGGCTCGACCTGTATCCCGACAAGCAATATAACGAAACCGAATGCTTGAATCGGATTAATGCATTTGGTCAGGAGTTGGTTAAAAAGCGCGGAGTCAAAATGGATTCATTCTTATTTGATGATGGCTGGGACAACTATGACGGAGCTTGGGACTTTAACTCGGGTTTTCCCAACGGATTTTTGCCATTAAAAGCAGCTGCGGCAAAATATGGTGCTGCTCCTGGAGTTTGGCTATCGCCTTGGGGTGGATATGGGGACCCGCGAACCGAGCGATTAGCAAATGCGAAAAAGCTTGGTTTAGAAGAAGACGACCAAGGGCTCGCCTTATCTGGTCCTAAGTATTACCAATTGTTTCATAAGGTGACGATGGATTTCGTCACGAAATATGGGGTGAATCAATTTAAGTTTGACGGAACTGGCAGTCCCGATAAAAAATATCCAGGCAGCAAGTTTGATAGTGATTTTGATGCGGCGATCTCGCTTATTGGCGATTTAAGGGCCGCGCGTCCTGGATTGTTTGTGAATCTCACTACCGGAACCTGGCCATCGCCATTCTGGCTTGACTACGCCGATTCAACTTGGCGAGGTGGTTACGATTCAAATTTTGCTGGAGTGGGTACGAAACGCCAACAATGGATGACCTATCGAGATGGCGATACCTACGAGGGAGTCGTTCAAAAAGGACCCCTCTATCCAATAAATTCGCTTATGTTGCACGGCATCATTTATGCAACCTATGCGACCGGAATCAAGACTGATCCAGGCAATGATTTTCGATCTGATGTAAGAACATATTTTGCCACTGGAACCCAGCTTCAGGAGATGTACATCACCCCAAGCCTATTGACAAAGCAAAATTGGGATGATTTAGCGGAGGCGGCAAAATGGTCAAGAAGAAATGCATCCATCTTGAAGGATGCGCATTGGGTGGGCGGCGATCCGATGAAATCTGAAGTTTATGGATGGGCAGATTGGTCGCCAAATAAATCCATTTTGAGCCTTAGAAATCCAAGCGATAAACCCCAAACATTCACGGTGGACATTGCTAAGTTGCTTGAAATGCCAGCAACGAACTTTGCTTCATGGAGCGTAACTCCGGCATATCCAGATCAAATTGGGATGACGCCCGCGAGTTTTCCTGTTGGTAGCACAACGGATATCACTCTTGCCCCCTTTGAAACATTGATTATGGAGTTAAAGCCATCTAAATAGTCCGAGGGTAGTGTTGCCGGTGGTTGCGCAACCATAGTTTTTCAGTAGGGGAAATGGAAATAGTTTTTTCAAGTAGCTGCGCCAAGTCGCCATCTAGGTCTAAGAACTTTTCTTCGGTGCTTGCCCTGCAATACAAGCCTAATTTCATTATTCCTCTTAAACATTCAAGTCGCTCTCTCTCGATTCCTAATTGTAAAAAACATTGATAGAGTTCGATAATAATTTCGTGAATGTCAGGCGAGGAAAGAGGCTCTTGAACCAACCGAACATCATGTTTTCTAAGGATAAGATCATAGCATCTCCAAGATATGCTGTCTTGTGCCAACACGACTCCTGGCATCGATTCTCTTTCTAGCCGAATTTGTTTAGCAAGCCAGTGCCCCGGGTCCATGGGTTAGCGACTGCTAGTCTTACTATCTTGCTGAAACAGAACTAAGTCGACTCTGCCTATCACTTCGGCCGAACTTGTATAGAGATAACTTCCTGTTCCAAACGCAATTGCATATTTCACCGGTACCTCTTGTCTATCATAAATTGTTGCATCATTGCTCTTGTCTGTGTAATTGGACACCAACTTTCCTTCCTGCAAGTAAGAAAGTATCAGGTCAGCTCGCGCTCGAGAAAGTTGTAAAGCAGATTGAGAATCCGAATCTTCTTGGGGCTGAACTATCCCATGTATATAGATGTATCCCAAGTTTTTTGCATATGGTTTAAGTACATGAGCTAAGTTTAGGAAAAATCCTCGCACGTCGTAGTTCTTGGCAATCGTAGCTTTCCCAAGTTCAAAAGCAGGTAAATACATGGATATTCGTTGGTCATTACCATTTTCATATATTGCAGCCAAGACCCGCGAGTGACCATTTCTGAGCCGGTTTGGACTTAGGAACGTCACTTCGTGCAGAACTTTATCTTGTTTTACGATGGCACCTCGAAGATACTTCGTTAATACCGATTGAACACTGTCTGCCGTTTTGGACTCTCGCTGCTCTCGAGAAATTACTTCGAATATTTTGCTGCTCGCCACTACAGTACTGATACTATAAAGGCAAAAGAAAAATGAAAGAGCGATAGTCATATCCGTGAATACGACAAAAGGATTGGAGAGGAGACCACGGTTCTTTTTTTTCAGTTTCAATCTTTTCTAATCCTGATTCACCAATTCTGAGTTTCTGGTCTCGAGATGGGCTATGTCTAAAATCATGTTCCTTTGGTCGTTCTGCATCTCTTTAAAATTTGCGAGAACATCTCGGTTATGCTTGTCTAGGAGTTCACGATAATCCTTTATGCCTTCGTCAAATTTTTTGGCAATCAAATTGAGGGAATCGTCGAAGCGGGTTTGAGTTAGCTTCAAATTATTTGAAAATTCTGATTGCGTACTTACTAATCCGTCTGAATACACAATCAAACCCTGTGAAGTGACCTCGTTCAGACGATCATTAAAATCGGTTACTAAGGATCGATTTTCATCTTGAATTTGATGGTTCAATTGTTGCGAATCTGCCAAACTGGTACTAATGGAAACCATTTCTTCAGATAGTGTTGTGAAACGCTCCTGAAAGTCTTGAGTAAGTTTTTGGAGGTCTCGCTGCTCCGATTGGATGAGATCTGTGAGTTGAGCTTGTGATTCGGCAATTTGCATGAGCGGCTTACATGTAGCAGATAGTTGACTTACTGAATCATCTAGTTGGACCACAGTCTTATTAAGGAATTCAACAGATTCTGGAAAAGCAGACACCGTCTTCTCAATGGACTGGACTAAGGAATCGAGTGTTTGCCCCAGGGCTAAAACTTTCGTACCAACCGAATTGTCCCAGGATCGAATTGTTTTATCCAGAGAAACTGTAATCTCTTTGAGTTCCGGTAAGTATGAATTAATTTCGTCTGGCACCAGCTGCAGACTATCAGCAATTTGAACAAAGCTAGTTATCACTTTACTAAAATTATCATTTAATTGATCGAGAGGACTCGAAGATTTGATCCTTTTTGGTATCAGTGAAGTCACCAGGTAATGTTGTAAAGAATTAAGGTAATCCGCTTCACGGTGCTCATATAGTGCAATAAACAAAGCACCTATTATTGTTAAAATGACGCCTCCCAAAGCGGGGTAAAAGGCGACTTTAAAGCCACCAAGTACAGCGGCAATGCCCGATACCCAGTTCTGCATTTCGGCTGCATTTGAGCCACCTTTAAGCGTGTCAATATTAGCGACAGTAATACTTAATCCCAAAAGTGCAAAACCAAGACCGAAGTACACGAACGTGTTTAATAGAAATTTGGGAAAGATAATCCAGGAATCAATCATGGATTCAGCCACTCCAAGATATGTATCTGAATTGATTGCTTCCAGTTCAATCGCCACTTTTTTTGGAAGGCTCTTTGTAATCTCCGCAATGACCGAACTCGTCTCGTTTATTGTTCCATTACTAGATAAGTTCTTCAGCTTATACGCTGCGAAAAAAAACGTGACGAGAAAAGTTATGCCTAGACCAATCAGAAACGCGACCGCTAAGTCGATGATGGATAAAAAGTTCATATTTACAAACTATGCGATTATTGACCAAGCGCACTTGACGTTGAGACAAGTTGTGGGAACTTTTGAATTTCCTTCTTCTAGTGTCGCCAAAAAATGATAACATCTCGGGCAATAGAATCCAGGTCCCAATATCAGACCGTCTTTTGGAGTTTGATCTTGATCTATCTTTATTACCGTGGACCGGGTTGGGATTTTAGTGGTCCAAGCCGAATCAACTCCTGGAGCTTGTCTTAAGCGCAATTCACTTCTTGTGACTGCATCTTCGCTAGAGAAGGGCTTTTCGCCGTCTGTGACCTTGAAGTTCTCGAAAGTTCTATAGTAGGAATCAACTTTTTCCACTATTTCCTCCGGCGTTTTTGAACTCAAAACCTCAGTTAGGCGCAAGTCTATATCCGATCCCAGTTTCTCGGCATTAATTCGGTCCACTATTTCGGAAATATCATTTGTCAGTTTAATTTTTTTTGAAGGGATGCCCATCTTAGGTTTTGTTTCGAACGTAAAATGCGATCCAGTCCTGGAAATGATTCCGAAAACCATAGCACACAGGACCACAGACAACGAATACCAATAATTTGCGTCTTGCCCGGAACCATCCAAGGGTTGATAAGTTAGACCAACTCTTGAGAAAGATTCATTCTTTAAATGATGTTTCCCAAGTTCTTCTACTGATCCGAACGCACCGGCGGCAAAATTCCAGACACACTGAACGAATACGATTGAATGGGTATCGTCGTCGCTTTCAAGCGGTGTAAAATGCAGCCGCTTTACCTCTTCACTTAATAGCTTAGCTTTACTTGAATCTGCTTTTGCACTTGAATTTGCGCCATTAAAAAAGCAGAAGGATTTCAAGCGATGATCAACGCCATCGTTACTGGGTTTCCCAGACTCATCTGCAGAATAATCGATTTCCGCGACGGTTGCTTTTTCAGACGCCCGTCTAACTTTAATTTGCCAATCTAAATTGGACTCACTGACGAGCCGGTCAAGAATATGGTCAGATCCAACTACTTTTGAAAAGTAAGGGCGCAAGAGTCTTTCCAACTCTTCTATTTCAAAATCTGAAACAAGCTTTCGATCATCTTGTCCTAGATAATATGCTTGGTCAAAGGAACTCCTTCCTGGTTCTGCATTAAAGTCTTTTAGCTTCAACTTTATGAAATCACCAATTCTTGACTCAGCATCAGCCCCAAGTTGCTTGGTCGAGAATGCCCGGTTATACTCATTATCGATTGTTGATTTATCAAATAGCATTTCGCCATTAATTTGAAGTGGCAGGTTTACTTTTGATCGAACAATTGCATTTTCTCGCGTCAAAAAGTCATTCCCCCATTGATCCAAACCGTACCGAGGGTCCTTCAAACGTAGCAAAAAAAGTTCCATTCCATCTCGAACTTTTATCAAGATTTCTTTTTCAACAGGCAACTCAATTGCATTCCACAAGGACTTCACAATATTGCTAGAATTTGCTCGGTATCTTGAAACGAGGGTTTTCTTCACTTTGTTCCCTCCAAAAAGTCTTGCGAAGAACGATAAGGGGGAGCAAACGTCTATTCCCAGCTTGGCTAAATTAGTCAAGCTATTCACTAAGTCATCTTCTTGGGTTTTCCAAAAAGTCAGATCATCCATTTCATTCAGGCGATTTGAAATCTTGGTACTGGATTCTTCTAGAACCTGCTTCACCCAGCTTGGTCCACGGACTGGATCCGCCAGACATGTTTGGACCCACTCCGTCAACTTTTTCAATCGAGCTTCAGTTAACGAACTGCAAGTCAAATAAATTTTATCGTACGCCGTTCCAGAGATATAACCCTTACCATCTCTTACTTCAAGGCTCACTCTTTGCCGCAGACCAGATTCAAATCGGGTTAATGCGCCGCTATCTCGGTTCTCCTGATTCTTTATTGCATTTTCTAGATCACCGTTAAAAGTTGCGTCGAATGATTTACCCTCGTTCGACACTTGCAGTGCGGCCTCGATTGAATGCGGATCAAGCATCATTTCCTCAGTATAAAAATGCTCTAAGGTTTGGTTAGTAATTTCTTTCGGGGTGAGCCACTTGTCTAAGAATTTCACAACTGCTTTTGAACATCCGCCAACAATGATGTCCTCTGCTGGGTATTCGATTAGAGAAACTCCGAGCGTGCCGTAAGTAGTTCTGCGTCCCTTTTTATCTTTCTTTGTAAGGCTCATATTTCCAAATGCATTTGTAGCCTCAGCTTCAATTTTTCCAGCGGAGCTGTCGTTTGAAACTAAATATAGAAATTCTGCGATCCCATTGTTCATTGAAGTCAAAGCTTCTCGGTCTGAATTCTTGGGTTGCATGATGTAAAACCGTCTGTAGGGCTTTTCATCTGACTGCACAAACCCATGAGTGCCTAAAGTAGGATCATGAAAGTGGGCTTTGTAGCGTTTGCTATCGTAATGATTTAGCTCAGTTAGGGCGGCGTAAGTATTACCCCAATGAACCGTATTTTCATAAGTTGGAAACGGAACACCAAAAATCCCCGTGATTTGAAGGTCGCTTCGCCCTGGCAAATGTTGGAGAACATAGCCAACGTCAATAAACGAGCCGCTAGCCGTGCCGCCAGTGAGAGCACCGGTAACATAAACCTCCACTCTCTTTGTACCTCCTTCGAACTTAAATGCAGGGTTGCTTCCATCTCGAAGCGGACCTCGAATTTCCTGGGCATCAGTTTCAGATAATGAAGTCAATGGAGTGAGATTTTCTGTGATTTTATCTCGAAACTTTCGGAAATTATTAGATTCAAGGAACACCAATCTGCCCGCCATTCGGATATTATTTGCTCCTGCTTCGATGTCATCAGTATTTCTGAGTCGCCCTTCCCAGTCAACCCAATTATCGAGGTCCAAAGTGTCCCGCAACTGCTGATTGTTTTTCATGTTTGTGAAATTGGTGCGGTCTATACGGAGATGGCTTGCTAAACCTTTTCTTCCGAGGAATGAGTCCTCGATAGACTCTGTTTCAAAAGCATGGATTTTGATCCATGGCACCCTTTCCAAGCTCCCATGTTCAGCTATGATTTTGCGAGCAATTCGTTCGCATACTATTGCGCCTTGGGTACCTAATCCAATAATAAAAGTCTTTTGAGCCATATATTAATCCTGGCATTCCTTTGCCGAAATCATCGCGGTATAGTTCGCACCGGAACTGGAGTCACGAAAGGATATAGTTTCCTCTTCACCTTGCTTTATAATTGGAGCACTAGATCCCGATGCTTGCGCATCAACCTCCCATTGTATTCCAATCACTTTCAATCCTTCTTTAACCCGCTCCACCGAAAACAAGTGCGAGTTTGGAACACCTTTTCGGACAATTTCAATAGAGTTGGGTGGTCTTTTGCCGCCACTGCCCCAAATAGGTATTACCTCACCCCTTTTAAGAATGAGCGGCGACCCGTTATCGACGGCTACCGCTATTTTCTTTCTAAAAGTAAAATTGAAATAGTTACGGCCCAGCAAGACTAAGCCTATAATTATTGCAACTCCAATGAAAATCGGAACGAGAATATTGAATCCATTAGAGGAAGTGGTTCCAGACGGCAATTCAACGTTACGCTCTAGAGTTGATGGACCATAAAGCCAAACGTGAACTGGGTATCCGTCTGATCCAGCGGATGGCGGCTCAGTTACTAACGGCTGACCAGGAGTTTCGTACGCTACGTATCCAGTGCCGTCTAATAATGCAGTTTGAGCAGGCAACGGTCGAATAATTGCATCGTGAGTAGGATTTTTGGGGTCTTCGTTTATGCTGTTAGCGGTTAACTGAATTACGATAATAGGCTTGCCGCTAGAAGGATCGCCTAGTTTGGCTAGGAGATCGGCTCGCGCACCAGAATTGTCGGATCCCATGCCTACCAGGTACGGGGTTGTTCCATCACTGCGGACAGTCTCTACCTTAAATGGTACATCCGCGAGACTGGTCGAAAAGTCTTTGTTGAGGGGTGCAGCAATGAGAGCATCAGGGGGCGCACCATATAAATCAAGCTGGTACGGATAAACACTAAACTGAGATTCATTTGAATCACCATTTTCTTTGGGACCTACTAAATTGTATTGATCGGCTAAGAAATCGGATATGCCAGCTTTTACAAATTCTATGTATGTACTTTTACTTGCTGCTTGTGCAGTATTTACAAGAAACACAAAATGAAATGGAAACTTGCTGAGCGGTTCAAGCCGAGCGTTATCCGGACATCTCTTTGCTAGTTGATTATTGAGTGTAGTTTCTAGCCATTGAGCTAATGGCTGACGGGATTGTGGTGAAGTAGGAGCACATGAAAATCCCAAAGACCCTAACACTAAAAGGATAGATAATAGCCACTGGGCTTTCAAGGGGCGCATTTAGCAAAGAATTATACTGCAAACTTAACCACTTCACTACCTGACTTAGTTTCACTGCATAGCCAAACGGACTCTTTACCTAACGCTACAGAATGCAAGGTCATTGCATCGTCCTTCAGTGTTGTTATAAATTGACTGTCATCCAAATTGGCGACTTTAACCACTGTGTGACCGTTACTTTGATATCCCAGTACTATTTCATGGGCATCATCTTGAAAACAAGAAATCGAGTCGACTGATTGAACGCCGGGTAGGGTCTTTGGCTCTCTCCAAGTGTATGTCTTGTGATCTAGAACCCAAAATTTATTTTCACCATCTAGAATTACACTAAAGTTTTTTGAAACGCAAAATTTGTTAATCTCGCTTGGTTTTAGTTCTGACTCCCGACACTCGCTTCTGTGATGAGGGTTAAACGTTACTTTCGCATTTCCCTCAGTATTAAAAACTATTAGTTGTGAGTTGGAGAGAGCGGCGTGCTTAACCCCAAGGCCAATTTGAAACTCTTGTTCAGCCATGAGGTCAACTCCTTTACCATCTTCGCCAATGTAAAATGCATCGTAATCGTTTGAAATAATCTGCCCTTTACTCAATCCATCAAAGAGCTTTTTAGACTCCATGTCAGTACCAAATTTGAAGATTGTATACGAATCAGGTGAGACTTCGCATAGGATAAGTCCATTTTCTCGGGTTCCACAAAATTGTACTAACTTGAAACTTGGTTCAGGAAGAAAAAATGAAGATGAATCTTCAAGGTCGTAAATAGATATGAATCTGAACTGGTCTTTATCTACAATTACAAGGAAATCTCCCCAAAGGCTGGGCAGCGATTCAGGCGTTATGGTAATTGGTTGATATTTGCTTTTGCTTATTCCGCCCCGAGCAATTCCCAAATAGGACGAGATGTAAAAATTTTCAACGTCTACCAGGAAAGCGGAGAATGACTTAATCTGGGGAAGTTGGAAACGCGTTTCCTGTACCTTTTTCCAATCCGGGCGAGTGTAAGCCACGGAGTTTGAACGCCCAAAATTTCCACCATTTCCAAACCAAACCGAATCGAACCCTTTTAGATCCTTATGTCCTTGCAAGCACGTTGCGGTATTTCGGCTCTGTTGAAGGAGACCACAATTTGAGGTTTGGCATGCGGGCAAATACTGACCGCAATCCTCATCCGGGCATTTGATAAGCGACTCATTTTCCTTAAGGCGAACGTCCGCGCCGCATTTACATTTTTGAATAAGCAGCCAGCCACAATTTGCACAATAGCGGTCTTCTTCATCAACTGCTTCGAAGCAATGACCACATCTCATCGCCTCGCTAATAGTGTTAGATTGCATTTAATAGTTTAGCCAGCGTCAATTGAAACGTACCGCCCGACTTCTGCTTTGAACTTAACCAACGAATTAATTTTATATCCTGGCTTGTCTACTTTGTATATAGTATTAATTTCCGAATTGATCCTAGTTGTTCGGAACTTTTCGTTGTTATCCTGCTGTTCAGATGCCGAAAACTTTTCTCCGCATTTTGGGAGGATCATCTCTAGCCCAAGCTTTTCTTTAGCACGCACTTTTAACAGACTCATAGCTGTTAGGTATTTGCCTGTAGATGCCGCAAGTTCACATCGCTCAACTTCATCCAAATCGAGTTCATACATGGTTGGTACGGACGTTAGCAAAATAGCAACAAAATGTGAGATGGCATTTTCTTTCAATTCCACGTCATTCTCCGCTTTGTCTAAGAATTCAATTGCGGAATTGATGCGGTCGCCTTGGTTCCAGCAACAGTCCTTTATCTTCCAGTTTGAGTAATTTTCGGCATTGCACAATTCTTTTGCGATTTCCTTCGGATCCGCCGAAGTTTTTAAATCTTCAACAGGATCAGAACTGGCTGGTAGCGAATCAGAAGTTGACTTATTCTCTGAATCTAATCTTGGCTGGGATTCATTGTACTTTGTAATAAACTCTCTTAATTCGGAAGAAAGTTGAGTAAAGTCATTTATAAACTCATCATTTACTGTAACTCTCTTTTCAAACCGAAGATTTAACGTCCTGCCCATTTCCTGAACATCTTCTAGCTTTTTATTTAATTCAGCCACATTGGGATTATCGGATTTTCTGTTTAATTCTTCGAGATCTTTTTCAATCTTCGATAAACTGTCAATTAATCCATTCAGACCAAACAACTTTGTCAAAAAATTTTTTTTCATTTCTTAGTTGATCCTTGTACTGCTTCTTTGTCCTTCAATTGGAGGGTTGCAATCTAATTCTAAGTAAATATCATTCAGTCTTTTTTCCACCTTCGTCTGAATGGTCAATTTGCCGTTTGCCCGGGGATCAAATTCCCAATGTGCAAGACAAGACGATGATTTGGCGTTTTCTGCGTATACGAATATGCTAATTTCTTTGCCTAATTGTTGCTGAATTTCAAAATCTTGGATAGTTTCAAATGGATAATTCTTGTCCAAAATCTTTTTCGCCTGAGTTTCAGAGTCCGCTTTGAACTCAATTTTAATATTTGAGGGAAGTACATCGCCGGACAAAACTTGAGTGCATTTCGTAGCACCTCGAGCAACAACTGAACTTGACACCTTGTAGTCTGTCATAAGAAATTCAACTTTTGGACTCTGGTGGTCGCAAACTTTTCGCAATTGGTCTTGCAAGGAAAACAATGTGCTATTGCCACCAACCAAAATCAACTTGTCGATGGGATATTTTGCATCGGATTGCTCGCTTAAAAATTTCTTAAGGGTACCTGCCGAGCTTTTACAACATTCGCTTAATTTAGGCACCAATTCTTTATAAAACGATCCATTCACTTGGGGATAATCACTGGAAGTGATGAAATCTTTTGCCTTTGCGCCTGATTCAATATCGTTAAGATTTTCTTTTCGAATGTTTAGTATACGGCGATCGTTAAATTTCCATTTGGCGGAATCAAGAGGTGACCTTTTTGTCATTTCCCTTGTCCACTGTTGAAACGAACGTTGTTTTAATATTTCGAGTTTCCACTTATCTTTATCAAGGAATCCCCGATCCCCGGATTTATTAAAATCATTCAGAAAAGATTCGTGGGCCATTAAATAGGTGGCAAAGTCTCCTCCAAAAGATTCGGGCTCTAGTTTCGTTTCGACAGCATTATCTACCTTAGTTACGACTGCGGTAAACGAGCTAACAACCAATTTTTCTAACGTAATTTTGCCTGAACAGCGCCGAATTGTGGCAATCGCATAATCAGTTGTGCCCGCCCCTGAATCGAAGACGAGTACTCGTTGCCCATCAATTATTTTGAGAGCTTTAGAATCCGCGAGCTCATAGATAGCGGCTTCTGGCTCTGGTATACAATAGCATTTACCGTATTGCCTGAATCCGGCTTTTTCTGCAGCATTAAGCAAAATTTCGCTATAACGATCCTTTTCCTCCGGCTTCTCGAACACGGGAGTCGTAAAAACAAAATGACTAAACGATCGTTCGATGTCGTCGCGATGCCTAAGCATGGCTGGCACAACTAGATCTTCCAATATTTTTCTTAAGTACCAACCAAATATACGTAAATCTTCTGCGTTAACCGTATTATTGCGCAAAAGGTCCTTCAGGTTTGTAACTGGCTCGTTAACTCTCAACTCGCCCCGTTGCTCCATGTATTTTTCTTCTGCCTTTGTTCCAAAATACCAGTCGTCGGTGCCTTCATAAATAATTGTTGGAAAGCGCTCTGGATTAAGGTTCGTGCTCGTTGCCGGTCCTAGGCTCTCAGGCTCATCGACCAGCTTTTGAGCACTTGTCCTTAAAAAAACTGAAGTTCCGCTCGTTCCAAAATCAATTCCAACGTAAAAATCAGGGATTCTGTCAGTTTTTTGATCGAAACGATTTCTAAGTTCAACCTCAATTCTTTCCGTCAATCCGTTAAAATTTATTAAAACTCGACCAGATGAGTCGTCGAGGTTCATTGAAGAACTGAGCTTGATTTCCACTGGATTAAAACATGTGGATTGCCGGTTTACAAGTAGATTTTTATCTGACTGATGAACGAGTTTGAATCCACCTTCTATTTCAATTTTAGATACTCGGACGTCCATGCTTCCCTTATTCCAAAGTAGAATCGAGCCTTCTTGGTGGCGAGGGTCAAAATATAAAGTTTGAGGGTCAAAATCCGGAAGTTCGGATACGTTGCGTGTAACTTTTAATGTGTATTCTTCGAGTTGGCTCGGTCTCTGCCATGGTTCAATAGTGGAATCTGAATCTGGTTCATTTGCTTCATATTGAAGGTGAATTGGTTTAGTTCCGCGCGACCCGTCAAATTGAAGTTCGAAGTGGTTCTCACCTTTTGCAGGAAAGGTTGGTAAAACCTTGACCTCTGGGTCTAAGGACTGCATTTTAACTTGCAGGATTCCATTGCCCACCACTTTGTAATTTATAGGAATACGATTCTCACCTTTATGACAAATAATTTCTGAAGTACAGATATTAAAATTCGCTAACCTGCGCCCACATTGGCGACAATATTTGTCCCCGGGTTTAATCTCCGCGCCATTTTTGCAGTCTCTTCGGATCGAATTACATTTGCACATTTTAACTCCAATCAATTTTAGCGAATTCTTTTTAGAACCGCTAGGCAGAGCGGTTTTTGCAGGCTTTATCGCTACTAAATCAGAGGCTTCTGCCAAGCTGCATAGGTTGTAAGGTTAAATATCATTATTAAGGGGACTTCCCAAACGCCCAGTATATTGTTCTGAATAAAATCATGATCACTGCTTTAGCATTAACTCTAATCATCTTTCACACGAAAACGAAAGTGAGTCGCCCTTCAATCAAAGCGCTAAGTCAAGATGTATCGAAGCTAGTGATTCCCGAAACTGCGGCTCACAAAGCGGCTCGCATGAGATGGTGGAAGAATGCCCGATTTGGGCTATTTATTCACTGGGGGATTTACTCGATACCGGCTGGAACTTGGACTGACGAAAACGGAAAAACGTCCACCGACAATGCCGAATGGATTCGAGAATCAGCCCAGATTCCAATTCAAACTTACGATAAATTTGCCAAACAATTCGATCCGGTTCAATTTAATGCGGATAAATGGGTGAAAGCAGCCCATAACGCGGGAATGAAATATCTTGTGATCACGAGCAAACACCACGACGGCTTCAATATGTTTGCGAGCAAATACACGAAGTTTAATATCATGAACACCCCGTGGCATCACGATCCGCTGCCAGATCTTGCCGCTGCTTGCAAAAAATATGGACTAAAGTTCGGTCTGTACCACTCGATTATGGATTGGAATGATTACAACTACCTCCCTAGAAGAAGTTGGGAAGTGGCAAACAGACCAGTCGGTGATGCGGATTTCAGTAAATACGTTGCTTATTTGCGCCACGACATCACCCAACTATTAACAAGCTATGGTCCTATCTCGGTTTTATGGTTTGACGGCGAGTGGGAGAACACTTGGAACGACACTTTGGGCGCAAAATTGTACAATTTGTGCCGAACATTGCAGCCTAATATCATCGTGAATAACCGCGTAGCTCATACTAGAAGCGACGAACTCGGAGATTATTCCACTCCTGAGCAAACAATTCCGGCTACTGGGCTTCCTGGTCGATACTGGGAAACCTGCATGACGATGAACGATCACTGGGGTTATAACAAACGTGACCACAATTACAAATCGGTTAAAACAATCGTGCGCAACTTGGTCGATATCGTAAGCAAAGGTGGAAATTATCTGTTGAATATTGGTCCTACTTCACAAGGGACGTTTCCTTCAGAAGCCCTTGATCGATTACAAGGAATCGGGAAATGGATGCATGTAAATAGCCAATCTATTTACGACACGGATGCTTCAGTTTTTTCAAATTTGCCATGGGGCAGATGCACAATTCGAAAGCATGCCGCCAAAACTCAGCTTTATCTAAGTGTCTTTGATTGGCCCGCTGGTGGAAACCTAGTTGTCCCTGGGATTGCAAATTCTCCGATAAAAGCCCATATTCTAGGTTTAAATGCGCGATTGAATATTCAGCGGCAAGGTGCAGATTTAGTCATCGCCGTGCCAAATTCGGTGCCGAATCCTATCTGCACGGTGGTAGAGCTTGACGTGGCAGGTGCGCCCAAGGTGTATGATGCTCCCGTGATCAATGCTTCTGGTCATCAATTTATTGAATCCGCGCATGTATCCGTGAAAAGATCAGGAAACACGATCGCCAGATATACGGTTGATGGGACCATGCCGACGACTAACTCCCCGGAGGTCAATGGTAATTTAGCCCTGGCCGAGCCTTCGGATTTTGATTTGACGGTAGGAGGTTTTCGAAATAATCGGCTCGTTACTAGTCTCTCCAAATATCACTTTACAATTGCAAATCCCATTCCCGCTCAATCATTTTCTAGCTCACACCAGGGAATTGCGGTTGAAGAACTCGCAGGAGATTTTTCTTCGGTTAATGATATTTCAAAAGGACAGGAGGTGAGCAGTACAATAAGTGACCAAATCGGACTTCCAAAATCGTGGGGAACCAAGCCAAAGGAGCACGTGGGTCTTCAGTTTGACGGGGAGATCCAGGTTGATAAAACTGCGGTTTATAATTTTCGATTGACTTCCGACGATGGGTCATGTCTTTGGATCGATAGACCGAAAGTTGTCGATAACGATGGCCTCCATACGACAACTTCGGCCGTGGGTCAAATTGCGTTAGCCAAAGGTCAGCATCCGATTTCTTTGAGATATTTTAATGCAACTGGTGGCGCGAGTCTGAAATTGGAGTGGTCAGTTGATGACAAACCATTTACGGTCGTTCCTGCAGACCATTTATACTGGGTCCCTTTAGACTAAGCAACTTAGATGAGCGTGTTGCTTGAAGTTGTAGTCCAATCGCCTGCAGATGCGCTGGTCGCGGAGAAAGCGGGTGCAAACCGATTAGAACTTGTTTGCGCAATTGAAACCGGAGGACTAACGCCAACCTGCGCGGTTGCCAAAGCTGTTTGTTCTGCGGTGAAAATCCCGGTGCGAGCGATGATCCGCCCGCGTCCAGGTTCATTTGTTTATTCCGAGGCTGAAATGCAAATTATGGAGTCTGAGATAGATGAATTGGCAATGGCTGGGTGCAATGGATTTGTCTTTGGATGCTTGAAATCTGATTTAACTGTTGATGAAACTCAATGCACCCGGCTCATCAAGTGTGCGAATGGATTACCTTGCACTTTTCATCGAGCTTTTGATTCAGTTCCAGATCCGCTAGGCTCTTTAGAGACGTTAATCAGCCTTGGATTTTCAACGGTACTGACGAGTGGCCAGGAAGTTAAAAGTAGCGATGCAATTAATTTGTTACGGGAATTAGTGCGCTTGGCAGATGGCAGAATTGAAGTCTTGATCGGAGGAAAAGTGCGATCATATTCGGTTCGAAATCTCATTGAAAAGACCGGCGCGAATGCGGTGCATCAGGGACCATTTAAGACTGAAATCAATGACGATTTAGATAAATTTAATCAGGGCAAGAAAGTTTTCTCAAATGGAATCGAAATAGAAAAAACCAGAGCTGCCCTAGATTCCTGAGCTTCCTGATTTAGCAAGCCAATGCGGGGTGGTGAATTGCTGGGTTATCGGCTCATCCAGCAAAATCGAAAAATTTGGCAGGGGAAAGACCCCGCCCCGCGTGGATTCGTGATATGATTATCGAAGCAGGCGGTCGATGATAGCGGCAAATAAAGATACTCTCAGAACTTTGGAAGATGGAACTCGTTCTTGGTTTGACGACGTCCAAAAGATTTTGCCGGGGCTAGGAAAAAGCGACCGAACATCTTTAGAAACCAACAAGGGTTATGCCCTTTTCTGCGGCAAAGATTCCCATTTTAACACGGTGCATGGGCTTAGTAACCATGAATTTATCACTTTTGAAGACCTCAAGCCATTTATGGATTTTTATCGCGGACAAACTAGCTGGTTTGAAGTTGTGGCCCGCCCGGGATGCGCGCCATCGCTTATTCAATCGCTTGTTAGTGTTGGGGCTGAGTTTCAGCAATGGGAAAATATCCTTTACAGAAATTGCAAGCAATTAGAGATTAGCTCAACCGATTTAGGACCGGGTTTTAGGATTGAAGAAGAGCATAACCGGCTGGGCAAAGAGCATTGTTTGGACGCGATTGCGGCTGGATTTGGGATTGAGCACCCGTTGCCAGATTCCATTGTCCAAATGAATTTAATCGTTCAAAATGATCCAAAATTAAGGGTTTTTTCGGCAAGATATGAAGGCCGTCCGGTTGGTGGAGCTATGCTCAGAGTTTCGGGGGATCAGGCGATTTTGGCGATGGGCGGAGTTATCAAAGAATTCCGTGGAACCGGGTTGCATAAGGCACTGGTGGAAGCGCGGATTCAAGCGGCAAAGGATGCAGGATGCGAGACCGCATTTTATCACGCCAGCCCAGGCAGTTCGTCGCAAAGAAATTCAGAGAAATTTGGATTCCAGGTTCTATGCACAGAGCAAGTGTGGATCATCCGCCCTTAGTTACTTTGTGTCTTCCTAGCCTTTGCTAGAAAGGGCGAGTCGAACCCAAGTAGATTAGGAGTTCTCACGAAAAATTTAACGCAAGTAACGTAGGGGGAGGAGGTGAATCCTCCAGCGGCGTTCCAACCGGCTGGCCACCACAAAAAGAAAATGAAATGAAAGCAGAAAATCAAGAAATGATCAGCCACCTGTCTAAGTGCATGATGACGGGCACCCCAATCAACCTATTTGACAAGACCGGCGAGGATATGACGGAAGACGAATTATATCTACTGGAAAGGCGAGGTGAGTTCTTAATATTTGGTGTCCCCGACCGCGAAAATAGGCTGGATTACTTTCAGATTGTCGATCCCGAATCAATATCTCAATTCCAGGTATTTGATCGGGGTAAACCTGACGTACTTCTGGGTTGGGCCTTAGATTTAGATTGGATTGGCGAAGTAAAGGAGCTTAAGGACTTTTTTGACTACTTCGTCACAAATAAAATTTTTGTCGAGATCGTATCAGAGCATGATATAACCCAATCTGGCATCTGTATCTCGCACAGGGGAGACCAGGTTCTGATGTTACACTTTGATGACGTTCGGCTTGATTTTGACGGATTAGCACTAGTGACATTGACTGGAAGTAAGTGGCTAAAATTTGGTCACCCATTCTTCGACAAGTTGTTTCCAAGTTCGACCAAGAACCCCGCTTTTAACAAGCATTTAACCGACATGGGGGAAATTTCGAACCTATTCGATCGAGAGAACTGGATCGGATTATTGGCAGAAATCAATTGTTTTTCTTGGTCTGGAGAAGGTTTTCTTGCTGGCAGGGTTCTATACTTTGATGATCAAGTAACTTCTATAAAATGCTTCGACTCTGCAGGTAGATTTGACGGTTACGTATTTTTTCGGACGACTAATATCGAAAGGCTAAGGACAAATACTCTGCATCTGAAATACATAGAAGACAGGTTACAAGACCAAAATTCGATACCTGAAATAGAGGCAGGCAAACTAATGGACATTGAGTCGGTCATCCGCTTTGCTTATGAGAAAGATTATTTTATAGCCCTTGAAGACCCTGAAGACTTTGTAGCTTATGGCAAGGTTGTTTCTGTAGGAAACGGGGTAGTGTCGCTCCAGCTATTTGATGATTCAGAATATATTCTGGGAGGTCCTATTATTATGAAGATATCTTGTATTCCAAGGGCGGAACTGCACACCAAATTGCTTGTAAATCTCAAAAAGCTTTTTCCTTAATTTTGCCAATGATGAAATCACCTAGATCTCAAAGCACCGGATTTCAATCAACCTCATTTTGACTCAGCGATTTGGTTTAGTTTTTCCTGAATAATTTTCTGAATCAGGGATTTCGGCAGCAGCTTTTTCAAAGACTCTCTGACCGTGCCAGCCGAGGTGTCGTATGATTCAAGTTCTTTTATTTTAGAAATAACGTGACCGCTGCATGGATAAATTCCGATATGGTTTTTGTGGGCGTTGAAGCTGATAATAGCTTTTCCTTTAAGCTTAATCGTGGGCATGCCATAAAAAATAACTTCCTGTCCTCCTGGAAGCATTTCGTTGGCAATAGCTCTAATTCGTTCCAATTCGGCTCGATATTCCGGCGAAACACCTAGAAAATAGTCATCTATAACACTCATTTAGATTAGGATACTTAATGCCTTATTGCTAGTTTCATCCGTGGAGAGCGTTCGGCTCTAGCTTCCGGGCAGCAAGCCTTAAGCCTGATTGCGTGGTGTCCTGAAATGGAGCAACTCGCAACCTCGCTCCGCCCAAGTTTTCAAGAGAACTGAATTTTCTCCTTGCTTACTATCCCCTATCTCCCAGGATCACCGTCCGGGTCGGCCATCAGTTCTTTCCCCTTACATAGGGTGAAAGAACTAACTGAAATGCGGTGATTTTTGTGGACACCGTCATCGCGTTTCTCCTTTTAGACGCGACTCGAATTGTTGTGGGCTAATGTAGCCAAGCGCCGAGTGGATTCTTTCTCCGTTGTAAATCTCATCGATATA
>Ga0207933_1000946_pt1 | contig 24660 bp, 21 predicted proteins | sample NGESurdeep092012_4_FD_184488 | JGI IMG/M metagenome (GOLD analysis project Ga0207933, IMG submission 184488) | Arctic peat soil microbial communities from Barrow, Alaska - NGEE Surface sample F53-3 deep-092012 (SPAdes) | ecosystem: Environmental > Terrestrial > Soil > Wetlands > Peat ... | reverse complement strand
TATCCTTTGGTAAGTAATTTACAAGGTGTTCCAAAAGTGAAAGACATACGCGCCACTTCTATGTTCGGGATGAGTTTCGTTTACGTAATTTTTGATGATGATGTGGATATTTATTGGGCACGGACACATGTACTCGAAAAATTAAATTATGCACAGCGTTTATTGCCACAAGGCGTTACACCATCTCTTGGCCCTGATGGAACAGGTGTCGGGCAAATTTTCTGGTATCATCTGGATGCACCAAAAATGGATTTGGGAGAACAGAGAGCTTTGCAGGATTGGTATATAAAATTCGCGTTGCAAACTGTGCCGGGTGTAGCTGAGGTGGGTTCTTTCGGTGGTTTTGAGAAGCAATACCAAATAGTAGTGGACCCTTTGAAACTTCAATTCTACAATCTCTCCATGATGGATGTGATGAAAAAAGTTCGTGCCAACAACAACGATGTCGGAGGAAGAAAATTAGACATGGGCGGCATGGGATATATCATCCGGGGGTTGGGTTATATCAAAAACATAAATGACATAGAAAATATAGCGCTAAGCAATATCAATGGAATTCCTGTACGTGTAAAAGATATCGGTACGGTGCAAATGGGTAGTAATCTCCGGCTTGGCATTGTAGATGCAAATGGCGAAGGAGAGGTGGTGGGAGGCGTAGTGGTAATGCGTTACGGAGAAAATGCGGATAAAGTTATTGGGTTGCTGAAGAAAAAAATGGCTGACGTGGAGAAAGGGCTGCCTGAAGGAGTTTCGTTCAAAGTAGATTATGACCGTAGTGATTTGATTGAGGCTGCTATTCATAATATCAAAGACAAATTGATAGAAGAAATAACTATCGTGTGCATTATAGTTATTCTTTTCCTTTTTCATTGGCGAAGTGCTTTAAGCATTATCATACAAATTCCTATCTCTATTGCCATCAGTTTTATTTTGTTGAATGCATTTGGGTTTTCCTCCAACATCATGTCATTAACTGGCGTGGCATTGGTCATTGGGGTAATAGTTGACAATGGTATTATCATGAGTGAAAACGCATATAGTAGTTTATCGGAATGGCAAAATAGTGAGTTGTGAATGGTGAATGTGTAGCGGTCGGTACGCCTTAGCGTCAGACCGCGGGTAATGAAGAGCGAAAGCTGATTTCAAAAAAAATAATTACGAAAAAATGAAATGGAAAAAATCATATAAAAAAATACCAAACGATATTCGTTTATCAATCATAGAGCGCGCCTGCAAACAGGTTTCCCGCGGTGTTTTTTTCTCTACGGTTATCATCATCACTTCCTTTCTTCCTGTTTTTTTATTGACAGGACAAGAAGGAAAATTATTTCATCCTCTTGCATATACCAAAACCTTCATCATGGCTATTGACGCCATTTTGGTGATAACACTTGCGCCAGTTTTACTGTCTTTTTTTATGCATGGTAAATTTAGGTCGGCGCGTGCAAATCCTATCAATCGCTTTTTAGAAAAAGTGTACCAACCTCTCATAAGCACTTGCATCAAATGGCGCAAGATTACTATGACTGTAATGATTATTGCACTTGCCGCCAGCGTGCCGATGGTGATGAGCCTGGGAACAGAATTTATGCCGCCATTGGATGAGGGAAGCATTCTTTTTATGCCGGTTACTTTGCCCGATGTTTCTAACGCGGAGGTAAAAAGAATTTTGCAAGTCCAGGATAAAATCCTTGCAAGAGAACCTGAAGTAAAATCAGTACTTGGTAAAGCAGGAAGGGTAAATTCCGCAACGGATAATTCTCCTATCAATATGATTGAAACTATTGTGATGTTAAAACCACGCAACGAATGGAGAAAGGGTGTTTCGAAAGACAGCATCATTAATGAACTCAACAGCAAACTGCAAATACCAGGGGTTACAAATGGTTGGACGCAACCAATTATTAATCGAATCAATATGCTTTCAACTGGAATCAGGACTGATGTTGGAGTGAAGGTGTATGGACAAAACTTAGATAGTATTTATGCATTCGCGCAAGTGATTAAAAATGACCTGCAAGGAATCCCCGGTATTAAAGATTTGTATGTTGAACCTATAACAGGAGGAAAGTACATTGACATTAATCTTAACCGTGAAGAAATTGCCCGTTATAATTTAAGTGTGGATGATGTAAACGCAGTGATTGAAAGCGCTTTAGGTGGCGCACAAATTACTACTACTGTTGAAGGCAGGCAACGCTTTTCCGTCAATGCCAGGTTTGGCCAGGATTTCAGAGATAATTTGGAATCTTTAAAAAGGTTACAAGTGCAAACTGATGGCTTCGGACCTGTACCTATCGGGGCATTGGCGGATGTAAAAATTGCTGAAGGCCCGCCAATGATTAATTCTGAAAATGCATTGTTGCGGGGCACCGTTTTGTTTAATGTGAGAGGAAGAGATTTGGGAAGTACGGTGAAAGAAGCGCAGGAAAAATTAAGTGAGTCAATAGGCCAGATGCCAAAAGGTTTTTTTATTGACTGGAGCGGTGAGTATGAAAATCTTATCAGCGGTGAACGAACATTAAAGCTGATTTTGCCCATCGTATTGGTTATTATTTTTATCAGCATGTATTTCGCATTTCATTCAAAACGCGAAGCGCTACTGAGTTTAATCTCTCTTCCCTTCGCATTAATTGGCGGCGCTTTCATCATTTATTTCTGGGGCGTAAACTTATCAGTGGCAGTGGCTGTTGGTTTTATCGCCCTCTTCGGGCTTTCAGTAGAAATTAATATTGTGATGGTTATCTATCTGAATGACGCCATGCAGCAGCTCATTACAAAAAATGGAAATTCAAAAGATACTATTTCGAAACATGAGCTGAGGAATTATACCATCAGTGGCGCAACAAAAAGATTGCGTCCTGTTATCATGACGGTAATCGTTTCATTTTTTTCCCTGGTTCCAATATTATGGAGCCATGGCGTTGGCAGCGATGTGATGAAACCAATTGTATTGCCGATGGTAGGCGGTGTCATCACTTCAGCTATTTATGTGCTGTTGGTAACTCCGCTCATTTTTTTAATGAGTAAAGAATATGAGTTGAGAAAATATGGAAAGATTGAGATGCCGAAGGTGAAGCATTAAAAAGCAAAAAGCAGAAAGCTTAAGGCAGAAAGCAAAAGGCTTAATGCAAAGAGCAATGAAGCGACGAAAAGTTTTTTATAAGGAGCCCTGAAAGGGCGTAATATGTCAACAGTGGGCAACGCCCATTGTAACCAAATAATAATAAATAAAAAAATGATGTACCAGAATCATAAATCAAAATCAGGATTGGGGAAGAATAAAAAAATTAGAAAGAAATTTCTAACCTCGATGACTGCGTTGCTAATTATACAATTGTTGGTTCATGCAGCATCAGCTCAAACATTAGCCCTGGCGGATATTTTAGACAGTGTTCAGCATTCTTATCCTTCATTAAAAATGTATGATGCAGAAATTCAATCCCAGGACGCAGAGGCGAAGGGTGCCAGAAACTGGGAACCACCGCAGGTTTCAGCAGGTTTCTGGATGACGCCTTATAACACCTCTCTCTGGAATGGAATGAAAGCCAATGGTAACATGCCTGCGCAAAATGGAATGGGAAGTTTTATGATTAGTGGGCAACAAATGTTTCCCAACAAAAAATACAATGATGCCAATGAATCTTACCTGCAAGCCATGTCTTCTGTGACTAAGGAAAACAAAAAAGCAGATTTAAATAATTTATTCGCTGCCGCAAAAAAGAATTATTATGAATGGGTAATCATTGAAAAGAAATTATCCATACTCGATGAAAGTGAAAAGCTTCTACATTTCATGATTACCAACGCGGAAACAAGGTATAAAAATGGACTGGGAAAAATTAGCGCATATTACAAAGCGAAAGCATCGTTGGGTAACATTCAAAATATGCGAGTGGGATTGCAAAACGAAATTCTTCAAAAAAGAATTGCATTGAATACTTTAATGAACAGGAATAAGCTCATCGCCTTTTCTGTTGATACCAATTATGTGCTAAGGAATTATTCAACAATGGTTTTCGACAGCACATTATTTTACACTAACAGGAGTGATTTAAAAGCAATAGACCAAAATATCCAGCTTACTTATTTAAAGCAGAATATAGAAAGGCAAAGCATGAAGCCACAGTTTGGCGTGCAATATTCGCACATGTTTGGGTTTGGAAATGCACCCATGATGTTCGACTTAATGGGCATGGTGAAAATTCCCATTAACTGGTCAACAAGAACCAATAAGGCTAATTTGGAAAGCCTGAATTTTAAAGTACAGTCACTTGAAGAACAAAAAAAATCCATTGCAAATGAATATTCGGGATTAGCCTATCAAATGCAGCAGGACATTGAGTCTAAGAAAAAGCAGGTTCATTTGTTTGAGAACAATATAATTCCTGCACTTCAAAAAAACTATGAGAGCACGCAACTGGGTTATCAGCAAAACACAGAAGAACTTTTTGAGCTGTATGATGCATGGGAAACATTAAATAATACACAACTTGAATACATAAATCAATTGCAACAATTATTAAGTATGGAAGTTGATTTGGAAAAATTGTTAGAAATAAAATAGTATAGACAATTGGCAAAGAGCAAAGAGCAAAGAGCAAAGAGCAACGAGCAATGAGCAATGAGCAATAGGCAAAAGACAATGAAATGAAAAGCAATTAACAAGACTAATTCAACAAAAAAACATGAACAATGAGTTACAAAAAGATTAATGAGACAAAAGTTTATAAAATGGCATTTGATTTAGCAATGAAAATTTTTGAAATTTCAAAACGCTTTCCGAAGGAAGAAACCTATTCCCTAACAGACCAGGTAAGAAGGTCAAGCCGAAGTGTTTGTTCCAGTTTGGCAGAAGCTCATAGAAAAAAATTATACCCGGCTCATTTTGTTTCAAAAACATCAGATGCAGATATGGAAAATGCAGAAACGCAAACGTGGCTTGAATTTGCATTAGCCTGCAAATATATCATCCAAAATGAACACGATGAACTTTTACGTCTATCTGAACAGGTAGGCAATCTTTTGCACCACATGATTAATAATCCTGAAAAATATAAATAGTATGAGCCGGTATTCCTTTGCCAATTGCTTTTTGCTCCTTCCATACAGGTTATTAGTAGTTGCTTCTTGCCTGTTGCTTATTTTTTCTTCATGTAATAGTAAACCAACAAATAAGGCAGAAATTAATTCTGCTTCAACTGAAATTTACACCTGCCCCATGCATCCGCAAATACAGGAAAATCATCCGGGAAATTGTCCCATTTGCGGAATGAAGCTGGTTAAAAAGAACGTGGAGACAGTTGCAACAAAAAATATTGAATTGGAAACATTACTCGAGCCCACGAATGAGTTTGTGGTTGCTACTCTTCCCGTTACAACGCCAAAGGAAAGCGATGTCAAAATTCCTGTAAATGCTTATGGTGTTATTGAAGCGGATACAAGAGCTGCTGGATCAGTGGCAGCAAGGGTTTCAGGGCGAATCGAAAAATTGTACTTACGTTATCGTTTTCAAAACGTGTCAACCGGTCAAAAAGTAATGGAAATATACAGTCCTGAAATTGTTACTGCTGAAGAAAATTTATTATTTCTTTTGAAACGTGATTCGGAAAACTCTTCTTTCATCAATGCGGCAAAACAAAAATTGTTATTGCTTGGAATGAGCGCTGCTGAATTAAATAAAGTAATTGAAAGCGGAAAACCTTTATACAGTATCAGTGTTTACAGCAATTACAAAGGGCATGTAATGGACAATGGTATGAATCAAAATGAAATGAACAGCCCTGCGTTTGAAACGCAGGAGCTGCCGTTAAAAGAAGGCATGTATGTAACCAAAGGGCAAACGCTTTTTAATATCATGAACCATCATAAAACGTGGGCAGCTTTACAAATTTTTCCTGATGAACAATCGCTTATTAAAAAAGGGGACGCTGTAAAAATTATTCCTGATATGGACACTACTGCTGTTATAAACGGAAAGATAGATTTTATTGAACCTTTCTTCCGAGGCGATAATAAATCCCTAACCGTTAGAGTATATTTTGACAACATGAATATGCTTGCTATCGGCAGCCAGGTAAAAGCAAAAATTTTTACTGGAAGCAAGAATGGTTTGTGGCTGCCACAAACAGCAGTGCTGGCTTTGGGAATGAACGATGTGACATTTCTTAAATCGAACGGCGGTTTCATGGCGCACAAAATAACAACTGGAATTCGTGCAGATGATAAAGTGCAAATTCTTTCCGGATTAAATGTTTCGGATACGGTTGCTGCAAATGCGCAGTATTTAATGGATAGTGAGAGTTTTATTAAGGTGAGTGGTGAATAGTGAATGGTGAATGATCAATAGTGAATGGTGAATAGTGAATTGGAAAACAACTCAAATAAATTAATAAATAAAAAAGTTTATTATGAATTATAAAAGAATTAAACAAAGACATTTTCTTACAAAGAATCTTAGCCTGGAAAATCGGATTTTTGCTTTTCGTCTTCTGCCTTATGTTTTCTGTATTCAGCTTTTTGCATTCAGCATTCTGCTTATTTCTTCTTGTAAAGAAAAAAAGAAAGTCGAAATAGCTACTGTACAAAAAAATGTTTATTATACCTGTAGCATGCATCCGCAGATACACGAAGGCCATCCGGGAAATTGCCCTGTGTGTGGGATGAAATTGATTGCAGTTTCCAAAACAAGTAAAATGAATGATGATAAAATGAACATGCAAATCCATTTGAGCGCAGAACAAATCCGGTTGGGAAATATCCAGGCAGATACTATCGGAAAAGGAACTTTTGGAAACAAACTGGTGCTCACCGGAACGCTCAATTTTAATGAGGATAAACTTTCTTCTGTGAGTGCAAGAGTCGAAGGAAGAATTGATAAATTATACTTCAAAAATATCGGTGATTATATAAAAAAGGGAGATAAACTTTATGAACTTTATAGCGAACAACTGAACAATGCAAAGCAGGAATATGTTACCGCATTAGAACAGGCGAACTCAATTGGAAATTCTCTTATCAATTATGCAGCCTTGGTTGAAAGTGCCAAAGCCAAATTGCATTTGTGGGGAATGACGGATGCACAAATTAAAGAGCTTGCTCAAAGCAAACAGGTATCCACACACACTACTTTTTACAGCACAGAATCAGGTTATATCACGGCGCTCAACGTAAAGGAAGGAGATTATGTGATGGAAGGCGGCACGGTGGTTCAGCTGGCTAATCTTTCTACACTCTGGGCTGAGGCACAGGTTTACACTACGCAGATGCCTTTAATACAGAAAGGCGAAAAGGCAATGGTGCAGGTTCCTGGTACCAACGAAATTATCAATGGTACCATTGATTTTATCAATCCTGAAATAAATCCTGATACAAGAATTAATTTAGTACGTGTTACTGTTCCCAATAAAAATAATATGCTACATCCTGGAATGCCGGTTTATGTTTCGATAAACAACAAGCAACGGAAATCTCTAACTTTGCCTTCCAACGCGGTTTTGAGAGATAGTAAAGGAGCCACAGTTTGGATACAAATAAAACCTGGCGTATATGAAATGAGAATGGTAAAAACGGGTATTGAAGAAAATAATTTGATTGAAATTTCATCAGGGCTTGTGCAGGGAGAAGTAGTGGTAACAAGCGGTGCTTACCTTTTGAACAGTGAATATATCTTTGAGCATGGTTCCAATTCAATGGCAGGAATGGATATGGGTGGAATGAAAATGTAAGGAATGCAATGATAATTTTTATTTCAGTTAATTTTATTGTCTTTCAAAGAATAGAAAACTATTTCTAAAAAGAATTTAAATGTTTTAATGGTGCAAAATATTTTATCCAATAACTTTTATAATGAACCTTCTGAATTTTCCTGAAAAATTGCTGCGCGCATCACACCAATTCAATGACTCAGCATGAAGGTGGCTTTGAAAAAGGAGAAGAATTTGGAAACATTGATACTTTGAATCTTGTATCCTCGGCTATTGCAATTTTTGAACATTTGAAATGCTTTGGAAAATAAAAATCTTGCGTATTTGTTGTTTTACTGTTTTTTTATTTGAAAATTATGAATATCCTTTTTTAAAACACAAGTTTACCATTGCAGCAAGTTGGATTTTATTTGAGTAAATTGAAAAAAAAATCTGAAAAAAAAATGGAAAAATTTGATGTAATAGTAATTGGTACCGGTTCCGGAAGTGGTGTTGCAAAAAGATGCGCCGCAGCAGGAAAAAAAACGGCAATTATAGACAATCAACCTTTTAGCGGCACTTGCGCTTTAAGAGGCTGCGACCCTAAAAAAGTACTCGTGGGAATTGCTCATGCCTTATCGTTGAATCAACAATTGCAGGGAAAAGGCATTGCAACTATCGCAACACATTCATGGAAAGATTTAATGCAATTTAAAAAAAGCTTTACTGAACCTAAAATACCTAAAACTGAAGCGGGATTAAAAGAAGCAGGCATAGCAATATTTCACGGCAGGGCAAAATTTATAGCAGAAAATACCATCCGGGTAAATGAAAATATTTTATATGCTGAAAAGTTTGTTATTGCCAACGGTGCCACGCCAACAACACTTTCCATACCCGGCGAAGATTTATTGATTGACAGCACTGCTTTTTTAGAATTGGAACAATTACCAAAAGATATTTTACTGGTTGGCGGCGGATTTATTGCTTTTGAATTTGCACACATCGTTTCGCGGTTCGGAGTAAAAGCAACTATCGTTCACCGTGGCGAAAGGCCTTTGGTGAATTTCGACGCAGGCCTTGTAAAACTATTAGTGAAAGCCAGTGAAGAGTTGGGCATTCAGATTGTATTAAATGCGCAAGTAAAAAGTGTTACCAAAGAAAATAACCGATTTATTGTCCATGCTGAACAGGGAGGAAAAAATATTCAATTTTCTAGTTCCCTTGCAGTTCATGCTGCCGGCAGAACAGCCGATATCCAGGATATGAATTTGGAAAAGATGAAAGTTTCTTTTGATAAAAAAGGAGTAGCCGTGAATGATTATATGCAAAGTGTCTCGAATGAAAATGTATATTCCTGTGGCGATGCCAATGATAAAGGATTGCCCCTGACACCCGTTGCTGCAAAAGAAGGAATTATACTTGCCGGTAATTTATTAAAAGGGAATTATAAAAAGATTGAGTATGGCCACATTCCTTCCAATGTCTTTACCATCCCGGCTCTTGGCGCTGTGGGGTTAACAGAAGAAGAAGCGAAAAATAAAAATTTGAATTACACCGTACATTTTAAAGAGACCACAGATTGGTATTCTTCCAGGCGGCTTAATGAACCGGTTTCAGGTTTTAAAATATTGGTTGATAAAGAAACAGACCTGATTATCGGTGCGCATCTTTTAGGCCCCAATGCTGAAGAAACTATCAACTTGTTTACACTGGCTATGAATGCTGGAATAACAGCAAGTGTTTTGAGAAAAACAATTTTTTCTTATCCTACTAATGCTTCTGATGTTGTGCATATGCTTTGATTGAAATGTTTTTTAAAATCATTATGTGAAAAATACAATGATTTTGTGTTGCCACCTTTTCAAAAAAAATTACAAAAAAAGAAATGAAGTACCCCGCAGCAAGCTGACGAGGTATCAAATGGAGCCGCTATCGCAGCAATATTCTTGTAAACCCCGGAGCAAGCTCCGAGGAATTCTTTAGATTAAAAAGAATTTTTATTGAAAAATTACGGAATTGTGTTTAATCATTTGTTTACGATTACCAACATGCCAATCAATCATTATTTTGATTATTTGCTCTTACGCGGTAATTCCGCGAAATAAATGTTGATGAATTAAATAGCAGGAATATCTTTATCGGGAAACATTGTTTCTGATGCACTGCAGGGGCAGGAAGCAGCTATGGAGGCGCAGTTGCATAATTTACAAAAGAAATGAAAGATTTTCTCCAGAGTTGATTTTGGTTTTTATAAATCCTTTTTTATTTTTTTCAGAATTAAATAGAATTCCCTCACCTTCTCCGAAATATTGCAGTAAGTTATTTTCCATTTTTAAATAACTTCCTTCGGGTAAAGCCACGATTGAAATTTGAGGATTTATTTTCAAAAATTCTTCCAACCGCTGATCGCGGGTTTCTCCGTTAAACCCTTTTACTTTTTTATTAAAATAATGCGGATTTATCTGAAAAGGAAATAAGCCAAGAGCTTTAAAAGATTTTGGTTCTATGATTGGCATGTCATTCGTTGTAGAAATAGTTGGAGAAAGAATATTTGAACCTGCGCTCCATCCGATAAAAGGAGTTCCGTAATTTACTTTATCGCGGATCATCTTTAAAAGATCCAACTCATAGATATCATGTAGTAATTTAAATGTATTTCCTCCTCCAACTAATATTGCATCAGCTTTTTCAATCACTGAAACTGCATTTTCAGGTAAAACCACATTGATTTTTAAAGTTGAATTTTTTAAACCTTTTTTTACTGCCAATCCATATTCTTCATATTTTTTATCAGCATCAGCAAAAGGGAAAAAAGCAATATTTGTTGCTTTACTGCCAATAAATTGATTGATCACCGGAGCTGCTTTTTCTAAAAAGCCGGAGTTTCCAATACGTGAACTACTAAATGCGAGTACCTTTTTTGAAACCACTATTTTTATTTTATAACAGTTAAGGTTAAACGAAATTATTGCCTTAAGACAAATTCAATCTTATCGAGTTCACCTTTACTAAAATTAATATTTTTAATCGCCTCAACACCTTCTTCTACCTGCTTTGGTTTACTTGCGCCAAGAATTACTGAAGTAATCCGTTCATCTTTTAAGACCCAGGCAAGCGCCATTTGAGCAAGGGACTGGTTTCTGGCTCTGGCTATTTCGTTTAATTTTTTTACCTTATCAATAACTTCTTCTGTAATCTGTGATTCACTGATAGCACCATTTTCAAGATGCCGCCCAACTCGTGAATCTTTGGGGATTCCATTAAGGTATTTATTGGTTAATAATCCCTGGGCCAAAGAAGAAAAAGTGATACACCCTACTTTTTCTTCTTCTAATACATCTAATAATCCATCCTCAATCCAGCGGTCAAACATTGAATATCGTGGTTGCTCAATTAAACATGGAGTTCCTAATTGCCTAAGCATTTGGATGGCTTTTTTTGCTTCCTGAGGTTGATAACTGGAAATACCAACATACAATGCTTTGCCCTGGCGGACTATTAAATCCAGTGCAGTCATGGTTTCTTCCAGGGGTGTTTCAGGATCAAAGCGATGATGATAAAAAATATCTACATAGTCCAAACCCATTCTTTGTAAACTCTGATCAAGGCTGGTAACAAGGTATTTTTTTGAACCCCAATCGCCGTAAGGGCCATCCCACATTAAGTATCCGGCCTTTGATGAAATAATTAATTCATCACGGTAATTTGTAAAATCCTGTTTAAAAATTTTACCGAAAGTTTCTTCAGCGGCACCCGGTGGCGGGCCGTAATTATTGGCTAAGTCAAAATGTGTAATTCCATTATCAAAAGCGGTATGAAGAATGTCCCGGCAATTTTCATAGTCGTCAATTTTCCCAAAATTGTGCCACAGCCCCAATGAAATTAACGGCAATTTTATTCCACTGTTTCCGCAACGGCGGTAATTCATTTTTTCATACCTTTTTTCATCCGGTTGATAAGCCATAATTTTTAATTGATAGTTGTGAAGAAAAGAAAAAAACCTTTGGACAAAACTAAGGACTGAATGATAAACCGGCAAAAGGAAAATATCAGTGAAGAAATAAAATAAAATGTTTTAAACCAGAGATGCAGAAAATTACAATTGCAATTTTATTTCTTCATTGCTTTTATCAAAAAAATGAAATTCGGTGAGATGGTAATTGTTATTTTTCCTGGTCTTTATTTTTTGCTTGAACTTCATACTCCATTTTCTTCTTTTTGATAGAAACCCTTTGGTAAGGTAAGAATATAGAATTGGATGAACCTCAATCGTTAGGCCAGTGTGTTTTTGCATGATGAGGTAGCTAAGGTTTTTTTCGATCTCGTCTTCAAGAACTAGAGTTGACGAAACTTTACCTGTACCTCCGCAACTTGGGCACAACTCCATTGTGTTGATGTTTGTCTCAGGCTTCATTCTTTGCCTGGTTATCTGCATCAATCCAAATTTACTAATGGCCAACACGGCGTGTTTTGCCCTGTCAGTCCGCATGTACAAATCCATTTGTTCCGCCAGTTTCTTTTTGTTTTCCGGCAGCTTCATATCAATAAAATCAACTACAATTATTCCACCAATATCCCTCAGCCTTAATTGCCTTGCAATTTCTGCTGCAGCTTCGATGTTGGTTTCAAATGCGTTTTGTTCCTGGTTATTTCCTACACTTTTATACCCGCTGTTCACATCTATTACATGCAAAGCTTCTGTGTGCTCAATTATCAGATAGGCGCCGCTTGGAAGGTTAACGGTCTTGCCAAAAGAAGCTTTTACCTGGCGTGTTATTCCAAACGCATCAAATACAGGGGAACCATTATTATAGTAAGAAAGAATGTCTAATTTTTCGGGCGCTATTCTTTGAAGATAAGTTTTGGTATCGTTATAAATATTTTTATCGTTAACAACAATTTTATTAAAATCTTCTGTAAGTAAATCACGAAGAATACTATTGGTCTTACCTTCTTCACTTAGGATCTTTGCAGGCGGAACCGAACCTTTCAGATTTTCCTGCATATTTTTCCAGGTACTTATCAATCCCAATAAATCATCATGAAGTTCATTAGCGGGTTTCCCTTCTGCCGCCGTACGCACAATAACTCCGAAATTTTTTGGCTTTACTGCTTCAATAATTTTTTGGAGCCTTTTTCTTTCATCAGAAGAATGAATTTTCCTTGATACAGCTATTATATCATTGAAAGGAGTAAGAACCACATATCTTCCCGGCAGGGAAATTTCGCAACTAAGGCGTGGCCCTTTTGCAGCAATTGGTTCTTTTAAAATTTGTACAAGAATGTTTGGCTTGCCACTTAATACTTCCGCGATCTTTCCTGTTTTTACAATTTCAGGCTCTACTTCAAATTTTTCAAAATTAATTCCCGAGGGGGAATTATCATTTATAGCCAATTTTGTAAATTTCAAAATGGAACGTATGTAAGGGCTTAGATCGGAGTAATGCAGAAAAGCATCTTTTTCAAAACCAACATCAATAAAAGCAGCGTTGAGCCCTGGAATTAATTTTTTTACTTTTCCTAAATACAAATCTCCTACACCAAAGCTTGAATTTGCATTTTCATTGTGCATTTCTACAAGCTTTTTATCCTCAAGTAAGGCTATTTCAACTGCCATTGGGGCAGCATTTATAATGAGTTCCTTGTTCAACCTTAAATTCTTTATTAAGTTTTAGTTCCAAGAAAAGGAAAAGACAAAAGCCGGAGTTACCGGCATGCGAAAGTATAAGTAAGTTAAATAATTACCTCTTCTTATGACGATTCTTTCTTAAACGCTTTTTACGCTTATGTGTAGCGATTTTATGACGTTTTCTTTTTTTACCGCATGGCATAAATAATTTTTTAATAATTTATAAAAAAGGCAAATAATAAACTTTTATTTTTCGCCAAAGTTGCTGAGTCTATACTAATTTCCTTTCAGTGCTTTTATCCGGTCATCAATTTCTTTACTAAACGCCGGATTGTTTACTAAATGCTTACTTTGTTCGTACCACTTTACCGCATTTTGTTTATCGCCGGTGGCCGCATAAGCATCGGCAAGCCAGGAAACAGCTTCAAGGTTATGTGGGTCAAAACTCACTACCTTTTCTAATCTTTCGATGGCCTTACCATATTGATTTGAAATTACTCCACCGATTCCTAACACCAATTGTGCCTGCATGTTATTAGAATCCTGTTTTACAACCTGAAGCAATTGCTGAATTCCTTTCATTGTCTGTTCAGGGTTACCAATCATTCCTTCACCATAAACGTAACAACTTCCTAATCCAACTTTCAAATCATTATTATCCGGATCAAGTTTTAATGCTTTTTCAAAAAGGGTGGCAGCCGTTTGAGCTTCCCACACTTTCTGCGTCGGATCTTCCTCTCTTTTCATGTTCTCTAAAATCAATCGGGCTGCAAAGGTGAGTTTTTTTTCTGAATTATCCAACTTAGCAGATTCACTTAAATAATACGCATAAGGAATGAATTTTTGCGCAGAATCTTTCCAAAAATTAGCCAGGTTGGTATATTGATTTTCAGATTGGCCTTTGAGATTGCCTCGTGTTATATCATTTTCAATTTTGGTTACAAAAAGTTGTTGGTTGGCCGGAAGGTTCTGTTTGTAAAAGCTAATGGAATCTTTAATATTAAAAACTGGCGTTTCAGCCTTAGCCATGACAGGCATTTCTTTTTTGGGAGCTACTGTTTTTCCAAAGAAAAAAAGTATAAAAACCAATACAACACCAGCTCCTGCTAAAATGATTCTTTTATTCAAATTGAATTACGGATTTTTTTTCCAAGGGGCAAAGTTAATGTATTATGAACTTTTAGGGAAGGTTCTTTTTCTTAATTTGATCTACAAATTCCTTTGAGGGCTTAAAAGCCGGAATGTAATGTTCAGGAATTTCAACAGCGGTATTTTTTTTAATGTTACGGCCAATTTTTGCCGCCCTTTTTTTGGTGATGAAACTACCAAATCCACGGATGTAAATATTTTCTCCTTCGCCAAGCGATTTTTTTACTTCCTTAAATAAATTCTCAAGGGTTACAAGAACGTCTACTTTCGCGATTCCTGTATTTTCTGAAATCCGGTTAATTAAATCTGCTTTTCTCATTTTAAACTCTTTTTTAGTTAGATGAAAATTAAAATGTGTGTTTAAAGATACTTCAACCAGGTATGACAAATTTAACCATCTTTATTGTAATAACCTGCTATAATATCTTTTGTGTATGTTTTTTTTTTTGATTTTATAAAAAATCATAATTTTTGGATAATTTCTAATAATCAAAATCAAAAAAAATTATAGTTATTTTACTTCAATGGTAAAAAAATATTTTTTTTCAAAAACACTTCTATTATGGAATAATGAGCATAATAAAAGGCAAATGCCCTGGAAAGGCGAAACCAGCCCATACAAAATATGGATCAGTGAAATTATATTACAGCAAACCCGGGTACAGCAGGGAATGGGTTATTACAATCGCTTTATCCAGGCTTTTCCGGATATAAAAACTTTGGCAACTGCCTCAGAAAAAGAAGTTTATAAATTATGGGAAGGGCTCGGGTATTATTCAAGATGCAAAAATTTAATTGCCTCAGCAAAATTTATTTACCACGATCTTGACGGAAAATTTCCTGAAACATTTGAAGAAATTCTCGCTTTAAAAGGTATTGGAAATTATACGGCTTCGGCAATTGCCTCATTTGCATATAATCAACCTTATGCCGTTTTAGATGGGAATGTGTTCAGGGTTTTGTCAAGGTTTTTTGGAGAAGAAACGCCAATAAATACCACTGAAGGCAAAAAGTTTTATGCGTTACTTTCTCAACAATTACTTGATAAAAAAAATCCGGCAAAATACAACCAGGCTTTGATGGATTTTGGGGCTGTAATTTGCAAACCCTCGGCACCACTATGCCCGCAATGCCCATTACAAAAAAAATGTACCGCACTTTTAAAAAATAAAGTGGCTGAATTACCCGTAAATACAAAAACAATTAAGCAAAAACAAAGATTTTTTAATTATTTAATTGTAAAACGCAAGCAACATTTCTATGTTAATAAAAGAAGTGAAAAAGACATCTGGCAAAATTTATATGAATTCATTTTAATAGAAACAAAAGAATGGCTAAATGATAAAGAGGTCACAGTAAACGAACAAATATTAGAGATTTTTAATCTGCAAAATTTTAAAGTAAATTTTATCTCTAAAAAAATTTCTCAAAAACTTACTCATCAAACTATTACAGGAAGATTTATACATGTTGAAATCCAAAAACCATTAAAAAATAAAAAATACACAGAAGTAAGTTTTAATGAACTTAAAACACTTCCTTTTCCAAAATTTACAGCCTCCTATTTATCGGATAAAAATGTATCTTTAAATTCAATTTAGTTTTTTTAAATGGAGAAAATCACTGTTATGCGAGGAGTAAATAAAGTGATGCTAATTGGTAATCTCGGAAAGGACCCGGAAATTTTATATATCGAAGGCAACATCCCGGTTTCTAAATTTCCGTTAGCTACTACGGAATCACATAAGGACAAAACCGGAAAATTAGTTTCTCAAACAGAATGGCACAATATTGTTCTTTGGCGCGGCCTTGCAGAATTAGCTCAAAAATATTTGCACAAAAGCAGTTTGGTTTGTATTGAAGGCCGGTTGAAAACAAGGTATTGGGAAGATAAAGTGCACAACAGAAAATCTATAACAGAAATTGTTGCCGACAATTTTATTATCCTCGACAGGCACCCTGATAAGAATGCGGAAGAGCCAAATGAAACGCCCGGAGAAAATCAAAATGAAGGCGAGAGCGAGTTTGAAGAAGGTTTTTAAAATCCCGGATGCAGAATCTTAAAATAAAAATTTATTTTTAGGCTATTATCTCTCACCAAACAGTTATCAATTGATTACAATTATAGCCATTATCCCGGCATCTGCTAATACAATACTATCTTTTGTACTGTTAGTACTTTTAGTTTTATCCTTTCTTTTTTCAGGTTCAGAAATGGCATTTTTTTCATTGACCCTGAAAGATATTAATATGCTCAAAATTCGCCAGCAGCCTTCTTATAAAAGAATTGTGGCATTGCTCGAAAATCCAAAAACATTGATGGCTTCGCTTCTCATTGCCAATTGCTTCGTAAATATCGGCATCATCCTGATTTCAAACCTGCTATTAAATCAATGGGTATCAACTTTAGGGTTAAATATAGTTCTTACTCTTTTAATAAAAATTGCCGTTATCGCTTTTGTGCTGGTTTTATTCTGCGAAGTGTTGCCAAAAGTTTGGGCTACTCATCATAAAATCTGGTTTGCTTCAACCGCATCAATGACAGTAGATATTTTTAACAGCCTTCTTTTTAAAATAAGCAAACAACTTGTATCCTTTAATACTTCCATCGAAAAGGCTTTTCATTTTGGTAACGCAGCAATTGAGGATACTCAGTTAGATGACGCAATTGATTTGCTTCCGAATAACAAAACTTCAAATGAAGAAAAACAAATTTTAAAAGGCATCCGAAAGTTCAGTAATACTACAGTAAAACAAACTATGCGGCCCCGCCTGGATGTAAGCGGTATTGAAGCTTCTGTTTCTTTTAATTCAGTTTTACAAAAAGTAAAGGAATATTCCTACTCGCGGCTGCCAATTTATAAAAATAACCTGGATGAAATTTTAGGAATATTACATACCAAAGATTTGTTGCCACATTTAGGCAACGAAGAATTTGATTGGCACCCTTTGATGCGCCCGGTTTTTTATGTTCACGAACAAAAATTAATAGAAGACCTGCTACAGGATTTTAGAAATAAGCGTATACACATGGCTGTTGTTGTAGATGAATTTGGAGGTACCTCCGGCATAATAACCCTAGAAGATATTATGGAAGAAATCATAGGCGATATCCAGGATGAATTTGATGATGAACAAAGCGTTAATAAAAAAATTGATGATTTCAATTATATTTTTGAAGGAAAAACCATGATAAATGATCTTTGTAAAGTATTAAAACTCCCTTTACATACTTTTGATAAGATTCGCGGAGAAAGTGATTCTTTAGCCGGCCTGATTCTGGAAATAGCAAAAGAATTCCCTAAAGTAAATGACCATTTCGAAACAAATAATTATATATTTACCGTGCTTGAAATTAATAAAAACCGGATCGAAAAAGTAAAACTTACTTTAAAACAAAAACAGGAAAAATAAATCATCTTATCTTGAACCAAAATTGGCAAATGCACCGGGTATTTCTTTTCTTTTTTGTTTTGTTGATCATTAGCTGCAATTCAAATTATACATCCAAAAAAGAGGGCTATTTCAAAATTGATTTTCCTAAAAAACAATATACAACTTTTGATGAGCCTGGCTATCCATATACTTTTGAATACCCCGTGTACGCAAAGATTGCAAAAGATTCATCTTATTTTATAGAAGGTGGGCAAAACCCTTATTGGATCAACATCGAATTTCCTTCTTTTAACGGAACCATATTTATAAGTTATAAAAAAATAGGGGGCACTTCGGTTTATAAAATAAAAAATCTGAACGGAACTTACCGCGATTCTGTTGGGGTAAATGATTTTCATAAAATGGTGAATGATTCCTATAACCTTACTTATAAAAATGATGTAAAAGCTTATTCCATTGAAGACAGCCTGATGCATACGCCCAATAATATTACAGGTGTATTTTTTAAAGTTTCGGGAAATGTAGCTACGGCAAAACAGTTTTTTCTTACAGATACTTTATATCATTTTTTGCGGGGCGCTTTATATTTTGACGCCACTCCCAATGAAGATTCACTGCGGCCTGTAAATGCCTTTTTACAACAAGACATGAAGCATCTGATCAATACTTTAAAATGGAAATGAGAAGGTTAGCAAGCCCAGTTGTTTGTTCCTAATATCCAGTATTAAATATTATTTTATCAGTTGCAGTAAAGCAACAAATAAACACGATTCTTATTCTTCAGAGCTATAAATTTTAATTAAAATCCATCAATTATTTTTGCCAGCTTCTTATCTTTTTCTGTTACCACATTTCCTGCGTCATGCGTTGAAAGCCAGATTTCTACTTTATTATATTCGTTTGTCCATTTTGGATGATGGTCCATTTTTTCAGCGGCAAGCGCTACTCTTGCCATAAATGAAAAGGCTTCTGAAAAATCTTTGAATTCAAAATTTTTATGAAGCTTGTTGTTTTTTTCTTCCCACATAATATTGATTTTTTAAGGTTATTAATAAACAGCCACTCAGAAGCCTCGAGGCTTTTAAAAAACAAGGTGCTGTTTGTTTTTAATTTTTTCATTGGTCAGTTCTATTACCAACTGAACATTTGGAATCGCTTTTATTGAATTTATCAGGATATTTACTTCTTCATTTTCCATAATGTCATCTTTCATCAGCCATAAAAAATCAAGGTGCTTGAATTCCGGTAAAAGGTATTCTCCATCGTCTTCATTATTATACAAATAATGTTTAATAGTGCCGGCATGGGTTCCATACTGGTAGATGGGGAAAAAATAATGCCGCGTTTTTTTATTAAGATGAATTTCCAAACTATTATTGATTCTGAAATCGAAATTCAACAATTGGTTGAGGTGCCAGCAAAAACGGTATTGCTCGATTGATGCTACAATACCCAGCAAACGGGTGTTTTCAAAGAAATCTTCCAACATCGCCTCATTGTCAAAACGCAATTTCATTTTTTATTTTTTTTAAAAAACAACATCAAAATTAATTTCATCTTTCCCGCGCAGAACAGTAACTTTTGCTGAGTCGCCCTTTTTAAATTTTGACAAAGCTTTCATATAACTATTCATATCTGTTACCTGTATTCCTCCCAGGTTAGTAACAACATCACCTGCTTCCATTCCAACTTTTTGAGCTGGTTTTCCATCAATAATTGCATCCACTTTCACTCCTTTCCCGGAATAGGAATAATCAGGCATAAAGCCCAGCGTAACCGAAAAATGAGCTGTTTCCATTTGTGGTTCACTGGTTTTAGAGAAGGCTATTTTTTGATCATTATTCGTTTCGCTTAAAATATTTTCAATGTATTGAATAACCCTGTATTCTCCCACAAAATTTATTTTATCTGCATCATCAGTTGCTTTATGATAATCTTTATGAGCACCTGTAAAGAAAAATAAAACAGGGATATTTTTTAGGTAAAATGAAGTGTGGTCGCTTGGGCCTATACCACTTGAATCAAATTTCACATTCAGCGATTTGGTTTTTTGAGGTAAGATTTTACCCCATTCCGGCGAAGTTCCAAAGCCTCCAATTGTAAGGGAATGAGTGTCGTCATTTAATCTTCCAACCATGTCAAGGTTGATCATATAATCCACTTTATCAAGATCAACAGACGGGTGTTCAGTAAAATATTTTGAGCCCAATAATCCAAGTTCTTCACCCGAAAAACAAACAAATAAATAATTGTTCTTTTTGAGTTTTGAATTTTTCAACATCTTTGCCAATTCCAATATGGAAGCCGTCCCGCTGGCATTATCATCGGCTCCATTATGGATTTCATGGTTTCCGGGGTCAAGTGTGTTATTATCTTCGCCATAGCCCAAATGATCATAATGAGCCCCTAAAATTATCGTGTGTGCAGCACCGTTATCAAAGTATCCTATTACATTATGGCCAGTTCTTTTTTTATCACCTAAGGTAATTTGAAAATTGATACCTAAATAGGCAGCGTTGTCGCTAAAATATTTTTTTGCAATGGATTTGGATAAATAAATTACGGGAATATTTACCGGTTCTATTTTTGATTTGGCATCAAAATTTATTCCATCATCCTCATCCCCTGTATTATAAATAATCAAAGCAGATGCTCCTTTTTTCTCAATTTCTATGGCTTTAGTTTTTATAGCATCTTCCAAATCAAAATGCGGGTTATTTTTATTCGTTTCGAGGCTTTCCCTAATGTCCCAAAACCAGGGCATTCCTTTTTCTCTAAATGCCGGCGACACATCTTGTTTCACGGAACCGTTGGCGCTAAATTCAAATGGGAAAAAATCTGTATTTACCTGAAGGGCAGTATCGTTAATTAAAAAATGGGTAGCAGGCAAAATTTCTTTTCCTTCATTTATATCAAAAGCCTGAATATAAGTACCGCCGTCCCCTTCTGGTTGTAATCCTGCATTTTTAAATTGACCGGATAAATATTCATACGCCAGCTTTTCACCATTTGTTCCGGTTCGGCGGCCTTCTAATTTATCACTGGCCAGGTAAGTAATTTCATTTTTCAGATTTTCGATAATTATTTTATCCGATTTTTTTAATTTTTGTGCAGAGGCACTTCCGGATAAAACTATTAAGAAAATAAAAATATATTTCATAAGTTGAAGTTTACTTTTGCAACGCAAAATTAAAGGGAATAATGTTAGTGAACATAATGATAAAATTTCATGCCAATTATCTGTTTCCCTATTTCGTAATAGCTTTTCAAATTCATGCTGTTACATTTGCCAATTATATTAAAATCATTTGAGAAGTCAACTAAATATTGCTTTAGTAGGAAATCCGAATAGCGGAAAAACATCTCTTTTTAATTCTTTAACAGGTTTAAACCAGAAAGTTGGAAATTTTCCGGGAGTTACTGTGGATAAAAAAACCGGGATTTCGAGAATTCACGAAACTCTTACTGCAAAAATTATTGACCTGCCCGGCACTTATAGCCTTTATCCAAAAAGAAGCGATGAATGGGTGGCTTATAAAGTGCTGATGGAACAGGATGTGCAGATTAAAGCCGACATTATTGTATTGGTAGCTGACGCCAGTAATTTAAAAAGAAACCTTCTTTTTTGTTCCCAGATTATTGACCTGAAACGCCCGTTGGTTATTGCTTTAACCATGGTAGACATTGCCAACAAAAACAACATTAAAGTAGATATTGCTGGCCTGGAAAGAGAATTGGGTGTGTTTGTTATTCCCGTTAATCCCAGAAAAAATAAAGGTATTTCACAATTAAAAACGGCTATAAATAATGCAGCTTCTAACCTGAATAATTTCCCTGCCCGCGATTTTGTAAATATGGAAATATTGGCTCCTGACGCTATAAAAAAAGTTCAAAACATTTTTCCTGAAATAAGCAATTACCGTGCTGTTCATTACCTGATCAATCATGAAAATTTTGCACTAAGTGGCCAAACCCAGGAAGCTATAGAAAATATTGAAATTGAAACGAAATTCAATCCTACAAAAACCCAGGCAGAAGAAATCCTGCAACGTTATGGAAAAATAAAAACACTGATGAAGCAAACGGTTGTAGAAACAGACCCGTTGCAAAAAGCATTGCTTACCCAAAAGTTGGATGGTATTTTTCTGCACCGCACCTGGGGTTATTTAATTTTACTAACCGTACTTTTTATTTTATTCCAAAGCATATTTGTAATTGCGCAATACCCCATGGATGGCATAGAATGGTTTTTTGCCGAAGGTGGCAAATGGCTTGGCACTCTCCTTCCTGTGGGTTGGTTTAGTGACCTCTTTATAAATGGAATCCTTGCTGGCTTAAGCGGTATCATTGTTTTCGTACCACAAATAATGATTTTATTTGGATTAATAACGCTTTTGGAAGACACCGGTTATATGGCGAGAATCAGTTTTCTTACTGATAAAATTATGCGAAAAGCCGGGCTCAACGGAAAAAGTGTAATGCCCATGGTAAGCGGCCTTGCCTGTGCGGTGCCCGCTATTATGAGCGCGCGAAGTATTGAAAATAAAAAAGAAAGGTTGCTTACTATTATGTGCACGCCGCTGATGAGTTGTAGCGCGCGCCTTCCTGTTTATACTGTTCTTATTGCTTTGATCATTCCGCATAAAATGTATTTTGGATTCATCAGCCTGCAGGGAATGGTAATGATGCTGATGTATTTTTTAGGAACTTTTATGGCTCTACTTGCAGCATTTGTTATGAAATTTTTTATCAGAAGCAAAGAAAAAAGTTTTTTCATTTTGGAGCTTCCTGCTTACCGTGGCCCCAGGTGGAAAAATATTCTGACAACCATGGTAGAAAGAGCCAAAATTTTTGTGTTTGAAGCAGGAAAAGTGATTATGGTAATCAGTTTATTGCTTTGGGTTTTGAGCACGTTTGGGCCTCCTCAAAAAATGCAGGCAGTCACCTCAAAATATGCTGCACTTGTTCAGCAAAATCCATCGCAGGCTAAAGAGTATGCAAAGTTAGAAGGAACCGAACGCCTTCAAACTTCCTATGCGGGTATTCTGGGCAAAAGTATTGAACCCGTTATTCGGCCGTTAGGCTATGATTGGAAAATAGGAATTGCACTAATAACTTCTTTTGCTGCGCGCGAGGTCTTTGTCGGAACAATGGCAACTCTTTACAGCGTGGGCGATGGAGCAGACGAAAACAGCGCTACTCTCCGGCAAAAAATGGAAGCGGCGAAATGGCCAGATGGTGCTAAAGTATATACACTTGCAGCAGGGTTATCACTGCTGGTTTTTTATGCTTTAGCAATGCAATGCATGAGCACTTTAGCCATTGTAAAACGCGAAACAAAGACCTGGAAGTGGCCGTTAATAATGCTTGGTTACATGACAGGCCTCGCTTACATTATGAGTTTTATTACCTTCCATTTGTTTAAATAATAAAATAAGAATCTCTTTTTTTTGTTCGTTTACTATCTTTTGCGTTTAGAAAAACTACTTGACTTTTCTAAACATTTTAAGCTTAGAAGGGTTTCTGGCCCCATGAATAACTCCAAGTATAACAATTTCAGTAGCTGTTATTTTGTAAATGATCAACCAGGATAAGCATGAAGCCTGACGGTACATTTTTGTTTTTGTAGCTAACTGTTCACATTCCTTATAAACAAAAGGATTATTTTCTATTCTTTCAATGAAAGTGAAAATGGTTTCGCCGATCTTGATTGCATTAAGCGGCTGCTGATTATCTTGGGCTATAAAATCAGTGATATTTTCAATATCCTTATAAGCCTCATCGAGAATCCTTATTTTACGGGCTTGAGGAGTTGATTTTTCTTTTTTACCCATTTAGTTTTGGCTTCTTTTAAACTCATGTTTGAACCATTTTCGCGGTTTAAAATAAAGTTTCTAAAATCTTCAGTAGTCAATGGCTCACCAGGTAATACAAGAGAATTTAAATCATGAGTTGCCCTTATTTTAATAAAATGCTTCTCCTGTAGGTTTTGCAGAACCTGCAAGGCGGCGTCATTGGTTATTTCAACAGTAATTGTTTGCATAATACTACAATATTATTTTTATAAAAATAGCAATAAATTTTAGTTTCTTAAACTTAATCAACTAATTCCTATATCCCCGCAGAAATCCAGTGCACAGCTTTCTTTATTTGGCACAAGAAGCTACGCTCTTTTTCTACCACTCATTTTTTAATACAGCGGAGCCAAACTCCGCTTGGTTTGCTGAACCGTTTATTTTTTAGCTACAATCTCAATTCTTATTTCTGTCCTTCATTTTTGCGATTTTTTCAATAAGCTTTTTTTTAGCCTCTGTACTATTATTACTGTTGATATAAAAAGTCGTGTTGGGTATTCGTTTAAATTCTTTCTTCAACCTGTTATCGCTTTGTCGGAAATTATTAATATACCACGACTCAATGTATTAATATACCACGACTCAATGAAATTTGTTTTATTTTATCAAAGCCAAATTTTCTATGGTCCTAATAAATGTGTCCGGTGACGTTTCAAATTTTGTACTCATTTTATCAGAATATTTATTTCGTATCGCTGTCCATTAAGTGTGAAAATAATTTGGTTTGTATCTTGACTGATAATTCTCCTGTCGCCAATGTCAAATTCTTTGTGATGATTAGGGCAAAGTAAAATTATGTTGTCTGGAGTTTCCCTTTGTAAGCTCCCCCAAAAATAGTACGTTTTAAAAGTAGACAAAATATTTAACTTTAAAAACGTAATACAATGAAAAAAAGTCAATTTAGTCCGAATCAAATTGCCAGCATTCTCAAGGAGTTTGACAA
>Ga0207933_1000945_pt1 | contig 24671 bp, 21 predicted proteins | sample NGESurdeep092012_4_FD_184488 | JGI IMG/M metagenome (GOLD analysis project Ga0207933, IMG submission 184488) | Arctic peat soil microbial communities from Barrow, Alaska - NGEE Surface sample F53-3 deep-092012 (SPAdes) | ecosystem: Environmental > Terrestrial > Soil > Wetlands > Peat ... | reverse complement strand
GCGCGCGAAATCTTCATCCATCTCGGCCCGCTCGCCTGGAAGCCGCTCCAGAATTGCAAGCGCCTCGGCCACCGTGCGCGTTTTCGGTTCAGGAACCAGACGCACCGAAGCCGACGAAGCATCGATGACTACTTGCTCTCCCCGCAGAGCGCGGGCGAGCAGCGACTTCAGATCCTTTGCCGCTTCTTCTTCCGGGATATGCAGTACTGCCATGCCAGAATCATACGCCGCTCATCCGCTACCATGGTTGGCGATATGGTTCCAGAGTCTTATCTCACCGACGCCTCCGGCTTCACCGGCTGGGCCGACCGCCTCATCGTGCCCGAGACCGAAGCGCAGGTGCTCGAAGCACTCGCCGAAGCGTCGCGCACCAACACCCCGATCACCATCGCCGGAGCCGGCACCGGCCTCACCGGCTCGCGCGTCCCCCAGGGCGGATGGGTCCTCTCGCTGGAGCGCTTCCGCAAGCTCGAAATCGGACCCGGAATAGCCCGTGTCGGCCCCGCCATCACCCTTCTCGAACTGCGCGATCAAGCCGCAAAGTCAAAAAAATTCTACGCACCCGACCCCACCGAAATTGCCGCCTCCATCGGCGGGACCATCGCCACCAACGCCAGCGGCTCGCGCAGCTTCCGCTTCGGCAGCACCCGCCGCCACCTGCGCGCCCTGCGCGTCGCGCGCATGGACGGCACGGTCCGCTGGTATCGCCGCGGAGAACCCATCGACTTCGACGTTTCCGCCATTCCTTCGCCCGACACAAAGAAGAATACCGCGGGCTATCGCCTCGCACCCGGCATGGATTGGGTCGACCTCTTCTGCGGCTCCGAGGGCACGCTCGGCGTCACGCTGGAGGCGGAAGTCGACCTCCTCCCCATCCCGGCCGAGCTTTTCGCAGGCGTCATCTTCTTCGCCACCGATGACGACGCCCTCGACGCCGTTGCCCGCTGGCGCAGCATCGCCGAACTCCGCATGTTGGAGTACGCCGACCGCAAATCCCTGCAACTCCTCCGCGGACGCTACCCCGAAATTCCGCAGACAGCGACTGCCGCCCTGCTCATCGAAGCCGAAGGCAACGATGTTGACGGATGGGAAGCGCGCCTCATCGAAAGCCACGCCCTCATCGAAGCCTCGTGGTTCGCGGTCGAAGCCAGGGACCGCGAACGCTTCCGCCTCTTTCGTCACGCCATGCCCGAAGTTGTCCACGAAGTCCTGCGCCGCCGCGGCTTCCTCAGCATGGGCACCGACTACGCCGTCCCCTTCAACCGCGACCGCGAAATGCTCGCCTTCTACCGGCAGCGTCTCGAAGCGGAACTCCCCAACAGCTACGTCATTTTCGGCCACATCGGCGACGCCCACCTGCACGTCATCATGCTGCCCGCATCGCAAGCCGAAGCCGACACCGCAACCGCGCTCCTAAAAGAATTCGCCGCTCACGCGGTCGCCCTCGGCGGAACGGTCTCCGCCGAGCACGGCCTCGGCAAGCGCAAAGCCTCACTGCTCCCGCTGATGTTCGCCGAAGAGCACATCGAAGCCATGCGCCAGGTCAAACGCCGCCTCGATCCCCAGTGGCTGCTCTCGCCGGGAACGCTGTTCGGACCCGGATTGCTCTAGCGCCGCCGCTCCAGCTTCAAAATCAATAAGGCATAATCTTCAAACCGAGCAATGCTCCGGCGCGAAGAAATGTTCGGTTGAATTCGCCAATGGACAATCCAGCCCGGCCACCACTCCTGGTTCGATCGCATCGTCAAATTGCTCAGAAGTCCTTTATAAGCGTCATTTCTCTCAGGTGCAGTGCGCGAGCTATCTTGGCCATCGACTCCACCGCGCTGCCGAAAAGCTATTTTTCTGCCACCATCGCTTGTGCCGATTCCCGTACAATATCCTGCTGCGAATCCATGGACCTGTGAGCCGTGGATGCCTGCGGCGAGCTGGACCGGAGACGTTCCGCCTCCCTCCACATCTCGCTAAGCGTAATGACCGCATCGCCGCGTTCGAACCGCCGCTGGTTCTCCAGCACTTCCTCCCGCACTTTGGGATCGGTAATTGAATGGCTCGGCTTTCGGTTCGTGAACCACATAGACCTCTCCTGCACTGACTTAAGTCTATTCCCCGGTTCCCGCCGGCGCAAGAAGCTTGCAGACCAGAAGGATGGCAAAACCGAAAACGAGCAATCCAACCCCAATCCATCCCAGCCGAGTGGCAAGTTGGGCCTCTCGCGTTTCGATCGACTCCAGCGTCTCCGGCCGATTGTCACTGCCTACCAATGTCGTGCCACCCTCGGCAGCCGTCTTCGCAGTAGCCAGCTTTTCTCGACGATGCTGGGTCGCGTGGGAACGGTAAAGCATCTCGAAAGCAAGTGTGACGCTGCCGGCAAGATTGAACGCATCGCCCACGACGCCGGCCCATCTCCAAATCTCGTGGACGACTTTGGGATTCGCCTGCATCTAAATCTTCTGCACTCGCTGCACATCCCTTACCCCCGGCACCTTCCGCAAATTCTGCGTCAGCTTGGCCAGGTGCCGCACGTCCACCGTCTCGATCACGAAGTCCACATACACCGTGCCATCGCTCGTCGGCCTCGTATCGACCGAGCGAATATTCGTACCGTCATCCGAAATAATCGCCGTAAATTCCTTCAGCAAACCGGCGCGGTCGTCGCACAGCAACGTCAGCTTCACCGGATAGGTTGTCTGCTTCGGCGACTTCGTCTTGTCGTTGGATGGCACCGCGCCCCATTCCACTTCGATCCGCCGATCAGCCTCGTACAACAAATTCTGCACATTCGAGCAGCTCCGCGCATGCACCGCGACACCCTTGCCCCGCGTCACGTACCCGATAATTTCTTCGCCGCGGATCGGGTTGCAACATCGAGCGCGATACACCAGCAAATCGTCCTGCCCCTCCACCTGCAGCGAGTCCGAACCCTTGCCGAAAAACACGCGCTTCACGGCGTCCGACATGTTCGCCAGCGTGCCCGCCTTGGCCGGCTCAACCGGCGTCGTCTCCGGAGTCATCGTGCTTCCCGGCTCCAGCTTGTTCAGCACCTGCCGCGTTGAATATTTGCCGAAGCCGATCCCCGCCAGCAGGTCCTGCTCATTGCCCAGGCCGTAGTCGCCGGCGATGCGATCGAAGTCCGCCGTCTCAAACTTCGCCAGCGACAGCTTGTACTTCCGCGCCTCGCGCTCCAGCAGCTTCTTGCCGATCTCGATCGCCCGCACGCGCTGGTTCTCGTTCAGCCAGTGCTTGATCTTGTTGCGCGCGCGCGAGCTCTTCACGAACGTCAGCCAGTCGCGCGAAGGCGCATGGCCGGACTGTTTCATGATCTCCACCACATCGCCGTTGCGCAGCTTGTGCTTCAACGGAACGATGCGGCTGTTGACCTTGGCCCCGACGGTCTGGTGGCCCAGGTCGGTATGGATCGAGTACGCAAAATCGATCGGGCTGGCGTCCTTGGGCAGCACCACCACCTTGCCCTTGGGCGTAAACGTGTACACCTCTTCCGGGTACAGGTCGATGCGCAGCGTCGACATGAACTCGTTCGGGTCGGACATCTCCCGCTGCCACTCCATCAACTGCCGCACCCACGCCAGCCGCTGTTCATCCTTGGCCGAAACGTTGTCCGAAGCCTTGTACTTCCAATGCGCGGCGATGCCTTCTTCGGCGATCTTGTGCATGTCCTCGGTGCGGATCTGCACTTCGAACTGGTGCCCGCCCGGCGCGATAAAAGTCTCATGCAGCGACTGGTACTGGTTGGGCCGCGGCATCACGATAAAGTCCTTGCTGCGCCCCGGAACCGGCTGCCATGCGCTGCGCAGCGGATACAGCAGCGCATAGCAATCCTGCACAGTCTGGCAGATGATGCGGATCGCGAACAGGTCGTACACCTGCTCGACAGGAATTTGCTGCAACGTCAGTTTCTGCTGGATGGAATACAACCGCTTGATGCGCGACTCCACCCGCGCCGAAATTTTATTCTCCCGCAGGATCGTTTCAATCTTCGCTTCAATCCCTCGCAGGAACGTCTCGCCATCGCCGCGCAGCGAGTCCACCTCCGCCGTCAGTTGCTGATACGAGAATGGATCGGTGTAGCGAAACGCCAGGTCTTCAAGCTCTCCGCGCAGTTTGCCCATGCCCAGCCGATGGGCCAGCGGCGCATAAATATCCAGCGTCTCCCGCGCGATTTTCTGCTGCTTCTCCGGATTCAAATGTTCCAGCGTGCGCATGTTGTGCAGCCGGTCGGCCAGCTTGATGATGACCACCCGCACATCGGTCACCATCGCCAGCAGCATCTTGCGGATGTTCTCCGCCTGGTGCTCTTCGCGGTTCGCAAACTTGATCTTGTCGAGCTTGGTAACGCCCTCGACAATGTGCGCCACCTGCTCGCCGAAACGGTCGGCAACCTGCAGCGTCGTCACATCCGTATCTTCCACGGCATCATGCAGCAGGCCCGCCGCGATGGCGGTAGAATCCATCTTCAACTCCGCAAGAATTTGCGCGACTTCAAGCGGATGGATCACATACGGCTCTCCCGAAGCGCGCAGCTGGCCCTCGTGGTGCTGCATGCAGAACACCCACGCCCAACGAATAACGTTCAGGTCGTCGCTGGGACGGTTGGCATGGACCGTCGCCAGCATGTGGTCGAAGCGATCGGCCAATGAAGCATCGGCAGGCAGAGGCTCAGTGCTCAACAGCGGTTCAGACGGCGGCGCAACCAGCTCCCCGCTCGGCTCGTCCAGATCGGACAGTGGCGTTTGTTCATGGCGCGGCGAAGCGGCAGGCGGGACTCGTCCAGGCTCCATACCGTTGTCGCTGGGAATCGGCGCGTGCGTAGTCTCAGACCCAGGGCGCGGCTCGCCCGGCTGCGCGGTTACCATGGGTCATTCTACAACGGACGCCGTATAGTCAGTCAGTTTCCGGATTGCCGGCGGTCTGGGAGTTCAGTGGTGAGAAGCGCGTTTGTAAGGACTGGCGTCTCTTGAAGCCTTGCGACGGCTTGGCCCAGATGTATACAAGCGCGGGATCAGATGCATGTACTCATTCGGGCGACTTGCAAATTGGCGATCAGGCGTCCTCTACTTACACATTTATCCAAGTTCCTTGCGGTGCTAATGCCGAAGTGGCGTCAGTGAAAGATTGATGCGCTTGGCGGACGTTTCGTACTTCGAAAGCAGCAATTCTAACGCGGTACGAGACGCTGCTTGGTTTGGTGTCGGCCCAATGACTATCTTTTCAAACTCAACTGGGCCTTTCTTAGCAGCTATCGGTAGTGTGAAGTACGGAGTGACCCCAAACCGCCCTGGACGGAACGACACTCCGTATAGAGCCTCTTCGGGATATTGACTGACAAGCCGCCATTCCTTCTCTTCTTTGAACCCGCGATGTTTAAGCGCAGACATCACCAACGCCAGTGCGAGGTTCCATTGGTAGCGCTCCAAGAAGCTCTTCACTCTCGATGGTACGTCCCCTCCCGGCCACCAACTTTGCTTCGTCGCCATCCCGTCGATGAAACTGTCTACGAGATACTTACAGAGCTGCCGCTGTTTTCCGGGGTCGTACTCACAACGAACCAGATTGAAGCTATGCTGCTTTGCTTGAACACTGAAAAGGCCGCTATCCTGCCCAAAACCTAGAGCGTAGCCAGCTCCACCTGGACAATATGCTCGCCATTGGCTCAGTTGATCTCCCCTCTCAGAGAACGACAAAACGAAGCATCCGCTTTGTGTTTCCGCAGCGAGCCATTCGAAGGTCTTGCGTTGCTTTTCTGTCAGCCGACTAGCAGCAATCTCTTCTTTGAGCAGTCTTGCTCCTAATCGGTATTCCTGACGATCGTTCAGGTGTCTGTAATCTGTCGCCCACAGATCACGACTCTCAAGGATGCCGATGACACCGGCTGCGCCGGTGTAGTGGTATAGGCAACCGGAAGGCCTTTCCATAATGAACCTATCAAGCTCATGCATGCCCTTTAGAATAGCCGTCTGGATTGGTTTTACGCTGCACTTCCACATCCATTGATTGCCACGGTGGATGCATGACGCGCCTATTCCTATCGATTTGAGCCTGGAGAGGATCGCATGTGATTGGTACCTGAAAGTCGGCTTATCAGAATTGATCCGGGTTGCTTCCTAGTGGCGAGCGGACCGGAAGCCGATCAAAACCCAAAACTTTGGCTTTCCGTACGCTCCCCTCGGAGAGTGAAGTTCCATTCGACGGAAAAGTGTCCAATAGCGCGGCATCTTACAAAGCTCCGCACCGTCGTTGCAGCCAAACCTGCATGCGTTGCCTTACAATGGCGTGACTCTGTAAGACAGGATCCAGCCGGCTACTTATGAACCCGTTCCGTTCTCGCTCCCCCCAAGATACGCTGTGCCGGCTACGGCTGGTGTTTTGCACGTTGGCCCTCATCGTCCCGACAGTTTTTTCGGTCGCCGCCAACGCCCAGGCAACCGGAGATGGCCGAGGCACTGTCCCCGAGCCCACCTTTCCGACGGTCTGCACCCAGGTGCCCGCCGACCTCACCATCTCCGCCGGTGAGCCCTCCAGCGAACTGAACACCAATGTAGACACGGCGGCAATTCAGACCGCGCTCTCCGGCTGCGCCCAGGGGCAGGCCGTGGAACTGGTCGCCAACGGAAGCAACAATGCATTCGTCATTGCTCCGATCTTCATCCCGGCCGGCGTAACCCTGCTGGTCGACGGCGGCGTCACCGTTTTCGGTTCCAGGAACCCCGTCGACTATCAGATCGGCACGGGAACATCGTGCGGGACCTCCGATGGAGGCAGCGGCTGCAATCCGCTCATCACTCTCGGGCAGAATTCCGTAAACGGCTCGTCGTCCACACTCTACAGTGCGACACAACCTGTGACCGGCCTCATGGGCTATGGCGTCATCAATGGCCGCGGCGGCGATAAGCTCATCACCGTCGACAGCCAGACCAACCCGACGAGCTTTACCGTGGGAGCGAGCAGCCCGTGGGACCTCGCCGTCGGCGGCAATGAGGATGTGCCAATCCTCATGATGATTCCCAAGGTCGCGAATGTCATCCTGTACAAGATCACGCTTCTGAATTCGCCGCATTTCCATGTGAAGATCAGCGGCCAGGGCAATCTTTCGGACCCGAAAAGCCAGACAAACCTCACGGTATGGGGCATCAAGCTGCTGACGCCCTGGTCCACGCACAACACCGACGGCATCGACCCCACCGGCGCCAACAACGTCACCATTACGAACTCGCTGATTGGAGACGGCGACGACGAAATCGCGATCAGCGGAAGCTCGCTCTCGGCGAACTTTACCTTCAGCAACCTGCTGCTGACCAGCGGTCACGGCGTCTCGATCGGCAGCATCACCACCAAGGGCGTCAGCAACGTTCTCGCCACCAACCTCAACTTCAGCGGTCAGGCGGCGGATTCCAACGAGATTGCGCTGCGCATCAAGAGCTACTGCAGCGTGGGCGGCCCGGTGAGCAACATCACGTACAACGGCGTCTGCGTGCGGAATGTGGCCACGACAATCGATCTTGACCCGTTCTACTCCTCCGGCTCCGGAACGTCTGCCTGCCCGGCATTCGGGACCGCAACCGCGCCGATCACCTATCAAAACATCTACGCGACGACGACGTCCGGCAGAATCAACCTGCAAGGCTTCGATCCGGCTACCGCTCCGTCCTACGTTGTGTTGAACAATGTCTTCGTCAACAGCTCGACGCTGAACCTCCGCGTGAACCAGAGCGCCGACACCACGCCCACCCCGGCGAACGACAACATCACGCTGAACGGCAGCTACTATCCGGCGCAATGGCCTGCGCTCGCGTCGACGACAAACTCGGTGACCGAGACCAACAATGCGACTGCCGCGGCGGCGTTTCCGACCGACTACTGCGCAAACGCCTTCCCAACGCTGGCAGGTGAAATCTATGCCAACACGACCACTGGCGGCGCCACGGCCAACAACATCAACCAGCCAACGACCGTTACGCTGCCGTCAACGGTGACGTTGAATGCGATGCTGCAACCCACCAATCCCATGACAGGTTATGGAGCAGCGGCGGCGGCAGCGGCGCCCACGGCCGCTGTCCAGTTCCTCGACGGCACAACCGTGGTCGGAACCGCGTCGCTTGGCACAAACGGCACGTTAGCGTCGGTGACGTTGACCAATCCCGCAGCCGGAGTCCACAACTACACCGCGCAGTACGCAGGTGATACGCACTATTCCGTGACGGCGTTTGGCACCGCGATCTCAACGGGAACCCAGAACGGCACGCCGCCACCGCCAACCCCGCTCGTCATCACCGTGAACGCAGGCCCCGACGCGCAACTCGCCTTCTCGACGCCGCCTCCCGCTTCGCTCACCTACGGAGCGAGCGCCGGCACAGTCACCGTCGCCGTGCAGGATGTCGCCGGCGATCAGACGGCTTCGACCGCAACCGTGACGCTGACCGTCACCGCCACGGGATACAGCCAGACCTACAACACCGCCGCAGTCGCAGGAACCGCGACGTTCAGCCTCGGCGCCGTGCTACCCGTCGGCTCCTACACCTACACGGCAATCTCCGATGGCCTAACCTCCGCCAACGCCGGCGAAACCGTCACGCCCGCAACCTTGACCGTCACCGCAACCGCCGCCTCCCGCATCTTCGGCGCGCCGAACCCGGCCTTCGCCTACACCATCGCGGGCTACGTCAACAACGACCCCACAACGGTCGTCAGCGGCGCGCCGGTCATCGCGACCACAGCGAACCGCACGTCGCCCACCGGGACGTATCCGACAACAGTCTCGCAAGGCACTCTCACCGCCGCCAACTATAACTTCGCGCTCATCGGCAGCACAATGCAGGTAAATGGCGGAGCACCGCAGTCCATCATCTTCGCCCCGCTCCCCAACTTCCCCTCAGGCGGCACATATCAGCTCACAGCCCGTACCACCTCCGGCCTCCCCGTAACGTACACGGTCTCCGGCCCCGCCCAAATCACCGCATCGTCCCTTAACGTCACCAGCCCCGGCCAGATCACCGTCACTGCCTCCAGCGCGAGCAACGCAAATTACGCCGCCGCCCAGAACATCTCCCAAACCTTCACCGCCCAATAGTCTTGCAGTCCGCGCGCCCAATCACGCGCCGACTACCCCATCCTTCGCGCTTTCTGCGAAGGGTGGGTATCTCCGAGCATGCACAACCATTCCCGTTTACACTCATCCGCATAGCGCGGAGCTTTCTCTACGCTCTACCCTCTATCCTCTACACTCTGCCTCTATGCGCTTCTGGTTTGTCCATTCCGGCGAAGTCAGTCTGCGCGAGCAGATCTGCACCCAGGTCGCGCTCGGCATTGCCTGCGGAGACCTCCGTCCCGGCCAGCGTCTGCCGAGCACGCGCGAGATGGCGCGCCGCTTCGGCCTGCATCCCAACACGGTCAGCGGGGCCTATAGCCAGCTTCACGAAGAAGGCACCGTCGAGCGCCGCCGCGGCTCCGGCGTCTACGTCCGCGCCCCGCACACCACGCCGAAGGACGACGCGCGCCAGGCGCTCGACCGCATGATCGCCGGCTTCCTCACCGCCGCCCGCGCCCAGGGTTTTTCCATCGACGTCGTCACCGAGCGCGTCCGCCGCTGGATGGAGGTCAAGCCCCCGGACCACTTCCTCGTCGTCGACCCCGAGGACGAGCGCCGCGAAATCGTTCTCGCCGAACTCCGTCCCACGCTCAACCTGCCGGTGCGCGGCTGCTCCGTCGCCGACTGCGCCGAGGCCTCCGGCGCAATCGCTGTCGCGCTGCCCAGCCGCGTCGCGATGGTGCGCGCCGCGCTGCCCGCTCACATCGAACTCGTCACCCTGCAGGTCACCAGCGTCCCCGCGGAAATGCACCAGTGGCTCCCCGTCCCGGTCGACGCTCTGGTCGGCATCGTCTCCCGCTGGCCCGGCTTCGTAAAAATCGCGAAGACCATGCTCGTCGCCACCGGCTTCAACCCCGACGCCATGACCGAACGCATCCGCGGCGAAGCCGGCCGGGCCGAAGGCCTCGCCACCACCGCCGCCGTCGTCTGCGATGCCGCCACCGAGCAGTACCTTCCCGAACGAGTCCATGCCGTTGCGTTTCGCTTGGTCTGCACCACTACGCTCGACGAACTCCGCGACATCGAAGAGAGCATCCGCCTAAGACTGAGCGCAAGCTAGAGCAACTCTGCTCCAACCCCAAAACTTCCCAAGGCCCACCGAGGAAAATGGCGGGTCCTAATGAATCACAGACGAAGGCGAAAATTTCCAGTCCTGCTTACGGATACCGCTCCGTAACCCCATCTTCGCCGGCGATCAACGCGACACTCGCCATATTCAGGAACAATCCATGCTCCACCACGCCGATCACGCTGCGGATGGCCGCCGCCGTTGCCGCCGGATCGACAATTTGGCCGCAGGCGCAGTCGAGGATGAAATTGTCCTCGTCCGTCAGGTAAACCGAGCCATCGGGATGATGCCGCTGCGCGGGATTCAGCCCCAAGCCCCGCAGCGTTTTTGTTACCAGCGGCAGCGCCATTTTGACAACTTCGACCGGCAGCGGAAACCGCCCCAGCGTGGCGACCACCTTGCTCGAATCGGCGACGACGATAAATCGCTTCGCTGAACTCGCGACGATTTTCTCGCGCAACAACGCGCCGCCGCCGCCCTTGATCAACGCGAGCCCCGGTCCAATCTCATCGGCCCCGTCGATATAAACATCCAGCTCCGGCAACTCCACCAGGCCGACCACATCGAGCCCCAGTGAGAGTCCCAGTTTCTGGCTCGCGTCCGACGACGCCACGCAGCGAATTTTCAGCTTCTCCGCCGCGACCCGCTCGCCCAGCGCGCGGATAAACATGATGGAGGTAGTGCCGGTCCCGAGCCCGACGGCCATGCCGTCCTCGACAAATTCCGCGGCTCGCTTGCCCACGAGTGCTTTTGCTTCGTCCTGTGTCATAACGGGGCTCCTTGCAGGTTCTGCGCGACGACGCGCAGGAGTTGATGGCCGAGTTCGGTCGCCTCTTTGGGTAAAGCCTGGTTGACGACGATGACGATGCCCGTCCTCGCCGGGACGTACACACCAAGATACGAGGTATATCCTGCCGTGGCTCCGTTGTGCCAGAAGGCGTTGCCGGAGGAGGGCAAAATCCACCCAAGACCGATGTTTCCGCCCGGGATCGGGACGCGCGGCTGGAGGGTGAGGGCGAGGGTTTCGGCGAGCGGGTGGGCGGGATCGAGGAAGGCTTGTACGGCAGAGACGAGGTCGGTGATGGTGGAGACCAGAGCTCCGCAAGGGGCGTAGGCGTCCTGGTGCCATAGCGATGCGGGATGGCCGCTGCGGTTGTATCCTCCGGCTGCGCGGTCGGGCCGTCGGGTGAGTTGGAGGCCGGTTTGGGGCATGTTCAGCGGATGTAGCAGCCGGTCCTGGAGAAGCTGCTCGTACGTTTTTGAGGCGGCTTTCTCCAGCATCAGTCCCAGCACCGCATAGCCGAAGTTGCTGTAGGCGAATTGGGGGACAACGGGCACGCGTGGCTTTTTTTGGCGCAGGTAATGGATCAGGTGTTCGCGGGTGTACTCGCGGTAGGGGTCGCGGGGGGACAAAAGAATCTCCCACTTGGACATGGAGAGACGCGGCAGGCCGGAGGTGTGGGTGGCGAGCTGTTCGACGTCGATTGCGGGTGGTGCCGGCCATTCTTCCCTGAAGAGGAGGTTGTCGATTCGGGTGGAGAACTGGAGTTCGTGCCGGCGAACGGCGTCGGCGACGAGGAGTGCGGTGAAGACTTTGGTGACGGAACCGATTTCCATGGCCGTGTCGGCCATGACGCCTGTGCCTAGTGAGAAAAGGTCGATCGCGCCGGTCCTGATGACCGCGACGATCGCACCGGCCTGGGGGCTGAGTTTGGATTGAAGCAGCGAGGCGGCGATGGCTTTCTGGATGCCTTCTGAAAGAGAGGTCAAGGCCGGTCCCGTCGATCTCGTCGCCCGCATTTCCGGGCGAGCGCTTCGTAGTGCGTCAATGCGCACATTTTAGAAGTCTTTGTTTTCGACCATCCAGCTGGGCTGGACGATTTCTTCGGCCGGTTTGGGGGCAAACAGCGTGACGAACGTCATCATCGCCCGGCGCAACGCTTCCTCTTCGGTCGAGTCGAAGATGCATTCTCCGGAGGTTTCCTGCGCCGAGCCGAAGTAATGGCTCTGCGTAAAGCAGTATCCGTGGGGGACAGCGCTGAACCAGATTTTCACGCGAACCGTCTTCAGGCCGAACACCACGAAGCTGTACTCGCCCGCGAACGCGCGCAAATCCGAAAAATCCTGCCCCACCTTGAACGCCTGAACATCGATCATCGCTGGCCCCTCGACCATTGAGATGCTGCGGAAACGAAGGGCGAGGCCATTTAGCCTCGCCCTCTTTTATTTCTTGACCAGCTTCCTGGCCGCTTCGATCACATGTCCGGTCGAAATCCCCAGCTTCTCCAGCGCGATCGCGCCGGGGGCCGAGGCGCCGAAGCGGTCGATCCCGATCGCAATGCCGTCGCGGCCAATGTACTTCCACCAGCCCATCGTGACGCCGGCTTCGACCGAGATTTTGGGAATCCCATGGGGAAAGATGGAGAGCTTGTAGGCTTCGTCCTGCTCCTCGAAAATCTTGAAGCTCGGCATCGAAACGACGGTCGCATGGATGCCCGCATCCTTCAACTCGGCGGCAGACTTCATCGCCACTTCAACTTCCGAGCCGGTGGCCACGATGATGACGTCCTGGCCGAACGCTTCGAGCACGTAAGCGCCCTTGCGAGCGCCCGCGAACACCTTGTACTTCTCCGCGTCCAGCACCGGAAGGTCCTGCCGCGACAGCGCCATAAAGCTCGCCGACTTGCGCTCCAGGGCCAACTGCCAGCACGCGGCCGTCTCGTTCGCGTCCGCGGGCCGGAAGTCCGTAAGTTGCGGAATCGCCCGCAGCGCCATCAGGTGCTCGACCGGCTGATGCGTCGGCCCATCTTCGCCCAGGCCGACTGAATCGTGCGTAAAAATGTACAGCGAATGCGTGCTCATCAGCGCGCCCATGCGCAACGCCGAACGGCAGTAATCGGAGAAGGTAAAGAACGTCGACCCGAACGGAATCACCCCGCCATGCGCGGCCATTCCATTCACCGCCGCCATCATGCCGAACTCGCGCACGCCGAAGAAGATGTTGCGGCCTTTGGGGTCGACGTGGAAGCTGGGCGAGTCCTTGAAAATTGTTTTCGTGGATGCAGTAAGATCGGCCGCGCCGCCGAATAGTTCCGGCACAACCGCCGCAATCGCGTTCAGCACAACCTGCCCAGCGTTACGCGTAGCAACAGGTTTGCCGGTGGGGAAGGTCGGAATCGCCTTCTCCCAACCCTCGGCCATCTTCATCGAAGTCGTGCGTGTGTACTGCGCTCCAAGCTCCGGATACGCCTTGTTGAAAGCGTCGAACCGGTCCTGCCACGCGGCCTGCTCCTGCGCGCCTTTACCAACCGCCTGCAGCCAGTTCTCGCCCGCTTCTTCGGGGATATAAAAGCTCTTGTCCTCGGGGAAGCCGAGGTTCTTCTTGGTCGCCTTCGTCGCTTCCGGCCCCAGCGCTTCGCCGTGAACTTTATTCGTCCCGGCCTTCGGCGAGCCGTACCCAATCACGGTGCGCACGCGGATCAGCGAAGGCTTCGTCGTCTCCGCCTTGGCCTTGAGGATGGCGTTTTCGATGGCGACGAGGTCGTTGCCGTCGTCGACCATCTGCACATGCCAGTGGTACGCCTCGAAGCGCTTCGTCACATCTTCGGTGTACGAAAGCTCGGTTGGCCCATCCAGCGAGATGAGATTGTCGTCGTACAACACGGTCAGCTTGCCCAGCCCCAGCGTTCCCGCCAGCGACGCCGACTCGTGCGAAATGCCTTCCATCAGATCGCCGTCGCCGCACAGGACGTAGGTGTAATGATCGACCGGCGTGTGGCTCTCGTGGTTCGGATCTTCAACATGGGTGTCGCCGCCATTGTTGTAGACCGCCGCCATATGCTTCTCGGCAATCGCCAGTCCTACAGCCATCGCGAAGCCCTGTCCCAGCGGCCCCGTGGTCACTTCAACGCCCGGCGTCTCGCCGTACTCCGGGTGCCCGGGAGTGTGCGATCCCCATTGCCGGAACTGCTCCAACTGCGAAATCGGCAGGTCGTAGCCGGTCAAATGCAGAACGCCGTAGAGGAGCGCCGACGCATGGCCGTTGGACAAAACGAAGCGGTCCCGGTCCGACCACTTGGGGTCTTTGGGGTTGAACTTCATCAGCTTGTGGTACAGCAGGTAGGCGATGGGCGCGCAACCGAGCGGCGCTCCCGGGTGGCCGCTCTTGGCTTTTTCCACCTGGTCGACCGCTAGAAACCGCAGCGTGTTAATCGACAACTGGTCCAACTCATCCTGTTTTTGCTGATCGCTCATCAACCATCCTCTTCATCGTTTACGGCCCCACTGCCGGGGACCTTCAAAATACACGTCCTCATAGTGTAAACGCGCAATCCATTTTCAAGTGAAAAGCTGTTGGCGGCCATGTTCGAGGTTTGTAAAAAGAAAGTCCACGAATTCATCACAAACCGCTTGACGAATCGGCGTCGAGGGCGTAGTTTCCAAATTGGTTATATAACCGATTGGTTTACTACCATGACGAACGATTCCCTCAGCACCACCTTTGCCGCACTCGCCGACCCCACCCGGCGCGCGATCCTGGCCCGCCTGGCTTCCGGCGAGACCTCGGTCAAAGAGCTTTCCGAACCCTTCCACATCAGCCAGCCCGCCATCTCGAAGCACCTCAAGGTGCTGGAGAAGGCCGGCCTCATCGCCCGCGGCCGCGACGCCCAATGGCGTCCCGCGCGCCTCGAAGCCGCGCAGTTGAAGACCGCCTTCGACTGGCTCGACGACTACCGCAAGTTCTGGGAGCAGAGCTTCGACCGCCTCGACGAGTACCTGAAAATCCTGCAAGCCAACAACCCCGAAGCCCAGGCTCTGCTTAGGGAGACGCCTCACGCTCGGAACAAAAAGTAACGTCCTTGAACTCTCCCACGCCGAAATATAACCAGCTGCATAAGGATAGACACAATGATTGAAACGCCGCAGATCGTCCAGACTGAAACCCTTGCCATGGCCAGGCTCTACGCCAAGGTCCCGGCCAGCCAGATTCAAACGGAAATGGGCAAGCTGGCACAGGAAGTGATTGCCGAAATCGGGAAGCAGGGCATCGCCATCACTGGTCCCTGGTGTACACACCACTTCCGCCGCCCCGACGACTTCTTCGACTTCGAAGTCTGCATGCCGGTCGCCACACCCATCCAGCCTGCCGGCCGTGTACAGCCCGGCGAGTGGCCTGCGATGAAGGTCGTCCGCACGATCTACCGCGGCAACTATGCAGGCCTCCCCGCCGCCTGGGGCGAGTTCATGCAATGGACGGACAACGAAGGTCTGACACTCTCTCCAGAAATCTGGGAGCGCTACCTCGTCAATCCCAGCACCGAAAGCGACCCTGCGAAATGGACGACGGAAATGAATCGCCCATTGCTGTAAGTTTTATATCCGTCGAGCGGTTGGAGCAGCGTATTGCGGCCGCAACCTCGACGCCCCAACTCGAAAGGACGCGCTGCATGAACGCTACCGAGACCCTCTCACCCGCGGCTCCCGCTCACGACGCCGCAACTATGGCCGGTCAGCCCGGCTACGTGCTTGATATCAGCCGCATGTTCGATGCGCCGCGCGACCTCGTCTACAAAGCCTTCACCGACCCGGCGATGCTCGCGCACTGGATGGGCCCGCGCGGATTTCAGGCAATGGACATCACCAGCGACCTGCGCGCCGGCGGCAAGTGGCGTCTCCGCCTGCACGCCGTCGCAGTCAATAGAGACTGCGATTCCCGAGGCCAGACCGATCTCTGGATACAGGGTGAATACCTCGAGGTCGCGCCTCCCGAGCGCCTGGTTTACACCTTCGGCTGGGACGGCCGAACCGACATCCCCGAAGAACAAACCACGATCACCGTAACGTTTCGAGAAATGGAAGGAAAGACAGTGATGGACTTCAAGCAGGCCGACTTCGAATCTGCCACCAATCGCGACGAACACAACACGGGCTGGAGCAGCGCCTTCGACCGCTTCGCCGAATTTCTCCTCGCCCCGGTTGGAGCGGAAAAAACTTACGACCTCGTCATCGAGCGCGAGTTCGATGCGCCGCGGGACCTGGTGTGGAAGGTGTGGACCGATCCGGCCATGGCCGCGGAGTGGGCCGGCCCGCGCGGCTTTACCGCCACGCACTTCGAGCAGGATGCGCGCGTCGGCGGCAAGTGGAGGCTGTGCCTGCACAGCGACGGCTTCGACCAGGGCGACGGCGTGCTGCGCGAGCAGAACCTGTGGCAGGGAGGCGTCTTCCGCGAGATCGTTCCACCGGAGCGCATCGTCTACACCTTCGCCTGGGACAAGCCCTGCGATGTGGGCCTCAACCTGCCACCCCACGAAACGGTCATCACTGTCCGCTTCAGCAAGCACAAGGGCAAAACCTGGATGGTCTTCTGCCAGGAGTTCTTCCTCGCCGCCGCCGAGCGCGACGGACACGGCAAGGGCTGGAACAGCGCGTTCGACAAGTTTGCGGAACTCGTCGGCACGGGAGGCCTCACGCTATGAAAATTGCAGACGCTCTCCTGCTCGCATTCGACGCGGAGATAGAAATGACGCGAAGCTACTTCGAGGCATTTCCCGAAGACAAAGCCGGCTGGAAGCCGCACGAAAAATCCGGCACCCTGGGGGAGATCGCCAAGCACGTCGCGCTTCTCCCCGGCTTTGGCACTTTCTTTCTGGAAAACGACTTCATGGAAGTGAAGGGCCCTCCACCGGCGGCTGTGTTTGTGAGTAAAGCCGATCTCTTCGCCACGCTCGACGCCGCCGTCGCAAAGTTCCGCGCGACGCTCGCAACGGCGAGCGACGATTCGCTGACCCAGCAGTGGTCATTTACAAAGGATGGCAAAGCCTTCAGCACGGCTCCGCGCGCCTCGATGATCAAGCTGCTGTTTCTTCATCATTTAATCCACCACCGGGCGCAGTTGGGCGTATATCTTCGTCTATTGAACGTCCCTGTACCCGGCATCTACGGGCCGTCGGCGGATGCCGCATGGAACCCTGAAAAGCTGGGCCTGGCGTAAGGAGATCCATGCTCATCTACATCGTGACCACCCTGGCCGTCATCATCATTGCCTTCCTCGTCGTCGCCTCCCGCCAGCCGGACGTGTTCCGTGTCGAGCGGTCGACGGCCATCTCCGCGCCGCTCGAAGAAGTGTTCGTCGAGGTCAACGATTTTCGCAAATGGCAGAAGTGGTCACCGTTCGCCGAGTACGACCCCGAGATGAAGATCACTTACACCGGCGCCGCTTCCGGCGAGGGCGCGGAATATGCGTGGACCGGCAACAGCAAGGCCGGCCAGGGCCGCATGACCATCCTCGAAAGCCGGCCCAGCGAACTCATCCGCATCCGGCTGGAGTTCACCAGGCCCTTCGCCGCAACCAACACCGCTGAATTTACCTTCGACGCCGATGGCAATCAAACGCTGGTCACCTGGGCCATGATCGGCAAAAACAACTTCATGTTCAAAGCCATGCACACCGTGATGAACATGGACAAAATGGTCGGCGGCGACTTTGCGCGCGGTTTGGCAAAGCTGAAACTTGTCGTCGAAACCGGCGCCCGTTGAATCTCACTGCTTCACCCCACTCAAAAGGAGAACCACCATGAAACTCAGCACCCATCTCAGCTTTGACGGCAACTGCGACGAAGCCATGAAATTTTACGAAGCCACCTTTGGCGGCAAGATCGAATTCAAAATGACGTGGGCCGAGTCGCCGATGTGCGACCAGGTCGGCGCGGACTTCCAGGACAAGATGATGCACGAGTCCCTGAAGGTTGGCGACACCATCGTGATGGGCGCCGACGCGCCTCCGGGACGCTACCAGAAGCCGCAGGGAATCGTGGTGTCGGTCGCGCTGGGAGACCTCGCAGCGGCGGAGAGTGTCTTCAAGGCCCTCGCCGAGGGCGGCAGCGTGCAGATGCCGATCCAGGAGACCTTCTGGGCCAAGCGCTTCGGCATGTGTACCGACCGCTTCGGAATCCCGTGGATGGTGAACTGCGAAAAGCCCATGACGGCGTAGGCGCTCGGAAGCAAAAGCCTTGACGCAAAGGGCGCGAAGAAAAGAGCGAAGTTTCGCAAAGGATTTTTGCGGAGCTTCGCTCTTTTTGCATGACCTGTAGCGTGGCGCTACTCGTACGAAAGTGCGTCGATGGGATCTTTGCGGGCGGCTTTGAAGGCCGGATAGAGCGCGCCGAAAAAGGCCCCGGCGAGCGCGATGCAGACGGCCAGAAAGACCCAGTGAGGCGTCACTCGGAAAGCCTGCTTGGGAAACTTCGCATGAACCAAAGCGCTGAGCAGATAAGAACAGGCCACCCCTATAGCGATGCCGACGATGGCCAGCAAGCCGGTCTCGCGCAGGATGACGGAGACGATGCTGAACTTGCCCGCACCCATCGATTTCAGGATGCCGATCTCGCGCGTGCGCTCCATGACGGCCGTGTACATCGATTGGAAGATGACCAGGAAGCCGATGACGACCGCGATCCCGATGACGATGTTGAGCGCGATGTTGAAGCCGGGCAGGTGGTCGGGCGTCAGGCCGGCGAGGAACTCTTCCAGCGTCTGCACGTTGTACGTCTGCATTCCGTCGGTGGAGAGTATTTCCTGGCGGACCTGTTCCTGAATCGCCTGCTTGGCCTCGGGAGTGTCGGCGTCGTCGGTGCGCAGATAGAAGCCGCTGGCCTTGCCGGGGGTGCCATCGAGGTTGTCCATGGTGTCGAGTGGAATGAATTTGCGCGAGCCTTTGCCGTGCTCGAAGATGCCGGAAACGGTGTACTCGTGGTTGAGGATATTGAGCTTGTCGCCGACTTTGAAGTGCGGCCCGCTGGCTGCCTGGTAATCGTCGATGATGACCGAGTCCGGCCCGGTGAACGGGCCGCCGGAGACGAAGACGAACGGCCGCAACGCGTTGAAGCTGGGATAGTCGATGGCGAAAATGTTCTCCACCGAAGTGCCCAGGCTGAATTTGGCATTGAACGGCGCCGCCACCTTCACATGCGGCAGCGCCTCGAGTGCTTTCGCAACTTTGACGCTCGCGCTGGCGGCATTGCCGGTCAGCAGATTGCTGGTGGAGCCCGGGCGTACGACCATGTCCATGCCGATGCCGGAGGTCTGGTCGCGACTGCCCTGGACCATCCCCAGCATGACCGCGGTGATCGAGAGGATCATCACGACTTCGATGGCGACAGCAAACGCGCTGATGACCGAGCGCAGGGGACGATGGATGAGATTGCCGAGGATGAGTTCGTTCATAAGGAAGCCCGGGAGTTCTATCTAACGATACCGTATCCAGTGCTTGACCGGCCCGGCAGCCGCGAGCAATCATCGCGCGTCGACGGGCTGGCGCGACTACTCATGCGCCAACTCCTGCAGAGGCCGGTCGGCCGGCCCGATGATCGTCTTGTTGAATATCGACCCCAGCATGGGCAGAACATACGCGCAGATGTAGGCCGCCAGAACGTTGGTGAAGAGGGCCTGGCCGATCAGCGACGGGGTGGACCACAACATGCCCTCCGAAGCGGCGCGGCTGATGAGGATGGTCGTCAGCAGGCCGACCGGGTTGGCCCGGACGTCGCCGATCACCGAGTCGAGCACGACAAAGACCAGCATAAACATCAGGGGTTCCACCACCAGAAGCCCGGTCATCTGGCCTTCGTGATAGGCGTCCGCCGATGGGCTGAAGGAGACCCCGGTGCTGTTGTCGTCGGGCGCGAGAATATTGATCTCATGCGCGTAAACATTTCCGAACCCTATTTTAGGTTTGTCGGGGTAGAGGAAATGAGGGATGACGTTGATAGAGCCATCGATCAGCGGCACATAACCGAAGGGTCCTTCCCGGTCGGTGACGTCGATGAGCGCATCGTCGCCGGAAAGGACCTCCAGGCGGTTCAGCAGGCCGAGCGGCCGGTTGTAGTAATTCACTGTCTCCGCTCCGGCTGAGGCTTCCTTGTAGGTTGCGCGGACCTGGTCCATGTGCGCGAGCAGGTATTCGGAAGTCTGGATGCGGGAGAGGCCGGGATAATCGGCATCGCGGCCTACCTGGGCGTACGGGACCATGTAGGTGACGACCAGATACAACCCGGCGATGAAGAAGACAATGTTGGCCCAGTGAATGCGGTAGCGCAGCAAAGCGGCAGTAACTGCCCAGGCGAAAAATGGCGTGAGCAGCTGCTCCTTGGAAAAAGTCAGCAGCGAGCCGAGGGAAACGAAGAGGATCATGCCGAGCAGAGGCATGGAGACGCTGCGCCGGCCGCGCGTGCGATGGACCGTGTAAATCACTCCCAGGACGAAGGTCAGTGTGGGATAACGATCGGCCTGGACCAGGAAGGAGCCGAACGAACCGTCTCCGCCGGTACTCAGGAAGGCCAGGTACAAGTACACCAGCACGGACATCACAGCGCAGCCGACATAGGCGCTTTTCAAGCTGTCGGCCGGCAGCATACCGGCGATCAGCGCCTTGCGCCAACGGAAGCGGCGGCTGAAGATGCCCGCCGCCACCATCGCAACCATGCCCAGCAGATAGACCTCGATCGTCCGGAAAGGGGAGTGCAGGTTGGAGTCGGCGGGCTGGCCCAGCAAGCCCTTGACGATCATCGGGAGCAGCAGCGTGAAAAAGGCGTTGAAGCCGATAAAAGCGCCCGACGGAAACGGAAGGCCGCCGGCAATGTTGAAGCCCACCGCCGCAACCATGGTGAAGCAGAAAACGCAGCAGGAGAAAAAGACATTGGTGCCTTCCAGCACCTGCACGCCAAAGAGAGCGGTCGCGAAAATGAGCGCGTAGGAAAGGTTGACGCGCTCTGGAAATGGGATCCGCATGGATTGAGAGCAAGTCTAACAAAAGCGGCGCAAACGCAGGGCAGGCCGCTCCACCGCGTAGAAGGAGAATGCGGCGACCGCAAAGAGGCAAATCCACGAGCCGGGAAAGGTATTGGCCCAGCGTTCGCCGCCGAACACCGGGATGTTGTTGTAGTGCAGAAAAAATGTCTGCCAGATGTAGAGCGAGTAGGAAAGCCGCCCCACCCAGGCGACGACCGGATGGTTCATCACGCGGCCCATGGGCGTATCGGGGTTGCGCACCAGCCATAGCAGCCACATCAGGGTGACAAAGCCGTCCAGGGTCAGGCCGAGGGGCAGGTTCCAGTAATTCTGGAAGCGCATCCCCAGCGCTCCGAGGACGAAGAGGAGCACCACCGGCAGCAGGACCGGCCAGCGCGTCATGCGGCGGTAGATGGCCTCGAAACGCACATGGCCCTGCAACAGCGCGCCGGTAGCGCCGAACATCAGGCCGTCGGCCTGCATGTGGATCATGCCCATGTTGTGGAAGTTGGGAAGATAGCGGTAGCAAAAGATCCGGATGAAAGGCTCGGCGACGATGACCGCGAGCGCGACGTGCGCCGCTTTGCGCCTGCCCTTGGCGCCGGGCCAGCGGGCGAGGCAAAAAACGACCACCCCGGGCCACAGCAGGTAGAACTGCTCTTCGATGCAGAGCGACCAGAAATGCTCGAACGCCCACAGAGTGACGCCGTGCGCATAGTTGCGCGTCAGGGTGAGAGCGGTGAGGATTTCCCGCGAATTGACGCTGCCGACGCGGCCTGCAAGTCCCAGCACAGCGATGAAGAGTATGTAGAAGTAGAGCGGCGGAAGAATGCGGAAAGCGCGGCGGATATAGAAGCGCTTCAGGCTGATGCGGCCCGTCTTTTCGCGCTCGCGCAGCAGCAGCGTGGTGATGAGGTATCCGGAGATGACGAAGAAGATGAGCACGCCCATCGCGCCGTTCGAGAACACATACGCGATAAGCGGCACCGCATGCGTAACGCTGCGGCGCTGTATGGTATGCAGCAGGATGACGAGCAGGATCGACAGCGCGCGCAAACCATCGAGGCCCGGAAGGCGATGCCGTTCGTCGATCGCTGCACGGGGTGAGTGGTCCATGTTGGATGGGTTGAGTCTAGCAAAGCAAGCAATCCTGCGGACTCTTGCGCTGAGAGGTCACCCGCAGAGATTTGGGGTTATAAGCTGGCTTATGCGACACAGACAGGGGCAGACAATCTCGGGGGCGATCTTTCTGTGAGTAAAGCATTCCATACAACGCTTCCCCTGCCGTCGAAAATAAAGCAGATCGATGGTCTGCAAATATTGCGGGCGGTCGCGGTGCTGCTGGTGGCTTGGGTCCACCTTGATCAATGGCTGTTTCCGTTGACGGCGCGACCGCTGCCGAGTTTTGGCATATATGGGATCGACATTTTCTTCGTCATCAGCGGCTTCATCGTGTCGTCGGTGGTGCTGCGGACCCGGCAGAAGCTGGGCGTGGTGGCGATGTGGGAGTTTCTAAAACGGCGACTCATTCGCATCTTTCCGATTTATTGGTTTTTCTGCCTGCTCGAAATCGCGCGCCAGCTACATAGCCACCAGTTATTCCGGCAGAATTACTTCGCGGCCTTCTTCCTTCTCCCGGGACTGCGGCATATCGAGACTCCGTTGCTGGTGGACTTCAGTTGGACCATGATCTTTGAAATGTTCTTTTACTACACTCTGGCTCTGATCCTGCTGGGGACGGTTCGACGCGCTGTGCCGGCAGCGGTTGCGATTTTCTGCGGGGCGGTCGTCCTGGGCGGCATCTTAGGCATTCGACGGCCCATCTGGATCGTTGTATGTAATCCGATTGTGCTGGAGTTTGCCTTCGGCGCCCTCCTTGCGCTGGCGTATCGGCGCTTTGGGCAGCGGCGGCGGTTAGGCGTGGTTCTGCTGGTTCTCGGCGCCGTTGCATCGATCGGTCTGGCTATGTTTCCCTTCGGAGCGATCGCCTACGGGCCGCGGATGGTATTCAACGGCGACGGTGTAATGCTTCGCGTGATGACCTGGGGAGTTGCGGCACTGATGATCGTTGGTGGAATGGTCTTCTGGTCGCCGACGATCCGTTCGCGGCCCGGCAGGATCGCGGTTGTGCTCGGGAATTCTTCCTACTCCGCTTACCTGGCGTCGGCGATGGTGATCGAGTTCAGTATGCGATTGCTTTTTAAGGTTGTGGGAGGCAGCGTTCCTTTTTCGATCGAACGGCAGGCTGTCTACCAGATCGCGGGGGTGATAGCTGTCTTCGTCGCGGGCTGGGTTTGCTATCAATTCATCGAGTGGCCCATGTTGCGTTGGCTGCAGGCCAGGTTTCTAACCAAAACTACGTGACGCATGGTAGCGAACCCAAGGGGGAACATCGGAGCACACCCCCGGGGAAATTGACGCGGCGGCGCAGCCGCGGCGTGGGATGATGGTGCGGGAACGCAAGGCTCTCTCGCGGAGCTATTGCCGAGCGTGTGCCCGGCCCGGGCCTGGGCTCGCCAAGACCAGGCAGGTACACGGAGAACGAAGCGTGTCGTTCGGAAGCGAGCTACGAGAGGAACGGGAGCGCCGCGGCGTCGGCCTGTCCGCGATTGCGGAGAGGACGAAGGTTTCCGAGCGCTATCTGCATGCGCTCGAAGACGATGCCCACGACCAGCTGCCGGGCGGCATCTTCAACAAGGGCATCGTGCGGGGCTATTGCCAGCAACTGGATATGGATGAAGACGAATGGCTGGGCCGGTTTGCGGCCAGCGTTGAAAGCGCGGGCGGCGAGCCGGACTGGAACTCTTTCGCCGAAAATGTGAAGCGCAACCGCGAACTCGCCGGCGCGTCGCGGCGGCGCTGGTGGGGTGTCGCGCTGATGGTGCTGGCGCTGGTCGCGCTGGGATGGGTGGCGTGGCACTACGTCGTGAAACCGCGCATGGCTGTCCCGAAGACGGACTTCCCGGACGTGGGGATGGCGTCGCCATCGACCTGAAAATGCGCCCTCACCCAATTGGCCTTAAACCGCAAAAAAGGTCGCGCTATCCTCGATTTTTTTGACGAAATGCCACGAAGTGGCGCACAAAAGCATCATTTGCGCTCAAAGCGTCGTTTTTTCGACCATAAGTGGCACATAAAACGCACAGTCCAAAATCGATTTTCCCGCCTCCCGGCAAAGCCAAAACATCAAATATGGGCCAGATTGTGAGTTTCGGTCTACGACTCGGTCTGATACCAGCGGTAACCGTGCTTCTGCTCGTGATCGGCTTCCTGCAGCCGGTCGACGACCTGCTTGCGGCGCAGGCTTCCGACGGCCGCGGTGATGAGGTCGATCAGGGCAATCGGAGCAACGTAGCTGGCCGCGAACGACAGGCTGTTGGTGGGCACAATGACCAGCTCATTGGAAAAGCGCGCCAGAGGAGACAGCATGGAGTCGGTAATCCCGATGCAGTACGCGCCATTCTGCTTGGCCCGCTGAATGCCTTCGATGGTCATGCGCAGCCCGCGGCGAAAGCTGATGCCGATGACGATGTCGTCCTCGCCGGTAGAACGGACAAGGTGTGTGGCCCGGCCCGGAGTTACGGCCGCCACCACGGGCAGGCCGGCGATGGTGAGGTGGTACTCCATATAGTCCACCAGCGACGAGGCCATATCTCCGCCCAGCAGGAAGATCCGCTTGGCTTCATGAATCCGCACGGCGATGCTGAGCACCTG
>Ga0207933_1000944_pt1 | contig 24681 bp, 20 predicted proteins | sample NGESurdeep092012_4_FD_184488 | JGI IMG/M metagenome (GOLD analysis project Ga0207933, IMG submission 184488) | Arctic peat soil microbial communities from Barrow, Alaska - NGEE Surface sample F53-3 deep-092012 (SPAdes) | ecosystem: Environmental > Terrestrial > Soil > Wetlands > Peat ... | reverse complement strand
AACAGACGGGGATTTGATAAAACTATATTTCACAACCTTCTAGAAAGAATGGTTAAGAGTGACCCCATTTATCAAAAGGTATTCACGACTTAAACGATTTATTCTATTATTTTATTACCAATAGTCAACAAAAGGGTACTCAGTAATTTGCAGTTACCGTTAAAACTTTTTTACTCAACAAACAAAATCAAATTAAAATTAAAATTGGTTTAATGATTCTTATAGGTACTATCCTGATATCATGGGTAGTAAAATAAAAAAAGAATCTTCGGCAGAAAAAAGCTACTCATCTTAGGGACATGGAAATTAATTTCCGGGACGCTCATTGAAAAGGGCGACACCAGTGTTACCTGGCACACAAAAAATATTTCATTTATAAAAAATTATTATCGATACTCATTTTGCCTTTTTAAGCCACGATCTTAATAAAGGAAAAGATTCATCTGCTATGTACAGTTCCGGCGGCGGTAGTTATTCGCTTAAAGATAATCAGTACACAGAACGCCTGGAATATTGCAGTGACAGGCAGTGGGAAGGCAATGATTTTTCTCTTACGATTTCTATCCATAATGATACGCTAATTCAGAAGGGAATTGAACATGTGGCATATGCAGGAGTTGACAGATTAAATATTGAAAAGTATTTGAGATGGAAGTACTATTTAGTTAATCCACAATTATATTATAATCGAAAGGAACGGAATGGGCATGCTGAGAAAATTGCAAAAGATATTTGCAGGGAAAAATGGCCGTTAGAAATAAAACGATCAATCCGTTGAAAACATAATTGCTTAACAGTAAAAGGATAAATACTTAGTATTCCTATTTATTTCAAAAAAACCGTTGAATATCTACCGCTTTAACCACTGTACAAAACGGATGATCATTGCCAGTAAAAAAAGTAAAATAGATAAGCGATTGATGAAATGCATCGCATTGGTCATTTTGAAGGTGGTGCGTCAGGATCTTTTTTTACGATCCATAAATATTCGCCTATTTGCCGCCAAACTCCCATATTGATTATTTATTTTAAAAATTTGCTCCAACAAAAATATAAATCATTTCTGACACGTCTTCAACTCCCCATCTGCCTGCCAAAATCTTTAAATCGGTCGGATTTGTGTACGGTGTCTGCTTGCTAATTCATTTTTAATATGTTCCACAAAATTCCGCGGATACCCAATTGTAGAAAAATGAGCAAATAAAGCAACTGAATGACATAGATGGGTCAAAATGGAAGGAACTATTAAAATTAATTGTTAACATATTAAACAACCGCTAAAACTAAAGAGAATCATAATTTTCTATAGGCTTAAAAATCAAAATTCGGTCTTATAAACATGGTTTTTGAAATTATGGCACACTATATGGTAATTAGGCCCAAAGGCCGTTGCTATTTTCACAAGAGATTAGAGAATATATTCTATGAAACAACTTTTTAGTAATCTCCAAAATCTTAATATGAAATATTTCCGTACTTGTTGGTATGGGTAATTACTAAAAAAAAAGATATGAACAGAGTACTTATTGTAGATGATAATACCGATATTTTATGGGTGGTAGAAGTCATTTTAAAAAGATATGGGTTTGACGTGATTACAACCCTAAGGGGAGAAGAAGTGTTATCAAAAACGAAAGTATTTTCTCCACAGTTAATTCTGCTGGACGTATTTCTTTCGGGAATTGATGGTATTGACGTTTGCAACACTTTGAAATCAACACCTGAGACAAAGAATATTCCGATCATAATGATTTCGGCTCATACGAATTTTAAAGAGATCAAAAAGTTTTGTAAAGCAGATGATTTTATAGCAAAGCCTTTTGATGCAAACGAACTGGTAAAGAAGATCAATCATTTTATCGGCCCAACGGTGCACGAATAAAAAAGATACATCAGGTTTGTTTTACTTTCCGCCCTTTTATATATTTATCCCTGATAATTTCGTAAATTGGTTTATCATCTACTTTGCTTTCAAGCCAGGAGATTATATCAAGATAAGCGAATGCCCTTGTTTCAAATTTACTTGTTTCAAATCGTTTGATAGTGTGTAACAATTTTTCAAATTCAGGCTTTATTTTTCTTGGCGACATATAGAACGACTTTCTTAGGAATTTGAAAATCTCTTCTTCTACAAGACTCAGATTTTGCATGCTGGCCATAAAGCGATACACTGTTTTTACCAGGTATTCCAGTAATTGAAAATTGCCAAGTTCATAGTGCGCGATGAGGTGTAATAGCCTGGCGTAACACTGAAGATCATTTCGAAGATTTACTTTCCAATTAATAATTTTATTGAGATAATCAATCGCGCTGCCAAAATCTCCCGCACCGAAATAGAGAGACGCTATTTTGTAATAAAAAATTAAGGTGCGGTGTTGATCAAGAAAAAGGCTGTATTGGTCTAAACGATTTGTTATCTCATCCACAATTTTTAGCCCTTCTTTGAAAGTTCCTTCAAGAAAATGCTGATTAATCCTGGCAATATAATAGTACACAAATACCTGTATCTTATTGTTGTCATTTGATTCAACAATCCTCGAGTGGCTGAAAGTTTCCAATTCCGTGAGCACTTTATGAAAACCCTCAGAATTTCTCATGGTAAAATGAGCATTCAATAAATTATGCAGCCCTTTTATATAGTTGCCTGTTTCGATTTGAACCATCCCCGGCTCCTCATGAAAAAGATCAACCCATTTTTGGGTATGCCGGTAATACATAAGATAATCCTGCCTGATAAATGCATACCAGCAATAGCTTTGATGATAATATAGCTTTTCATAAAACTGTTCTGGCTTCGTAATATCTTCTGTAAGATGCTTTCTGAAATAATCTTCCACCTCTTTTTCATCGGATTTATTTCTTGCCAGTCCATTTTTGATGTACCAGCTATACAATTGAAGGGCAAGATTTGAAAGTTTTGATTGCTTTGTTAATTGTTTATTGGCAAGATCGATGTCATGAGTAAGTTCATCGGCTCTGTCTTGCATGCTCCTTGTAATATGAAGCGTTTCTATTTTTTTTTCTATGATGAGCACTTCTATCCGAAAGTGAATCTGATTACTTGCAAGAGCAATCTCTTTTATTTTTTCAAGCGTTCGCAGGCTTTGATGATAAAGCCCCTTGTTATAGAGGATTCGTGCAAAATCCAATTGTTCATGTAGTTGTATATCTATATTGTCACTACCTTCCAGCAACCTCAGGCTACTTAATATCTGGCGGTACAAATGCGCTTTTAAATTGGGAAGTTGTTGTCTTTTAATGTCGCTTGTTTTACTGATCAAAACATTTTCATCATAGACCGACATTTTATCGATCACATCGAACAATTGTACAATTTTGAGGTCGTTGTTAGACGAATTTCTTTGAACATAGAGCTTGAAATTTCTTTTTTCCGACTTTTGAAGGGAACGAATTAGCTGAAATAATGAATCCGTTGAACGGTTGGGCATCGTATATAATTTAAGCTCTATTGCACTGCTGGCAAGGATTTTATAAAAATCATAACTATTTTATAAGTGTAAATTTCTGACATTTTGATTAGATTCCAAACTATCAAATTCCTAATTTCGGAAACACATTCATGGATGGCACATGTTAAATTCTTTCTTTTAATTATAATAGTATGGATAAAGTAATCATTTTTGACACCACATTAAGGGACGGCGAGCAAGTGCCGGGATGCAAATTAAATACAAAAGAAAAGGTAGAATTGGCGCTAAAACTAGAGGATTTAGGGGTAAATGTGCTGGAAGCAGGCTTCCCCATTTCAAGTCCAGGCGATTTCGCTTCTGTAGAGCAGATTTCCAAAGCGATTACCAAAACCGTGGTTTGCGCTCTTTCCCGCGCCGTTCAAAAAGATATTGAAGCAGCAGGGCAAGCGCTTAAAAGCGCCCAACGCCCGCGGATCCACACAGGAATAGGAACCTCCGATTTTCACATAAAAAGCAAGTTCAATTCTACACAAGAAGATATTTTGCAAAGAGCCATACAATGTGTAAAGTGGGCGAGAAATTTTACAGATGATGTAGAATTCTATGCTGAAGACTCCGGTAGAACAAACAATGAATACCTGGCCAGGGTGATTGAAGCAGTCATCAAAGCAGGTGCTACTACCGTGAACATTCCTGACACAACAGGATATTGTCTCCCGCATCAATATGGTGAAAAGATGGCTTTTCTCAAAAACAACGTAAGTAACATAGATAAAGCTGTGATTTCTTGCCATTGTCACAACGACTTAGGACTCGCCACTGCCAATTCGATTGCTGGTGTTATCAATGGCGCCCGTCAAATAGAATGCACCATTAACGGCCTGGGCGAAAGAGCAGGAAACACTTCGTTGGAAGAAGTAGTAATGGTTATTAAACAGCATAAAGACCTTGGTTTTTATACCGATATTGATGCTACTAAATTATTCCCAATGAGCCGTTTGGTTTCCGATACTATGCGAATGCCTGTGCAGCCTAATAAAGCAATTGTAGGGAGTAACGCGTTTTCGCATTCGTCCGGAATACACCAGGATGGATTTTTGAAAGATTCATTGACTTATGAAATTATTAACCCCGAAGAAGTGGGCGCCGATGGTTCTAAAATTGTATTAACAGCAAGGAGCGGGCGAAGCGCACTGGCATTTCGTTTTCATAAACTTGGTTTCCAATTCGACAGGAATGATGTGGATGTATTATATGAAGAATTTTTAAAAGTAGCAGATAGTAAAAAAGTAGTGGAGGACAGCGATCTAAAAGAAATGGCCAAACAGCATCAGCAGTCAGCTTTGAACGTTCAGTCTTGAGTCTGTTACTTAAAAAAATGAGCGAAACATTATTTGAAACAATTGGAAAAAAATAACTTAAAACATCCATAGCAGTCGGCCCAATCGCCTGAAAACTGATTTTTTAATGCAAAAGCCATCTATCATAGCAAAAGATCTGATCGTGAAAACGCAGGAGAATACTGTGCTTGATGGTATTTCTTTTTCTCTTAATTCAAATGAGCATCTTGCTATCCTGGGAAGCGCGGATAGCGGAAAGACAAGTTTGGCCAATGCCCTTTCCGGAAAAATTCATTTTGCAGGAATTATTGCAACTAGCTTTTCGAATGTGACTGACAGGCATACACGAATAGAACTCGTAGAACAGCGTTATCAATTTAAAAATTTGTCAGGAGTATCGGAATTTTATTACCAACAACGTTTCAATAGCTTTGATTCAGAAGATGCGCCAACAATTCTTGAAGAATTAATAAAAGCAAATAACGGCAGCAGTAAACCAACAAATAATATAGATTCTACTTTAGCAGTTCTTGGAATTGACCATTTAAAAAATGCACCTCTCATCCAGCTTTCAAGCGGCGAGCATAAAAGATTTCAACTTGCAAAAGCATTGTTGAATCCGCCGCAGGTATTGATTTTAGATACTCCATATACGGGACTTGATGTTGGGGCATGTAAAAAATTAAATGAGATTTTGGAACAAATTTCCACTAAGGGCTCCCAAATTATTATAATTCCTGGCACATTTCCTATACAGGATTTTATTACTCATGTGGCTTTTTTGCAAAATAAAAAACTGCAATATTTTGGTGAGAAAGAGAATTACGAAACCTCTGTTTCTTCGGAAGCGGCTGCGCCTGTTTATGATAATAACCTCTTACCTGTATCAGATGAAGATTTTCAATTTGACAATATTGTGGAAATGAAAAATATTCATTTGAATTATGGAAGTCATGTGATTCTTCAAAAGCTGGACTGGACGATAAAGCAGGGAGAAAAATGGTTGTTGCGCGGCAGAAACGGCGCGGGAAAATCTTCTTTGCTTAATATGATAACCGGCGATCATCCGCAGGCTTATTCTAATGAAATTTATTTATTCGGAAAAAGGCGTGGAAGTGGCGAAAGCATTTGGGATATCAAACAAAAAACGGGTTATATCTCTCCTGAACTACATGCCTATTTTGATAAAAATGTTTCCTGTTTCCAGGCAATCGGATCCGGATATTTTGACACGATCGGATTATATAAAAAATTAAATAAATCGCAAAACAATAAGATACTTCAATGGTTGGATTTTTTACAAATTTCTCATGTGTCAACAAAACCTTTACATTCAATTTCGTCTAGTCTCCAACGGATGATCTTGCTTGCAAGGGCTTTGGTAAAAAACCCGCCGCTGTTAGTTTTGGATGAGCCATGCCAGGGATTGGACCAACATCAAAGTAACCAGTTTGTTTCGTTGATCGATCACATATGTGGCGAAACGAATAAAACTTTGATCTACGTGAGTCATGATGAAACAAATATTCCATCATGTATTGATAAGGTATTGCATTTGGAGAACGGAGATTATAAAATAAAAAAGATAAAACGGCAGACAGTAAAGGCTGTAGCCTGAAAAGATAATATTTAAAAAGAAAGACAAATCCGCGCAAGCGAAAAAAAATGAATAAGAATATAACGGTTTTAGCCGGTGATGGTATTGGCCCTGAAGTTATCCGCGAGACTTTAAAAGTTTTAAATGCGGTTGCTTTAAGATTTAATCATAAATTTAGTTTCACCCATCGCCTAATTGGAGCGGTAGCAATTGATAAAACCGGCGATCCATTACCGGAGGAAACGATCGACAGCTGTTTCAATAGCGATGCTGTTTTGTTCGGAGCAGTCGGGCATCCAAAATTTGACAACAACCCTTCATCAAAGGCAAGACCTGAACAAGGTTTATTACGGTTGAGAAAGGAATTGCAACTGTTCGCTAATATCAGGCCCATATTACCTTACAAATCTTTGTTCCATCTGTCTCCATTTAAGGAAAAACAATTGATAGATGTGGATTTCATTATTTATCGCGAGTTGACAGGGGGGATTTATTTTGGGAAAAAAGAGTTGAGTGAAGATGGTTCTGAAGCATCGGACCAGTGTATCTATAATCAAGATGAAATAAGCAGGATAGCCCATTTGGCCTTTGCCGCAGCGCAAAAAAGAAAAAAGAAATTAACCTTGGTTGATAAGGCTAATGTGTTGGAAACTTCAAGATTATGGAGGAAAAATGTGCAGGAAATAGCAGCCGGTTATCCTGATGTAAAAGTGGATTATATGTTTGTGGACAATGCTGCGATGCAAATCATTTTAAATCCCAAACAATTTGATATCATCCTTACGGAAAATATGTTCGGAGATATTTTAAGCGACGAAGCAAGCGCCATTAGTGGTTCAATCGGTTTATTGCCATCATCGTCTGTCGGTGAAAAAAATGCTTTGTTTGAGCCCATTCACGGATCCTATCCGCAGGCAGCCGGGAAGGATATTGCTAATCCTGTTGGCTCTATTTTATCAGCAGCGATGATGATGGATTATTTCGGATTAACCGAGGAAGCAAAGGCTATCAGGGAAGCCACGGGATGGGCACTGAGCAATGGTTTTGTAACAAAGGACATCGATCCTGTGAACTCATACTTTACATCAACCATCGGTGAGGTAGTAAGCGATTTTATTTCTAACGATCTTCCGCAACATTCAAACATACGGAATATGGCTTTGGGACAAACAACGATTATTTAATTAAGAAGAAATCAGATCGCCAATCTTTTAAATTTTGGCAATCTCAAAAAAAGTTCTTTGTTTTTATAAAAGGGTATACTAAGTTTGCATTTCAATTTTCATTTTCATGTTGAAAGGCAAATTAAATAATGGCATTCTAAACGCAATCGCAATTCTTGTGGTGGTCGTAGTCATTATTGTATCCTTTCATGGAGGTGGAACCACTATTTAAAAATTGATCATTAAGAAATAGCCCGCCTCCGAAAAGAGGCGGTTTTTTTTATTTAAAACCTACATCAAAACAAAAATTATGTATTACAACGAAAACACGGTGATTTTCTGGAACGGAGCAATCATCAAGGCTTCAGAAGCAAAAATTGATTTATATAGTGAAACACTACATTATGGCTATGGAGTCTTTGAAGGTATTCGTTCATACAAAACAGAAGAAGGCACAACAAAAATATTTAAAGAGCAGGAGCATTTTGACAGGTTAAGAAATTCTGCCAAAGCGCTTAATCTTCCCTATGAATGGAACAACGAAGAATTGATAGAAGCCACGTATGAGATTTTGGATAAAAATCTTTTACAGGATGCCTACATCAGGCCACTGGTATATGCTCCGGCTAATATGAGTTTTGCCATAAATAATGAATCTTTTATAGTGATTGAGGCCTGGAAAATGGAACCATTCTTAGGAGAAAAATTACTAAAGGTAATGACGTCTTCCTTTCAGCGCCCCAATCCAAAAGCATTTAAAATAGAGGCAAAGGCTACAGGACATTATGTAAATTCTATCCTTGCATCGCAGGAAGCAAAAGCAAAAGGATTTGATGAAGCACTTTTGCTGGATGTGAATGGTTATGTAGCAGAAGGACCTGGCGCAAATATATTTTTTGAAAAAGACGGTAAACTTTTTACGCCTCAGCCGGGAAGTATTTTACCGGGCATCACAAGGGCTACTGTTTTTGAAATTTGTGAGTCCCTTGGAATTACTGTGAGTGAAAAAGAAATAACGATTGATGAAGTACGCGGAGCGGAAAGTGCTTTCTTCTGCGGCACTGCGGCTGAGATAATCGGAATGAATTCACTGGATAATATTTCTTTTAAAAAAGAATGGGCAAACTCCTTAGGTTATATTATTCAGAGGGAATATAAAAACCTGGTTATTGAAAAGAAAGAAGCAGAGTTATCAGAAGAAGACAAATAATTTTACTGGTAACATTACAGTAAAACAACAAATTAGTTGGATTTCAATTTAGAGGAAACGCGCCAGTAAAGAGACAAATAATTAAGATTTCTATTTTCGCAATAAACGAATAAAAAAATAAACGAGTAAAGATGAGTGAAACTTTAAAAGAAAATGAACTGAATAAATTCAGTAAAACCCTTACACAGGACGAAACACTTCCCGGAGCGCAAGCCATGTATTATGCCATCGGTTTCCAGGAAGAAGATTTTAAAAAAGCACAGGTTGGAATTGTGAGTATGGGTTGGGACGGAAATCCTTGTAACATGCATTTAAATGATTTTGCAACAGAAGTAAAGAAAAGTGTAAATGGTGTGGAAGGTTTGTTAGGACTTCGGTTCTATACCATTGGCGTGAGCGATGGGATCAGTATGGGAACGGATGGAATGCGTTTCAGTTTGGTAAGCCGCGATTTGATTGCTGACAGCATTGAGACAAACGCAAGTTCGCAATATTATGATGCTCTTGTGGCTATTCCCGGGTGTGATAAAAATATGCCGGGATCAATTATGGCAATGGGACGATTGAATCGACCTTCTATCATGTTGTATGGTGGCACGATTGCGCCAGGTCATTATAAAGGTGAAGATCTAAACATTGTGTCTGCTTTCGAGGCTTTAGGACAGAAGATTGCAGGGAATTTGGATGAGGCGGATTTTAAAGGAATCATTCGCCATTCATGTCCCGGCGCTGGTGCCTGTGGCGGAATGTACACGGCCAACACGATGGCTAGTGCGATTGAAGCGATGGGAATGAGTTTGCCTTATTCTGCAAGTAATCCGGCATTGAGCAAAGAAAAAGAAGAAGAATGCGCTGCTATAGGACCTGCTATAAAAAATCTATTGGCAAAGGATATAAAGCCAAAAGACATCATGACACGCAAAGCATTTGATAATGCGATGACGGTGATAATGGTTTTAGGCGGCAGCACCAATGCGGTACTTCACATGATTGCAATAGCAAAGAGCGTGGAAATTAATTTAACGCCGGATGATTTTCAGACCATCAGTAATAAAGTTCCGATGTTGGCAGATTTCAAACCAAGCGGAAAATATTTGATGCAGGATCTACATAATCACGGAGGAATTCCGGCAGTGATGAAATATTTATTAGGCAAAGGTTTGTTACATGGAGATTGCTTAACCGTAACCGGAAAAACCGTTGCCGAGAACTTAAAAGATGCGCGTGACCTTGATTTTGAGAAACAGGATATTATCCGTCCTTTAGAAAACCCTCTTAAAGCGACAGGCCATTTGCAAATACTTTATGGAAATCTTGCAGAAAAAGGAAGTGTGGCAAAGATTACCGGAAAAGAAGGTACTCGATTTGAAGGTACAGCAAGAGTTTTTGAAGGTGAAAAACATTTGATAGAAGGGATACAAAGCGGACGGGTTCATGCAGGTGACGTGGTAGTGATAAGAAACATCGGACCTAAAGGTGCACCTGGAATGCCCGAAATGCTGAAGCCTACAGGAGCCATTTATGGCGCAGGTTTGGGCAAGTCAGTTGCCTTAATTACTGATGGAAGGTTTAGCGGCGGTACACATGGATTTGTCGTCGGACACATTACACCCGAAGCTTTTGAGGGCGGCTTGATTGGCCTGGTAAATGATGATGATATTATTGAAATAGACGCAGTGAAAAATACGATTAATTTAAAAGTAAGTGATGAAGAAATTGCCAAACGAAGAGCAGAATGGAAACAACCTGCATTAAAAGCAACAAAGGGAGTCTTATATAAATACGCAAAGTTTGTAAAGAATGCAAGTGAAGGGTGCGTGACGGACGAAGATTAAATGGAAAACAAGAATAGGATTCTAAATATTCATTGATGCAAACGCAGGTTATACAACAAAAGATATTTGAAATAAGAGGGCAAAAGGTGATGCTGGATTTTGATTTGGCGGTATTGTATGAAGTTGAAACAAAAGTTTTTAATCAAGCCGCCAAAAGGAATATTGAGAGCTTTCCGGATGATTTTATGTTCAGGCTCACGATAGATGAATGGAACCTTATGAGGTCACAATTTGTGACCTCATACATTCAAAAGTCTGATAATGAAATTATTAAGTCATCACAATTTGTGACCAGTTCGCAGAAAAAAAGAAGAAAAGATTTATTGCCTTATGCCTTTACAGAACATGGAGTAACCATGCTTGCAAGTGTTTTAAAAAGCCCAATAGCGAGGAAAATGAATATTGCAATTGTCCGGGCTTTTATCGCGCTAAGAAAATTTGCAATCCAATACAAGGATATTCTGGAACAACTGGATGGATTGAGAGATAGAATTAGCGGACACGATGCTCAATTGAACCAGATCTATGATGCGTTAGAAAATATGCTGGATAAAAAAGTAGAAGAAGAAAATAAACTAGAAGCCTGGGTAAACAGGAAACGAATCGGTTTTAAAAATTAGTATCAAAAATAAAAAATAATTATTATGAATACGCTCGAATTAGAAGAGGAAAAAAAAGTAAAATCACCTTCTCCAAAATCAGAGAATATTACCGGCAGCGAAGCTGTTTTGAAAATATTGCTTGCTGAAAAAGTGCATACTGTTTTCGGGTATCCGGGGGGTGCCATCATGCCTATCTATGATGCATTGTACGACTACCAGGACAAAATCAATCATATTTTGGTTCGCCATGAACAGGGTTCGGTCCATGCGGCAGAAGGATATGCGACCACATCCGGGGAAGTAGGTGTAGTATTCGCAACAAGTGGACCGGGCGCAACAAATCTTGTAACAGGATTGGCAAATGCCATGATTGACAGCACACCGCTGGTTTGTATTACCGGGCAGGTTTTTGCGCATCTTTTAGGCACCGACGCATTCCAGGAAACAGATGTAATTAATGTTACCACACCGCTTACCAAATGGAATTACCAGGTTACGGATGCCAATGAAATTCCTTCTGTTTTGGCAAAAGCTTTTTACATCGCCAGAAGCGGAAGGCCAGGGCCGGTGTTAATTGATATTACTAAAAATGCACAGATACAGAAATTCGATTTTGAAGGTTATGTACCGTGCAACCATATACGCAGTTATCGTCCTAAGCCAATTGTAAGAAAAGAATATATCGAAGAGGCTGCCAAGCTAATTAACGACGCTAAAAAACCATTTGTGATTTTTGGCCATGGAATTATTCTTGGTAAAGCAGAGAAAGAATTTAAAGAATTTATAGAAAAAGGCGGATTGCCTGCTGCGTGGACCATTCTTGGATTGAGCGCTTTGCCTACGGATCATCCGCAGAATGTAGGTATGCTGGGTATGCATGGCAATTACGGGCCGAATGTCTTAACCAACGATTGTGACGTATTAATCGCTGTGGGTATGCGTTTCGATGATCGTGTTACGGGCCGCTTGGATAAATATGCCAAGCAGGCAAAAATTATTCATCTTGATATTGACCCATCAGAAATTGATAAAAACGTAAAAGCAACCGTTCCGGTTTGGGGAGACTGTAAAGAAACACTTCCGATGCTCACGAAGCTGATTGACAAAAAAGAGCACAAAGAGTGGCTTCAAACATTTAATGAATACACAAAAAAAGAAATAGAAACCTGTATTAATAAAGAGCTAAATCCTGATACGGAAATAATGACGATGGGCGAGGTGATTAAAGTATTAAATGAATTGACAAAAGGTGATGCGGTAATCGTAAGCGATGTAGGACAGCATCAAATGGTAGCCTGCCGCTATGCAAAGTTCAATCAATCTAAAAGTAATGTAACCTCAGGAGGACTTGGTACTATGGGATTTGGGCTACCTGCTGCAATGGGCGCCAAACTGGGAACGCCTGAACGTGAAGTTGTTGCAATTATCGGTGATGGTGGATTTCAAATGACTTTGCAGGAATTGGGAACCATTATGCAAAATAAAATCGGGGTAAAAATTATTATTCTCAACAATCATTTCCTGGGAATGGTAAGGCAATGGCAGGAACTATTTAATGACCGAAGGTATTCATTTACCAATATTGATAGCCCCGATTTTGTGGCGCTTGCCAAAGCATACAATATAGATGCACAAAAAATTGAAGACCGAAAAAATTTGAAAGAAGGCCTTCGTACCATGCTTGACACAAAAGGACCCTATTTACTTGAAATAATTGTAGGAAAGGAAAATAATGTGTTTCCTATGGTGCCGCAGGGATGCAGTGTTGCCGAAATAAGGTTGTCCTGATTATTACACTATTAATATGAAACAATGAACAATGCAACAGAGCAAAACAAAAGCGGTTTACATTTAAAAAAAATACCGCATAAAAATACCTGGGACGCAAATTTGTATGATGGAAAGCATGCATTTGTCTCTAAATACGGCGAAGAACTGGTGGATATTTTAGCACCTCAGGCTGGCGAAAACATCCTGGACCTTGGATGCGGTACAGGATACCTGGCCCATCTTATTTCTGAATCCGGTGCCCATGTTATCGGAATCGACAATTCTAAGGAAATGATTGAGAAAGCGCAACATCAATATCTGGGAATTGATTTTAGGATAGTTGATGCCGAAGATTTTAATTTTAAACAATCGATTGATGCCATATTCTCAAATGCTGCGCTACATTGGGTTCTGAATAAACAGCGTGCTATTGAAAGCATGTATGATTCTTTAAAACCTGGGGGAAGACTTGTGCTTGAAATGGGAGGAAAAGACAATGTGAATGGCATCGTCGCCGCATTAAAGAATAGCCTCGTAAAGCATGGCTATGTAAAAGAAGCTGGTATTAATACATGGTATTTCCCTTCATTAAGCGGTTATACATCACTGTTAGAGTCAAGAGGATTCAGGGTCACTTATGCCGCGCATTACGACAGAGAAACAGAATTGAAGGACAATAATAACGGAATTAAAGACTGGCTTAGAATGTTTGGCGGCGCCTATTTGCAGGGAATTAATGAAAGCGACACAGAGAAAATACTGGACGAAGTACAGGCAAATTTAAAAGATACGCATTTCAGAGAAGGAAGTTGGTATGCAGATTATAAAAGATTACGCATCGTGGCAATTAAAAAATGATTTTAAATCCTTAAAAAAATTTGTATGAAATAGCCAAAGTAGATGTTCAAATTAACCAAGAATATTTACCAGGGATATTCCATGTGATAATTAAAAAAAATAAAAGAGACACACATGAAACAGGAATATACAATAACGGTGTATACCGAAGACCAGATAGGGATTCTCAACAGGATCACCATCATATTTTCACGCAGAAAGATAAATATACAAAGCCTTAATACGTCACCGTCAGAGGTGCCAGGCATTCATCGTTTCAATATTGTGATCGAAGAGACGGAAGAAGTCTTAAAGAAACTGGTGCGTCAAATCGAAAAACAGGTGGATGTTCTTAAAGCATATTTTAATACTAATGATGAAATCATCTGGCAGGAAATGGCTTTGTATAAAGTGCCGACAGATGCTATTACTGAAAAGGCGAAAGTAGAAAGATTGCTACATGAGTTTGGCGCAAGGGTAGTTGCTATCCGAAAAGATTTTACCGTATTTGAAACCACCGGTCATCGTGAAGAAACTGATAAGGTAGTTAAAGCGCTGGAGCCTTATGGCCTGATTGAATTTGTTAGAAGTGCGCGTGTTGCGATCATTAAGAACAGCGATAGCTTTCATGAAAAAGTAAAAGAGTTTGAAAAACAACAACCCGGCGAAGAAGTGGTGGAAAATGAATTTTTGAATCAACAGGATGAGGTGTTCACGATGTAAAGACCGACTGATGTTGACGTGCTCGCCAATATCATAAAGCAACTTAAAAATGACAGTTGAAAAAGTAATTCCGATTTTAAGAATTTTCGACTATAAAAAAGCATTGGAATTTTATATCGATTGGTTAGGATTTACAATTGACTGGGATCATACTTTTGAAGAAAACACGCCTATCTATATGCAGATATCGTTGAACGAATTGGTATTACATTTAAGCGAACATCATGGCGATTGTTCGCCGGGCGCGCGAGTTTATATCGAATGTGAAGAATTAAAAGATTATCATCAATCATTGATCAATAAAAATTATAAATACAACCGGCCCGGTTTGGAAAAATCATTTTATAAAACCTGGCGAATGGATGTCATAGATCCTTTTGGAAACAGGCTTACCTTTAACGAAAAAATTGGACAGTAATCCAACATATATCTTAAATTTTCAATCAACAATTAAAAAATAAAAACAACAACATGGCGACATTAAATTTTGCAGGCACTGAAGAAAACGTAGTAACAAGGGATGAATTCCCGCTATCAAAAGCACAGGAAATTTTGAAGAACGAAGTAGTAGCTGTAATAGGCTATGGCGTTCAGGGGCCTGGGCAGGCTTTGAACCAGCGAGATAATGGTATCAACGTAATCGTTGGACAAAGAAAAAATTCTAAAAGCTGGGATAAGGCAGTACAGGACGGTTTTGTAGAAGGCAAAACTTTATTCGAGATAGAAGAAGCGTTGGAAAAAGGAACAGTCATTTGTTATTTGCTAAGCGATGCTGCACAGATTGCATTTTGGCCAACAGTAAAGAAACATTTAACGCCCGGAAAGGCTTTGTATTTTTCTCACGGTTTCGGAATTACCTATAATGATCAGACAGGAATTATACCTCCGAAAGATGTTGATGTATTTTTAGTTGCACCCAAAGGTTCAGGAACCTCCCTAAGAAGAATGTTTTTGCAGGGACGTGGATTAAACAGCAGCTATGCGATCTTCCAGGACGCTACAGGCAAAGCATTCGACAGGGTAATATCTCTCGGAATTGCTATCGGTTCAGGTTATTTGTTTGAAACCAATTTTAAGAAAGAAGTTTACAGCGATCTTACCGGTGAGCGTGGAACATTGATGGGCGCAATACAAGGAATTTTCGCCGCTCAGTTCGAAGTTCTTCGCAAAAATGGTCACTCACCTTCAGAGGCATTTAACGAAACTGTAGAAGAATTAACACAGTCATTAATGCCATTAGTTGCTGAAAATGGAATGGACTGGATGTATGCCAATTGCTCTACCACAGCACAACGCGGCGCATTGGACTGGTGGAAAAAATTCCGCGACGCTACTTTACCTGTGTTCTCTGATTTATACGCAAGTGTAGCTGCAGGCAAAGAAGCCAAGCGTTCTATTGATTCCAATTCACAGCCGGATTACCGCGTGAAATTAGATGCAGAATTAAAGGAATTACGCGACAGCGAAATGTGGCAGGCTGGTAAAACCGTTAGAAGTTTGAGACCTGAAAACCAGGATCCTTCATAGCTTATTAAGGTTGCCAACTTTTCAAAAGTTGGCAACCTTTGAATAAAAATGATTTTATGAATAGTACCATGGGCACAAAAGAAAATGAAACTAATTTCTTTGCACCTTTTGACGGTTTGGGTGTGGCTGACGCTTCTGCCCGGTTAAACAATATTGTCAACCGGACTCCTCTTGAATTGAACCTTAATCTTTCCAAAAAATATCAATGTAACGTTTATCTGAAAAGGGAAGACCTGCAGGTGGTGCGCTCTTATAAACTTCGCGGCGCTTACAATATGCTGAGCACTTTGCCCGAACATAAATTAAAACAAGGTGTCGTTTGCGCCAGCGCAGGTAATCATGCGCAGGGCTTCGCGTATTCCTGTAAAAAGTTGGGTTGTAAAGGTGTCGTTTTTATGCCGGTCATTACCCCGAGACAAAAAGTAAGTCAGACAAAAATGTTTGGGGAAAATTTTGTAGAAATACAATTAGTTGGCGATTCATTCGAAGAATGCGCGGAAGCTGCATTGAAATACACAAAGGAAAATAATAAAACTTTTATTCCTCCATACGACAATCCAAAGATCATAGAAGGGCAAGCAACTGTGGGACTGGAAATATTAGAAGAACTTACACAAATTGATTACCTTTTTTTACCGGTAGGAGGTGGCGGCCTGGCATCTGGAGTAGGGGCCTATTTTAAAATATTTTCTCCCAACACAAAAATAATCGGTGTAGAACCTTCTGGTGCTCCTTCAATGTCAGCAGCTTTCAAAGCCGGGCATCCTGTTACCTTAAACAATATCGAACATTTCGTTGATGGAGCATCTGTGAGTCGGGCAGGCGATATCACTTATTCCGTTTGTAAAGAGGTTTTAACTGAGATGCATTTGGTGCCTGAAGGGAAAGTATGCACTACTATTTTACAATTATATAATCAAGATGCGATAGTTGCCGAGCCCGCCGGAGCCTTATCCATATCAGCTTTAGACGATTATAAAGAACAGATAAAAGGTAAAAACGTTGTTTGCATTATTAGTGGCGGCAACAATGATATAGACAGAATGCAGGAGATCAAAGAAAGGTCGCTGCAATATGAAGGACTAAAACATTATTTTCTTATCAGTTTTGCACAACGGCCTGGTGCCTTAAAAGAATTTGTGAACGACGTTCTCGGGCCACATGATGATATTACCCGCTTTGAATACATCAAAAAAAATAATAAAGAAGCGGGACCCGCTTTAGTAGGAATTGAATTAGGCGATAAAAAAGACTATGACGCGCTGAAAAATAATTTTGACCTGTTTAAAATAAAATACACAGAATTGAAACAGAGCGATGATGCTTTTGGATACCTGGTATAAAAAATAGAAATCCGCGTTATTTATTCTTTTACTGGTCTCGCAACAATTTTTCTCATTCCTTACTTGTTGCGAGAATGGGAAAAATAGTTAAAAAAATCTGCTGCCACATTTGATTAACTGAAGACATACCTATATTTGTGTCATGAACGTAGTAATCATATCACAACAACCTATCGTAGTCCGATATTGCTATCTGTTGTCGCGACGCTAATAAGCGAATCTTTCGCATGTCCAAAAGGACAAACAAAATTCATATTTACTTACAAGCTTTTATTCTCAATCTACAATGAACTCAATTCTGGAAATGAACACTTCCTTCGCATCAAACATGGAAGACATCTTTATGGATGCCGACTTCAGACTTTCTAATAAGTTTAATACGCAACAAGATTTACGGGTGGCACTTTTAACGGACATGACGCGGTTACCGGAAATCTATGATTTTCGGTTGAAAGTTTGGGAACATTCCGGGAAAAATGAATTTGTAAACAGGCAGCTATATCCAGACGGTTGGTACGATCAGTTGGACCTCTCAGCTTTTCACTGGGTTGTGATTAACGAGCAGAATAAGATAATTGCTTCAGCGAGATTAAACCTATTCAATTCGTTTGATGAATTCCCCTATTATCTTTCCGTGAAAAACCTTTCGTTGCCGCATGTAATGCCGTTTGCGTTTTTCAGTCGCCTGGTGGTACATCCTCACTATAGACAAAATGGATTAAGCAGGCAATTATTTACCAGCCGTTCCATTTTCTGTGAAGAAAGAGGAATCATATGGTCGCAGGTTTTTATAAACAACGAATTTATCATGAATCAGTTTGACAGGTCGGGCTACAAAAATATTGGAGAGGCGCAAATAGCTTACCACCCTTGTGCTAATCCTCATTCGGTAAATGTTTTTACCAAAGAACATGATTATTTCTCAAACTAAATTCAATCATAAAACACGTATTTCTTTAAATATTTACGATATTCGGGAGTATTGATCTGTAAGAAGCCGGGTATTTTCTAATTTCACTTAGATCATTATTTAAACCTAACAATCATAATATGAACACAACAAATGAAACACTGATGGACCAGGTCTTAAAAGACGAAAACAAAGTAGCGTTGTTTATGAAAGAACTGGCAAGGAAAAATCCAAATGAACCTGAATTTTTACAAGCAGCTCATGATGTGGCGGATTCCATTATTCCATTTATAGAAACACATTCTAAATATAAAAAACACAAAATTTTAGAACGAATCGCCGAACCGGAAAGAGTGATCATGTTCCAGGTGCCGTGGCTCAATGATAACGGAGAAATAGAAATAAACAGAGGTTACCGCGTGCAGATGAGCAGCGCCATTGGACCTTTTAAAGGAGGGTTACGATTTCATCAAAGTGTGACGTTGAGTATTCTGAAATTCCTGGCTTTTGAACAAGTCTTTAAAAATAGCCTTACCGGACTTCCGATGGGTGGCGGCAAGGGAGGATCGGATTTTGACAGTAAAGGAAAATCAGACAATGAAGTGATGAAATTTTGTCAAAGTTTCATGACCGAATTGTATCGGCACATTGGCTCGAATATAGATATACCAGCAGGTGATATTGGAGTAGGCGGCAGGGAAATTGGTTATCTCTTTGGCCAATACAAGCGGATCACAGCACGTTTCACAGGCATGCTTCCCGGAAAAGGAAGTGAATTTGGTGGTAGTCTAATTCGTCCGGAAGCGACCGGTTATGGACTCGTTTATTTTACGCAGGAAATGTTGCAAACCCGTGGCGAATCATTAAAGGGAAAAACGGTCACTATTTCAGGCTCAGGCAATGTATCCCTGTTTACAGTTGAAAAATGTATTGAGGTTGGTGCAAAAGTGGTCACCGTATCGGATTCTGAAGGATTTGTTTATGACCCTCAAGGAATAGACCGAGATAAATTAGATTTTATTTGTGGATTGAAAAATGAACGCCGCGGCAGGATCAGCGAATATGCAAAAGAATATAGCCTGGAATTTTTTGAAGGACAACGTCCGTGGAGAATAAAGTGTGACATCGCCTTTCCAAATGCAACTCAAAATGAACTGGACGCCGATGATGCGCGGACTCTTATTGAAAACGGTTGCATATGCGTAGCCGAAGGTGCGAATATGCCATGTACCACAGAAGCTATCCACGAATTCAATAATGCAGGAATCTTATATGGTCCCGGAAAAGCAGCTAATGCCGGCGGTGTATCTGTCTCAGGACTTGAGATGTCGCAAAATTCACTTCGTCTTTCGTGGTCTCGTGAGGAAGTAGATACCAGGTTAAAGCAGATCATGAAAAATATCCATCAAAAATGTGTGCAATATGGAAAAGGAAAAGATGGCTATGTCAATTACGAAAACGGTGCTAACATTGCAGGATTTGTGAAGGTGGCCGATGCGATGATCGCGCAGGGGGTAGTGTAGCGTGTATGTATACACGTAAATAATCTACTACTTTTTATACCATACAACAGTAAAGCAATATTTAAGCATTATTTCTATTTGGTTGATTTTAGAAAACGAAAATTAGTGATTCTTCCATCATCAAACTATTTGTTGAATATAGAAAAGCTAATGAGAAACGGTACTGATGAAGTCTGTTACGCTTAGAGAGAAAGTTATTATTTAATTACCATTTTCATTGAGCCAACCTTCTTTCGTAAAGCAAGAATCAATTAAGATTCTATTTTATTTATAGCAGGGTTCTTTCATTAAATTTGAAAAAAAAATCCCGTAATGAAATATATTCTTCTTGCTATAGCCACGTCTTTTACGCTTTCTTTAAATGCCCAGCCTGTAAAGATTCACGGGCAATTGCACGTTGATAAAACACAATTGAAAGATTCGCATGGAAATGACGTCGTATTGCGGGGAATGAGTTTTGGATGGCACAACTGGTGGCCTCGATTTTATAACGCGGGCGCGGTAAAAACGCTGCACGAAGACTGGGGTGCTACAATAGTGAGGGCAGCAATGGGCGTAGAACCCCAAGGCGCCTATTTAGATAATCCAGATTTTGCAAAACAAAAAATAGAGTCAGTTGTAAACGCTGCCATTGAGGAAGGAATCTATGTAATTATTGACTGGCACAGCCATCACGTCCGCCAAAAGGAAGCGATCGCTTTTTTTACGGAGATGGCTAAAAAATATGGTAAATATCCCAACATCATTTATGAGATTTTTAATGAACCTGAATATGATTCGTGGACACAGGTAAAAGATTATTCGATTGCAGTAATATCAGCCATAAGAACGATTGATAAAAAGAATATCATCCTTGTAGGCTCGCCACACTGGGACCAGGATGTTGACATCGCAGCAAACGATCCTATCACCGGGTATAACAACCTTATGTACACGTTGCATTATTACGCGGCCAGTCATAAGCAGGAATTGCGTAATAAGGCCGATTATGCATTAAAGAAGGGCCTGCCCATTTTCATTTCAGAATCAGCAGGAATGGAAGCCAGCGGCGACGGGCCGATCGATAAAGCATCATGGCAACAATGGATTGACTGGTCAGAAAAAAATAAGATAAGCTGGATCACCTGGTCTATCGCGGATAAAGACGAAACCTGCTCAGTACTGAAAGCGGATGCACCTTCTAACGGTGGCTGGAAAACCAACGACATGAAGGAGTCGGGGATTATGGTCAGAAATTATTTGAGAAAATATGCAGGGTTGGAAAATCAATAAAAGAATCCAGGAACATTGTTCTCAAAGCACTTTAGTACGTAAAAAAAAGATCTGGGTTTGCAGCAAACAAATATTTATGTCATTTTTTGATTTAATGCAAGTTGGTTGCTATCTAATGTTGAAGTTAAATTTTTGATTCGCCGTTGGTTTGTTCATGTCGTTTTCTTCAAAAATTGAAATAAGGGAACGTCATCTTTTGTATTTTTGTCATTAATGGGTTTAGCTAAAACAGCGAGTCGGTGGCTTTCGAGTGACTTCTGTTTGCTTTCAAGATTTTAATAACTTAGTTCTTTCACATCATGGCTTGTGATGCTTTGGATATTGATATTGTTGTGATTTGCTTTCAAGATTTTAATAACTTAGTTCTTTCACATCGAGAGTGATTGTTTTTAGATAACCTTCGGTGTTGTGATTTGCTTTCAAGATTTTAATAACTTAGTTCTTTCACATCCTTTTCGTCTTTACCCTGTTCACTGGCCCAGTTGTGATTTGCTTTCAAGATTTTAATAACTTAGTTCTTTCACATCAATCTCAAGGCAGCAACTTTTATCACCGCTGTTGTGATTTGCTTTCAAGATTTTAATAACTTAGTTCTTTCACATCACACTATTAACATTGCCGATACCGGATTAGTTGTGATTTGCTTTCAAGATTTTAATAACTTAGTTCTTTCACATCGGTATGCAAAATGGGAAGAGGATACATGGCGTTGTGATTTGCTTTCAAGATTTTAATAACTTAGTTCTTTCACATCACCACGTTATTATACATGAACTGATAGCACGTTGTGATTTGCTTTCAAGATTTTAATAACTTAGTTCTTTCACATCATTATAGAATGTTTGCTTCGCATAAGTTAGTTGTGATTTGCTTTCAAGATTTTAATAACTTAGTTCTTTCACATCACAAACAATCTATTCAGAAAAGTTCTTTTAGTTGTGATTTGCTTTCAAGATTTTAATAACTTAGTTCTTTCACATCATAATATTTCTTGTAACCCATGCGGAATTTGTTGTGATTTGCTTTCAAGATTTTAATAACTTAGTTCTTTCACATCTGAATTAAACTCCACAACCTCAACAGGGTAGTTGTGATTTGCTTTCAAGATTTTAATAACTTAGTTCTTTCACATCACTTACTTTTTAATTCAGATAAAGACTTTGGTTGTGATTTGCTTTCAAGATTTTAATAACTTAGTTCTTTCACATCACAGAAAGATTGTGGAGCAGCAAAGTAGGTGTTGTGATTTGCTTTCAAGATTTTAATAACTTAGTTCTTTCACATCTATCAAAGTTTTTTAGCCTTAGTACGCAGGTTGTGATTTGCTTTCAAGATTTTAATAACTTAGTTCTTTCACATCCAGATAGTATTTCTAATATCAATAACATAAGTTGTGATTTGCTTTCAAGATTTTAATAACTTAGTTCTTTCACATCCTTGCCTGTTAGTAAGATAACTAACCTGCGGTTGTGATTTGCTTTCAAGATTTTAATAACTTAGTTCTTTCACATCCTTTTGGTTCCTGATGTTTTTTACTATCAGTTGTGATTTGCTTTCAAGATTTTAATAACTTAGTTCTTTCACATCTCTGCTTTCACCATTGATTCTTACAAGTTGGTTGTGATTTGCTTTCAAGATTTTAATAACTTAGTTCTTTCACATCCGTACACAAATCTTTCTCATGTTCAATACGGTTGTGATTTGCTTTCAAGATTTTAATAACTTAGTTCTTTCACATCTGAAGTAAAATGATACCAACAGCAAAAGGAGTTGTGATTTGCTTTCAAGATTTTAATAACTTAGTTCTTTCACATCCAGAGTAGTCATAGGAACTTTACCACATTGTTGTGATTTGCTTTCAAGATTTTAATAACTTAGTTCTTTCACATCATAAACAACAGGGAGGAAAATAATTTAACGGTTGTGATTTGCTTTCAAGATTTTAATAACTTAGTTCTTTCACATCCTTTACTGAATGCACCCTCATAATTACCTAGTTGTGATTTGCTTTCAAGATTTTAATAACTTAGTTCTTTCACATCATTGCTTTTGCGCCAATAACATAAGTTAGGTTGTGATTTGCTTTCAAGATTTTAATAACTTAGTTCTTTCACATCGTAAGAACTTGCAGTCGCCACAAGCCCGGAGTTGTGATTTGCTTTCAAGATTTTAATAACTTAGTTCTTTCACATCATTTTATGTTGTCGTTCTTACTGTCCCTGTGTTGTGATTTGCTTTCAAGATTTTAATAACTTAGTTCTTTCACATCGTATCGCCGCCTTTTTAATCTGTCCAGTTTGTTGTGATTTGCTTTCAAGATTTTAATAACTTAGTTCTTTCACATCAGTGTTACTAATTGCAATCTGTCATACTCTGTTGTGATTTGCTTTCAAGATTTTAATAACTTAGTTCTTTCACATCATATACTAACCCATACCGGTATGCAGGTAGTTGTGATTTGCTTTCAAGATTTTAATAACTTAGTTCTTTCACATCGATGCTAAAATTAAGGAAGCGAAAGAAACAGTTGTGATTTGCTTTCAAGATTTTAATAACTTAGTTCTTTCACATCGACGATGAAATTGTGGAAACTTATTCGATGTTGTGATTTGCTTTCAAGATTTTAATAACTTAGTTCTTTCACATCAGCATAACCCGGTATGCCCAACTGTGCGGGTTGTGATTTGCTTTCAAGATTTTAATAACTTAGTTCTTTCACATCCTGTGCCACTATATTAGCAAGAGTGGCTTTGTTGTGATTTGCTTTCAAGATTTTAATAACTTAGTTCTTTCACATCACACAAGTAGAGATAGGCTTGCAGCTTGGGTTGTGATTTGCTTTCAAGATTTTAATAACTTAGTTCTTTCACATCTTTAAAAAATCCTCACTTAAAATTGCATAGTTGTGATTTGCTTTCAAGATTTTAATAACTTAGTTCTTTCACATCTCGTTTCGTTGAAAGGCTTATTGTTATTGAGTTAGAACAGGTTTTACAGGAATAAAAAAATGAATCATTTTCGTTTTTTTATTCCTGTTTTTGTTTAAAAAAGTTCTAATTGTTGCGATGTTTCCGGAGCGGGAACGCCGTCTTTTCCCCGGAAAATTTCCATCATGCCGAATTGTTTGTCTGTAATAGTTAAGATTCCTACATGCCCTTTCGGCGGCAAAATGGCTTTTACTCTTTTAATGTGGACTTCGGTGTTTTCTTTGCTACTACAATGCCTTATGTACATGCTGAACTGGAACATAGTAAAACCATCGGCCATTATTCTTTTCCGGAATTTGGCATAATTCTTCCTGTCGGTTTTTGTTTCCGTCGGCAGGTCAAAATGTACTAAGATCCACATAATACGGTATGCGTTCAGCCGCTCAAACATTTTTTAATGGTTACTATATACAGTGAACGAATGTTTTCTTCCAATTATTTTTTAGCGCCCCAGTTTTTAATGATCCAGGTTAATTCAATCATTCCAATACCGGGTACAAAATCTTTCTTGTACTTCCTTCAAAACATTTGGCGAGCGAGGCTGTAGTGCGCTGAACCGCATTCATCAGCGGGCTTTTTTGCCCGTCTATTGTTACATCCATTGCGGGGAT
>Ga0207933_1000943_pt1 | contig 24701 bp, 26 predicted proteins | sample NGESurdeep092012_4_FD_184488 | JGI IMG/M metagenome (GOLD analysis project Ga0207933, IMG submission 184488) | Arctic peat soil microbial communities from Barrow, Alaska - NGEE Surface sample F53-3 deep-092012 (SPAdes) | ecosystem: Environmental > Terrestrial > Soil > Wetlands > Peat ... | reverse complement strand
CGATCTGGGCGAAATTCTGGAGCCGCCGGAGAAGAGCGGCCTGAAGGGCATGGTGCCAGTGGCCGGAATTATGGCGGCGCTGGTGCCGAGCCTGCCCGAGGCTTCGCTCGTCGCGTTGCGCGACTATGGCACGAAGTCGTTCAGCGAAGCCGTGGAGCCCGCGCTCGAACTGGCCGATGGATCGGCGATCGACGAACTTCGCGCCGGATCGATCAACGCCAGCCGCGAATTTTTCACTCTCTGGCCCACTTCGGCAAAGCATTTCATGCCCGATGGGCGCGTTCCTCTGCCGGGTGAAATCTTCCATCAGCCCGATCTCGCCCGCTCCCTGCGGGGCATGGTCGCGGCTGAAAAGAAGGCGCTGGCGGCCGGAGCCAGCCGCGTGGCTGCCATCGACGCCGTGCGCGATTACTTTTATCGCGGGGAGATAGCGAAGAAGATCGATGAATTCAGCCGCCAGCACGACGGCCTGCTGCGCTACAGCGACATGGCGTCGTTCAGGCTGAAGCCGGAAGAGCCGGTCTCGACCGAGTTTCACGGCGCGCGCGTCTACAAGCCCGGATTCTGGAGTCAGGGGCCCACGATGATCGAGGCGCTGAACATTCTGAGCGGCATCGACGTGGCGTCCATGAAAGACAATTCAGCCCCCTATATTCATACGCTGGTGGAAGCGCTGAAGCTGGCTTATGCGGACCGCGACACGTACTACGGCGATCCCAAGTTCGTCAAAATCCCGAGCGAAGAGCTGCTTTCGATGAAGTATGCCGATGAGCGCCGGAAGCTGATCGGCCAGAAAGCATCCCTCGAATTCCGGCCGGGGAAGATCGCCGGCTATGCGGGGATTCATCCGTCGGAATCGACCATCGTGCGTACAAAGATCGACGCCTTCCTGATGGCGCACGACACCACATGCGTCGATGCGGTCGACAAGGATGGCATTATGTTTTCGGCGACGCCTTCGGGCGCATGGCTGCCATCGGTGATTGCGGGCGATACGGGAATTCCTCTGACCGAGCGCGCCCAGAGCTTCCTTCTTGTGCCGGGGAATCCAAATGAACTGGCGGGCGGCAAGCGTCCGCGAGTGACCCTGAGCCCCACGCTCGTGACGCACGAGGACGGGACACCGTGGCTTGTGCTTTCAACGCCGGGCGGCGACAACCAGGAGCAGGCGCTGATTCAGATTCTCTTCAACGTGATACTGTTCCACATGAATTCCGAGCAGGCAATCGAAGCCCCCCGATTCGAGACGCGCCATCTGGTATCGAGCTTCGACAACCATGCGATGAATCCGGGCGACCTGCAACTGGACGACCGCACGCCGGTGTCGGTGATTCAGGACCTGGTGAACCGCGGACACAAGGTAGGGACGCGGTCGAAATGGTCGAGCGGGTCGGCGCCGGGTCTGGTGCGGCTGACTCCGGGAGGCGTGCTGGAAGCGGGCGCGGACCCGTGGGGGTACCGGAACATGAAGGCCTGGTAAAAGCAGCTCGTTGGACACGCTGTTCGATCTTGACGCGAAACCTGCGTTCAACCGCGAAGCTCTTCGCGAACGGTTGAACGCTCTGGAGGCCCGGGGGATTTTCATCGGCGGCAGCTCGTGGAAATACGAAGGCTGGCTGGGGCAGATCTATACGCGTTCGCGATACCGGGCGCGCGGGCGCTTTTCCCGAAGGGCCTTTGAGGAAACCTGCCTGAGCGAATACGCGGAAGTGTTTCCGGCGGTGTGCGGCGACTTCGCGTTCTATCGGTTTCCGGCGCGGGCGTTCTTGGCGAAGTTGTTCGCGCAAACGCCGGAGACGTTCCGCTGGGGCTTCAAAGTCCCGGAGCAGATCACGACGCCGGTATGGCCGGTGCATCCCCGCTACGGGACGCTGGCGGGGCGGGAAAACCCCGCGTTTCTCGATTTCACGCTCTTCGAAGAAGCGTTCCTGCGCGCGCTGGAGCCGTACCGCCGCCAGGTGGGCGTGATGATTTTCGAATTCGGACCCCTGCTGCGGTGCGGCTTCGACACCGCGAAGGAGTTCGCGAAAGCATTGGATCCGTTTCTGGAGCGATTGCCGCCGGGATGGAGGTTCGCGGTAGAGATCCGGAACGCGGAGTTTCTTGCGCCCGAATATTTCGCGTGCCTGCGTGCTCATGAGATCACGCACGTTTACAACGAATGGACGCGCATGCCCGACATTGAAACTCAGATGGCAATCCCGGAATCGCACACGGCGGAGACGATTGTGGCGCGCGCCTTGTTGCGCAGGGGGCGCCTCTATGAAGAGGCCGTGCGGGAGTTTACCCCTTACGACCGTGTGCGTGAAGTGAATGAGACGGCGCGGCGCGGACTGCGCGAACTGGTGGAGATGGCGCGCGTGGACGGCCGTCCGGCGTTCATTTTCGTCAACAACCGGCTGGAGGGAAATTCGCCGGCAACGATCGTGTCCATTACAGATTAATTGCCCCTGCGGGCACGCGTCCCCTCCGATTTGACAATCCCCCCGCCGCCTCCCTACACTTGTGTATTAGAGAGGCCTCTCATGGCACTCCCCTGCAATCGACTCGAACACTACCGGTGGAGTCATTCGACAGCCGGGAGTTCGCGCCCTGAAGCCCTGCTAACAGGGGGTGCGCCTTCTCGAGTAGCCCTGTAACGAGAACGGCTGCTTCCCATCTCCTTCGCGGGATTCCTCATGGCATTTTCACGCTGTTTTTTCCCGGCGATTGCCGCGTCTGCCAGCGCGCACTTCTCAAATGGACCCGGGTTCCCGTCTGCGGCGACTGCCTGAAATCCCCCGCCCCGCTCGATGCCGACTATTTCTGCGCCGTCTGCAATACGCCGTTCGTCAACGCATATCCACTTGACGACAAAGGAGTTTGCGCCGCCTGCCGCTCCGGCCTCCGGGGCTTCGACCATGCAGCCAGCTTTGGCTTGTACGAAGGACCGCTCCGCAGTCTCATCCATCTGTACAAATACTCCGGCATGAAACCGCTCGCGCGGCCTCTCTCGGCTTATATGGAGCGCGCCATACCGGTTGACGAGCATTTCGATGCCGTCGTCCCCGTGCCTCTCCACTGGCGCAAGCAATGGGACCGCGGTTTCAACCAGGCGGAACTCCTCGCCCGGCCCATTGCAAAACGCCGCGGCATTCCGGTCCTGCACGCCCTCCGGCGCAAACGCGCTACCGCGGCGCAGGCCGGGCTTGCCAGCGCGGGCCGCCGCCGCAACGTCGCGGGAGCCTTCGAGCTGAAACCCCATACGCAACTCGCGGACAGAAAGATTCTTCTTATAGACGACGTAATGACCACCGGAGCCACCGCCGGCGCGTGCGCCTCCGCTTTGAAACGCGGGGGCGCCAAATCCGTATCCCTGGTGACGCTGGCGAGAGTAGATCGACGATGGAAACCCTGAGGAGTGAGATGCCGGCCTACAGCAGACTACAGAAACCCGTTCTCGTATTGAATGCGAGCTACGAACCGATCAATATCTGTGCCGCCCGCCGCGCCCTCGTGCTCGTGCTGAAAGGCATCGCCTCGGCCGAAGAACATTCCTCCGCCGCGGTGCATTCGCCGCGCCGCACCCTGCGCGTGCCGTCCGTCATCCGTCTGCTCGAATACCGCCGCATTCCGCATCAAACCCGCGCGCTTTCCCGCAAAAACATCCTCATGCGCGACCGCTACACCTGTCAGTACTGCATGAAGGTTCTGCCCGCCGGTGAATTGACGCTCGATCACGTCATTCCCCGCTCCCGCGCCGGCGAATCGGCCTGGGAGAATCTCGTCGCCTGCTGCCACTCCTGCAACAATCGCAAGGGTAGCCGCACGCCGGAAGAAGCCGGATTCAAACTCGCCCGCCAGCCCCGCCCGTTCAGTCTGCACACCAGCCGGCATCTGATGCGCCTGCTGGGCAAGGGCGATGAGCAGTGGCGCAAGTATTTATTCTATTGATTGATTTCCGGCGCAATCAGTAATTCCGGGAAATCATGCCGGAAATCCGATGCGTTAAACGTAATCAGGCAGTCCGCGCGCAGCAGTGCGTGCGCGCCAATGACAAAATCCGCCACCCGCCTGCGATGCGCGCCTGCTTTTGCAAGCCGCCGCCGCTCCGAATGCGCCCGATACCGAACGCCCGCCTCGCGCCACACAGCCTGATCCATGCCGCAATCGACTTCAATGCCCATTTTGGTGAGAAACGTTTCCGTAGTCGCAGGCTCCACGAACGGATGCGCCAGCAATTCCGCATACACGACTCCGCAGATCACCAGAGCGCCCCGGCCGCGCGCGCCGGTCAGCAGCGATTTTGCTTCGAGATGGTTGCTTTGAGCCGTCCAGATTGCGGAAATAACGTTCGTGTCGATCGAAGACCTCAATCCTCGTCCCCGTCACCGCGCATTTCCCGCACCCAGGCATTCACTTCGTCCATCCCTCCCGGAAAAGCGCCTTTTGCGATCCCGACCCACTCGTCCAGAGGATTTTCGCGATGCTGCACCGGGCGAATGACAGTCTCCAGTTTCGTGGTGTCGAACTCAATCTGATCGCCCTGGCGAATTCCCAGCCGCTTCCGGATCTCAATCGGAATCGTGACCTGCCCCTTGCTCGTAATCTTTGCCTTGAGGGTTACCATTCCTTACCATTCCTCCTTACAGTAAGAATACCACAATCCCCTTCTCCCCTCCACCTGCCCCCCTGAACTGCCGTCCCTCGTGATAAGTTCAGGTGGTAGTGCTAAAGGAGCATCGCCTGCATGGCTAAGTTTCTGCTCGGCGTACTGACCGGGGGCATCCTTATTGTCCTGATTGTCGCGATCGGTGTCTTCTCCGTCGCATCCCTGCGTTCGAGGCCCGCGGCAGTCGCGGATGGCTCGACGCTCATTCTGCATCTCACGGGCGACGTTCCGGAGTCCCCGCCAATCGATATCACGATTCCTTTCCTTCAGCCGCGCACCCCCGTGACGGTTGAAAACGTCTGGAGCATGTTGCGGCGCGCGGCGGCCGATTCGCGCATCTCTGCCGTCGTTTTCGAGCCCGAAGGAACCAGCGTTGGCTGGGCCAAAATGCAGGAAATCCGCGCCGATCTGGAGCAATTCCGCAAATCCGGCAAGCCGCTCATTGCCTACCTCAGAGCCCCTTCCGCGCGCGAGTACTACATGGCCACGGCCTGCTCGAAGATCTATATGTCGCCGGTCGACGTGCTCGATCTGAAAGGCGTCGCCTTCGAGTTGATGTACTTCAAAAACACGCTGGACAAGCTCGGCGTCCACGTCGACGTCGAACATGCGGGCAAATATAAGGATTACGGCGACCAGTTCACCCGGACCTCCATGAGTCCCGAGACGAACGAAGTCATGTCGAGTCTTGCCGACAATATTTTCGGCGACCTCGTCGATACCATCGCCAAAGGCCGGGGCAAAGACCCAGCCGCCATTCGCGCCCTCATCGACAACGGGCCGTTTCTCGCTAAACAGGCCAAAGCCAACGGCCTCGTCGACGAACTGCGCTACGAAGATGAGGCTTTCGGCGAACTCAAAACCTCTCTGCACCGGGGTGAGCTGAAAAAGGTCACCGAGGATGCCTATGTGGACGTGCCCGATTCCGCCGCCGGCCTTTCCGGGAAAGACCGGATTGCGTTCGTCGTGGGCGAAGGCACCATTACGCGCGGCGAGGCCATCTCCCTTACCGGTGGCGGCACCGCCGGCCTCGATTCCGAAGCCTTCGACAAGATCCTCAACCGCGTCGGGAATGACAGCACGGTGAAAGGCGTGATCGTGCGCATCGATTCTCCCGGCGGCGAGGTGGCGGCGTCCGATGACATGTGGCGCGCCATGAACGAACTCCACCGGAAGAAACCGGTCGTAATCTCGATGTCCGACGACGCCGCGTCCGGCGGCTATTACATGGCCATGTCGGGGGACCCCCTGATTGCCGAACCGGGGACCATCACGGGCTCGATCGGCGTCGTCTTCGGCAAGCCGGATCTTCACGGCCTCTACGACAAGCTCGGCATTACCAAGGATTACGTCAGCCGCGGACGCTTCGCGCTGCTCGAATCGGATTATCAGCCGCTATCTCCGGCCGGGCTCGCCAAACTGCGCGAGGGCATCGATTCCGACTATGAAGACTTCGTCGCCAGGGTTGCCGCGGCACGCAGGAAACCGGTGGCCGCGATCGAACCGATCGCGCAGGGGCGAGTCTGGCTGGGAAGCCAGGCGAAGGCCAACGGCCTGGTGGACGATCTCGGCGGTCTCGACCGCGCGCTGGCCATGATCGAAGCCAAATCCGGCATCGCTGCCGGGACACACGTGAATCTCGTCCTCTACCCGGCGAAGCGCGGCATTTTCGATCTGCTCTTCCATTCGAGCTCCGACGCCGAAGCGGACGCCATGCTTTCGGGCGTCGGCCTCGATGCTTTGCGCGGCGCCTGGCACGACGCCAGCCTGCGCGTCTGGATGCGCGGCGGCATGTTGCGAATGTTGCCTTTTTCCCTGCAAATCCGGTAACACCCGCAACCCGGGCCGTTTTTCCCTTGCCTCGCGAGCCGAACGTGCGGCATATTGAATGCAGAAGTCCGAACCCGTGCTTTTGACAAAACACTTGCCGAGCCAGTAGAGGTTTCCGCCTCTCCGCCTCTGTCCGTGGTGGGGGTCGCGTTCGGACACAGGCGACGAGACAATGGCGGAAAACTTCCTCTACTTCACGGAACTCCTGGGTCTGCCCGTCTACGACCTGAAGCAACACCGTATAGGGCGGGTGAGAGACGCCGCCATCGTCCCTCTGATTCACCCCGCGCGCATCGATCGTTATCTGGTCGGAGCCGGCTCTTCCTGGCTATCGGTCCGTTACGATCAGATCTCCACCATTTCGCTCCGTGGCATCCAGCTCGGCAACGAAAAGCTGTATCCATACCACTCGGACGAGTACATGCTGCGCATCCGGCGCGATCTTCTCGATCAGCAGATTATCGATGTCAACGGCCGCAAAGTGGTGCGCGTGACCGACATCAGCCTCGAACTCAGCCGCGGCGAGCGGGATTCGCTCATGATTCTCGAAGTGGACGTGGGCATCCGCAGTATCCTGCGCCGCCTGCTGCAGGGAGTTGCGCCCCCCCGCTGGATACGGCGTCTGCAACGCCCCATTTCGCCGAACTCCATCCGCTGGGAATTCTGTAACATTGTCGAAGCCGACCCCCTGCGGCGCCTGCGGCTCAACATTTCAAACGAAAAACTGGAACGTCTGCACCCGGCCGATCTGGCCGATATCGTGGAAGAGCTCGGTCCGGCCGAACGCGAGGCCATCATCGGAACCATCGACAGCGAAGTGGCCGCCGACGCGCTTTCCGAGATCGATCCCAAAATGCAGGCCAGTATTCTCGAAGCGCTCGAACCCGAAGTAGCCGCCGACATCGTCGAGGAAATGGCTCCGGACGAAGCCGCCCATGCCCTTTCCGAACTCGAAGACGAGACCACCGCGGACATCCTGGACGAGATGGAGACCGAACCTCTGTCGGACGTGAAGGAACTGCTCGAATACCACGAGGGCACGGCTGGCGGCATGATGAACACCGAAGCCATCGTGTTGCCCGAAGATACTCCGCTTTCGGACGCACTGGTGAGCCTGCGCAAGCATGAGAACCTGCTCGAAAATACGCATGTTCTGTTTCTCGCCAATCCGGCCGGCCGGATCACGGCCGCGGTGCCTCTGGCGCGCTTGTTTCTCCCCGACGGATCGACCCTTTTGCGGGACCTCGCCACCGATCCTCTGATCGCGACGAAGGTGCATGAGAAGCAGAACCGGGTCACCGAACTCTTCGATAAGTACAATCTGCTGGCGCTGCCGGTCGTGGATGATAGCGGGGCGCTCGCGGGCGTGATCACCGCGGATGACGTCATTTCCGTCCTGCGGCAGCGCTGAGCATTGCCGCGTCACTGCATAAAACATTCCGTCATGTCTTTGTATTACCCGCGGGCTATAATACAAGTGGAAGTGCCATGCCCAGGAAGCAAGTAATAGCCAAAGACACCGTGGCGCCCGGGAAAACACCCCCCGTGCGCGCCGCAAAACCGAAGACTCCCCGCGTCAAAGCAGCACAACACAGCAAGATCGTTCCCGCGGAACCGGCTACCGTTGCGGGTCCGGAGAATCCAAAGGACGCCATAGCGAAGATCGCCTGGGGCTACTGGGAATCGCGCGGTTATCAGGGCGGCTCCGCCCTCGAGGACTGGGTTCGCGCGGAGCGCGAATACCGCCAGCGCTAATATTTCCGCAGGACCGCAAGCAGCCGGCCCTGCACCTGAACGTCCTGTGCGGGAACCCGGATCGGGCTCATTGACGAATTCGCCGGTTGCAGCCTGATCATGTTGCCAGGTTCGCGATAAAACCGCTTCAGCGTCGTTTCCGTCCCACCCACGAGCGCGACCACGATGTCGCCCTCGCGCGCTTCCGTCGTATTCTCGACCAGGATCATATCGCCTTCGCAAATGTGATCCTCAATCATGGAACTGCCGCGCACGCGCAGCGCGTAAGTATCTTTCTGCCCCACGAAATCGGCGAAACTGAGCGATGCCGCGTCCGCATACGTCTCAACCGGCACGCCCGCCGCGATCGTGCCGAGCACCGGGACCTCCATCGAGGCCTGAACACGATTCCGGCGCTGTTCCTGCAGATAACGCGGCGCAACGTCGATCGACCGGCTGTGATTGTGGTTCCGCTGAAGATAGTTCTTCTTGTCGAGCGCGGAAATATGTTTGTGAACGGTAGCGATGGAGGCGAGGTTCAGCCCTCGCGCCATCTCTTCATAGCTGGGGCTATACCCGTTTTCCACCTGATACGCCGCAATAAAGTCGAGCACTTCCTTCTGCCTGCGCGTGAGAGCCATTACCAGCTATCGTAGGCGAATAAAAGGGGAAATGCAACACGCGACGCCGGCGAATGGATTTCCACGCTAAACTGGCGGATATGGCGGTAAGGCAAGTCCGGTTGAGTCCCGAAGCGGAGCCAATTCTGGATTCGGTGGCGGCCTCCTTTGGCGGAGACGCCAGCCTCGCCCTCTCGGAATTGCTGATCGCGCACGAGTCGATCGAGTCATTCCTGGACGAGATGGAGAGCGAAAACGCCGAAGAACTGATACGCCAGCGTGAGCGCTCGACGCGTGAGTTTCTGGAAGGGTCGACCGTTTCGTGGAGACAGGTTAAGCGCGACAACGGATTGTGACCGTTCTTTTTTCGGCTGGGGCGAGCGAAATCTTCGCCGGCCTTCCTGCGCCGGTTAAGCGGCGGGCGGCCCGCAGCATCGAATTGCTAGCATCCAATCCCCACATGTATCCAGTCCGAAGACGCGGAATTATGCGTGGATATCGTTATTTTGTCGCGTATAGCGCTCTCTTTTTCTACCTGGCTTCTTCAACGGAGATTCGAATCTCCGCGATTCTCCGCGGTCGAATGCGAAGGGCATAGAATTCAGACCGCGTGTCCTAAATGCGACCTTCTTTCCGGATCGCCCAGAGGTTCCAAACGCCGTTTCGGGAGCGTTAGGGCGGCGCACATCAACGCCTTGCGACTATCTGGCCAAGTGGGATGTAGAAGCGGGTCTTTCCCGTGCCTGGATCGACGTGGGGGAAGCGCACCGTTATAATCGACTGATGGCTGTAAAAAAAGCGGACGCAAAATTTGTGGAAGTAAAGGCGACTGTGGCCAAACAGAGGGGCTGGCGAATCTACAATTTCATTCTGGACTCCGCGACCTTCGACCGTCTGGCATTTGTGAGCCGTCGCGATGATGACAAGGACGCCGGTTATCAACGCAATCTTTCCAAGCAGCGCGCGGCGGACATTGCGCGATACATAGACAAGGAAAATGGCTGCATCCCGAACAGCATTCTCGTCAATCTGGAAGAGGGCGCGAGCTATGACGAACAGACCCAAACTCTGCGAATCCCCAATCTACCCAAGGCCGCATGGGTCATCGATGGACAGCATCGCATGTTCGGCCTTCGGCAAGCCAGCACGACGTACGATTTGGTAATCACCGCCTTCCTTGGTCTCGATTTTGCCGAACAGGCAAAGCAGTTCAAGATTATCAATTCCAAGCAGAAAGGAGTACCGACCTCGCTTCTGTACGACCTGTTAGACCTGACCAAAGACGGGACATATGTCCAGCAGAGGGGGCACGAGCTTGCAACCAGACTTAATGATGATGCAGAGTCGCCTTGGTATGGTCAGATCGACCTTACCGGGTCTGGCGACGGCCTGATCACGCAAACGCGAGTCGTTACCGCCGTAGAAAATCTAATTTCTGAGCGTGGCGCCTTGTTCCAGTACTCCGAAGAAGAGCAATACGGCATTCTGAAAAACTATTTCACGGCGGTTAAAACAGTCTTCGCTAGCGATTGGGGAAGTAAGAATAGCGTGCTCACGAAAGCACTTGGGTTTTCAGCGTGGCTGATAGTCCTCCCACAGGTTCTTACGGTTTGCCTACAACGCTTCCAGAACTTCACGGTAAAGTCGATCCTCGCTGTGCTAGCACCGATCAAGGCGTACGATTTTTCCGCCGAACATCACCGAGGTTGGGCGGGACATCCCGGGGAGAATCGACTGGCAGGCGCCCTCGCCGACGCTCTTAAAGGTAGTGAATCGAAGCAAGTTGCAAAGAAGAGCGCATTGCAACTCGTCTGAGCGCGAATGTGACATTTTCAGATTTGGAAGTAGCAGTATCTCAATCATCTCGAAAACACGGATACGTCAGAGACAACATCCTTTCGGTCTGGACGCCTGGGGCCGGGAAGGTACAGCACGTTTATTCGAGCGAGCTCGCTGGTGCGATTTTATGGGAAGCCGACGAGTTTTTCGATCGGGCGCTAATACTCTACCTACTGCGTAGCCATCTTCGCCAGCTGCAAGCGTCCACCTGGGCGGGTGTCGCGACCTACTATTCCAATTACTTCTTGGCTCTCAGTTTCGTCCGCCTCCACATGCGGTCAGTGACTCATCTGCCCACCGGGCCAATGTTCGAAGTGGCACGCACTGATAACGCAGCACCGTATTTCAAGATCGAGCAGCGTAGTCAGCGACAGAGACACGCCGACGTTTGGCGAGCGTACTACGAAATTGTGACCCGGATGGGCTGGCCAGATCTCGCGACAGTGGCGGACTTAGCGCCAACGCTAGATAGGCTTCGCTTCAGAGAACAGCTTTACCGCGAACGAATCAATTACCGCCCTGGAGAGGGTTTTGACGAAATTTATCTCACGCCGTCGCGTTACCTGAAATCGATCAAGGCAGCGTTAGCGGATGAAGGAGGGCCTTCCCTGACACTTACTGACGCCGCCTACACAGATAGAATGGCAGCTCAGCGGCTGAGGCATTTGGCAACGCTACTCCATCGCCTTAGCGGCTCACGGATTGACGTTGATCTCGAGGCCTCTTTGTGGCACAGGCGGAGGGATATGGTGACGAGGTATGTGGCCAACACGGCCGACAAAGTCTTCGCAACGTCGTTGATCGCAGATTCCGTTTGACGGCCTGCCTCGCCATCACGCAATGGCCAATGAACGCAACGACAACACCCCAAGCTTCGCGCATTCACTCGCCGCCACGAATCCACCCCCACCGGTTCCAACTCTCGCAGCACCCTGCAACAAACCGCGGCATGGGTATATCCTTACCCCAAATGCCGCATCCGCCTTTTCCCGCGCGCGCAAACCCTCAACCTGGAACACGCCGCCGGCGCCCACCGCTCGTCACCCTCTCCTTTGTCATTCTGTCCACGCCGCTCGCATCCACTCATCTGGCCGCTCAGTGGGTGAAGTATCCCACCGCGGGAGTGCCACGAAAGGCCGATGGCAAGGTGGACATGTCGGCGCCCTCGCCCCGGATGGTGAATGGCAAGCCCGATTTGTCCGGAATCTGGACCACCGCGGAACCCAACGGGCGCCGAAAGGCAAGTCCCGGGGATCGGCAGACCTCCACCGACGCCGGCAACATTACCGCCTCGCGCCAGATGGCGAATATCGGCGTCGACCTTCCGGGCGGGTTACCTTATCAACCCTGGCTCGTGCCAATCGTTAAGGAGCGCACTGCCAACCTGGCCAAAGACGACCCTCACATCAAGTGCTGGCCCGACAACTTTCTTCGCGCTTACGGGCTGCCGCATTTGCTGAAGTTCATCGACACGCCGAATCTTCTGGTGATGCTCAATGAAATGAACGCCGGATACCGCCAGGTATTCACGGATGCGCGGCCGTTGCCCGAAGATCCGAACCCCTCGCTGCAGGGATATTCGTCCGCGAAATGGTCTGGCGATACCCTGGTCATCGACACGATCGGACTGCGCGACGATACCTGGATCGACTGGAATGGAAGCGTGCTGACCCAGGCTGCCAAAGTGCGGGAGCAGATCCGGCGCCCGGACTTCGGACACCTCGAAATCCAGGTCACCGTCGACGATCCGAAGGCTTATACGAAGCCGTGGACCGTCACATTAAAGGAACGCATCGTCGTCGACGCCGAGTTGATCGACGAGATCTGTCTCGAGAATGAGCGGTCTCTCAAGCACATGAAGTGATTTTCGCGCCAGCTCCCGGGGCAAAGCGCCTACGGCTTTCGCCGGTATCCAGGCCGGTAATGCACGTGGCAACTCTGACAGGCTTCGTACAACTCCGCATTCAGCCCTTCGAGCCCGTCCAGATCTCTCGCTTTCGCGTCTTTGTAGGCCTTGTTCCCGACCTCCCAAAGCAGCCTTGCATCGGTCATCCAGACCCCTTTATCGCGCGCCCGGTTATCCGCCATCAGAAGGTTGGCCGATTCCGCAAGCGTCAACGCATTTTGCCGCAGCGCGATCCAGTCCTTCTCCGTCTTTTTCTCGTCCCGGCTCACGTAAAAGATCTGGTCGGAGGTGGGATAAATAACATCCAGCATCAAATCCTTCATGCTGCCGACGGATTCGATGGTACGCGGAGCGGGTTCGGGCGTCTGCGGAGCCTGGGCCAGCAGCATGCCGGATAAAAGGAAAAGCGCGGAAAGTCGCATAAGAGCCTTCGTTTACAGATCATCATATTCCTTTCATCGCCTTCAACGCCGCCAGCTGCGTGTCGATCCCATGCGGATCGGGCACTTTCATCCTGCCGTAGAAATCCAGAATGTTCCGGCGCAACGCGGGAGTCACGCCCGCGAACTGCTTCTCCGCCAGCTTCCGGAGCAGCTTGTCATAGCTCTTGTCCGTCAGAATATATTCGCCGGGATGCACTTTCCCGCCTGTATCCAGATCCCGATTCGAAAACGTCAGACGGCCGGCTTTTGCCTCGGCGAACGATGCGCGATCGCGCTTTACCGCCGCGTCGAAGCTGTCTTCGAACATCTTCTCCGTCGCCGGCGTCGGCACTCTGAATCCCAGCCCCCGGAACGGGCCGACCCGCGGCATTAAACGAAACACTCCGGACAGCAGGCGAGCGCCAAAGCCTGGCCCGGAGTAGTCCGCGCCCCACTCTTTTCGATAATCCGCAAGCCTGAGATTGTAGAGGAACTGCTTCCTTGAGGCGGTGGGCCGATCCTTCACGATTTCCGCGCTCTTGAGCGACCACGCCAGGCGCGTTACGTTCGGAATCATCCGGCTGACGGAAAACCGGTACGTTCCGAGCGAAAGGTCCAGCGTGCGGAACAGGTCCTTGAGCTTGAGACCGTAGGTTCTTTCAAACGCACGTTCGAGCAGATCCTTCGACACCTGAAATCCGATGAAATCGTGATAAGCTTTGGGTGCATAATGGCCGCGCGCCACCTGAAGCACATCGAAGCCGAACTCCGTTTTCAGATGCGCCGCGGGATTGTCCGCGTAGGTCACATCGTCTCCAAACTTCCTGCGCAACCTCGGGAAAAGGACCGGCACCGCGCGATTGACCGCGATCGCATGCCCGTCCACGTCCGCGCCGTAATGCGCCACTGCCCCGAGGGCAAACGCATACTCGTCCAGGTTCGTCGATTCGTCCAGCAGCGCCTGAATGAAATCCTCGCTGCGCACATAATGCACCAGGTCGCTGAAATAGTGGCTGCCGAAAGGATAGTAACCCAGATCCTGGATGATGCATCCTCCGTAAGTGTAGGCGTGGGCTTCCACCAGCTGTTCCGCGGTCGCATCGGGAAAACGCGCCAGCAACACGGGCTGAATGGAATCCACCCAGAGCGTGTCCACGATGGCCTCGTGGGTCAGCACCGAATAACCCCGCGCGCCGGACGGGAAGATGGCAAGGATCGGCATGGCAAAGAGCAACGCGGCGCCGCGGACAGTCATGACCTTCCCTCGCTGCACCTGGACGGCCACGCCGCCCCCGCTGGCGCGTTAAACTAAAGAAAATCAATGCAGACCAGAAGAAACTTCCTCGGCAACGTGGCCACCGGCCTTGCCGGCAGTTTCGCCACGGTCCGCGTTCTGGGCGCCAACGACCGCGTCCGCATCGGCATTATCGGCGTTGGCGATCGCGGCACGCAACTCGCGCGTGAAGCCAAAGCCTGCCCCGGCATCGAAGTCGCCGCCTTCGCCGATGTCTATCTGCGGCGTCTCAACGACGCCACCGCCACGCTCGCGCCCGGGGCCAAGACATACCTGGACTATCGCCAGCTGCTCGACGATCCTTCTATCGACGCCGTTTTTATTGCCACCCCGCAGCACCTGCACGCCGAATCTTTCATCGCCGCCCTGGCCGCGGATAAACACGTCTACGTGGAAAGAGCCATGGCCTTCACGGTCGATGAGGCGAAACTCATGCGCGCGGCTCACCGGAAGGTCCCCGGCCGCACCGTTCAGATCGGCCACCAGACCTGCTCCCTCGGCCACGTCGCCGACGCCTCCAATTACCTCTCCGCGGGTGCCCTGGGCCAGATCACCGCCATCCGCGCCCGCATGTATCGCAACACCCCGCACGGCAAGCCGCAATGGACCCGCCCTCTCTACCCGGACATGACGCCCGAAACCATCGACTGGAAAGGGTTTCTCGGCAACGCTCCGGCGCGCGATTTCGATGCCGACCGTTACCTCAACTGGCGCCTCTTTCACGACTACTCCGGCGGCAACGTGCATGAGAGCATGTCCCAGCAGATCGCGTTCTGGTATAAGGTGATGAGCCTCGAAATTCCTCACGCCGTCACCATGACGGGCGGCATCTACCGCTGGAACGACGGCCGCGAAGTGCCCGACACCATGAATGTCGCGATGGACCATGGCAGCCTGCTCTTCTCCTGGGATTCCGGGTTCGGCAACAACCAGCTCGGCGTCACCGAAGACGTTCTGGGCACCGATGGCACCATTGCGAGGGGCCAGCAGATCCGTTATCTCCCCCAAAAAGTGAACCGCCCCGATGGCATCGAAATGCTCGGCCAGACGCCCACCGCGCCGCGCGCCCATGTACAGAATTTCCTCGATTGCATGCGCACCGGCAAACCGCCGAACTGCCCGTTTGAGACCGGCTTCCGCGTCTCCGTCGCCTGCAGCATGGCGATTGAGAGCTACTATGCGGGCCGTACCGTCCAGTGGGACCCGGTAAAGGAAGAAATCGTCTGAATGCGCACGGGCGCGCTGGCCTTACTGGGCGCTGGAACCGCCGCGGCGGGCATGGCGTGGGCAGTGCGCGGACGCGCGTCCACCCTCTTCGGGCCTTCCGCCTGGCACGGCCCGCCCGGGCGCAAAGCCATTGCCCTCACCTTTGACGATGGCCCCAGCCCTTCCACTCCGGCCATCCTCGATATACTGGCTGGCTATGGCGCGTCGGCGACGTTTTTCCAGTGCGGCGAGAATGTCCTGCGGGGTCCCGAACTGAGCCGCGCGGTGCGGCAGGCGGGGCACGAGATCGGCAACCACTCGCATACCCATCCGAATTTTGCGCTCAGACGGGCCTCTTTCATCGCCGATGAGTTTGCCCGGGCGCAGAGCGCCATTGCCGAAACCATCTCCGAAGCCCCCGTCCTCATGCGCCCTCCTTTCGGGGTACGCTGGTTCGGATTTCGCGACATGCAGGCTCGCCTGGGCTTGCGCGGCGTCATGTGGACCGTCATCGGGCGCGACTGGAAATTGCCCGCGGCCGCCATCGCGAATCGCGTCGTCTCCCGTGCCCGCGACGGAGCCATCGTCTGTTTGCACGACGGACGCGGTACTCTGAAAGATCCCGACGTGAGCGCGGCCATCGAGGCAGTCCGACGGATTGTACCGTCGCTGCTTGAGAAGGGATATCATTTTGAAACCGTCTCTGAACTCTTATGCCCGATGACCTGACTCAGCGAATCCTGCGCATCATTGCCGAAACACAGCGCAAAGACCCCGCGCAGGTCACCATCGACAGCAGCTTCGAGGAACTCGGGATCGACTCCATGGATGGCGTCAACATCGTTTTCGCGCTGGAAAACGAGTTCGACATCAACGTGCCCGATGAAGAAGTGAAGACCATCCGCAGCGTTCGCGACATGGTGGAAGGAGTTCGCAGGCTGGTCGAACCCTCTGACGCCCGGAACGATCCCGCGCCGGCCACGTCCTGATGCGTCGAGTTGTAGTCACGGGCATCGGAGTCGTTTGCGCGCTCGGGCGCAATCGCGCCGATTTCCGCAAAGCTCTCGGCGAAGGCCGCTGCGGTGTCCGGCCCATCGGCAACCTCGAATGTTTCGACCTCCGGTTTCGCGGCGGCGCGGAGGTTGCGGGTTACGATCCCGCCGAACATTTCTCTCCCAAAGAGACGGACATGCTCGATCGCTTCGCCCAGTTTGCGGTCGTCGCCGCGCGCGAAGCCGCGTGCCACGCCGGCATTGAGTGGACCCAGGCTCTGCGCGAAAACGCCGCCATCGTCACCGGATCGTGCGTCGGCGGTCAAAGCACCGAAAATCAGGGCTTCTGGGACGTTTACAAAATGGGAAGGCCCCGCGTCCATCCCATGACGATCCCGAAGACCATGGCGAATGCCGGCGCCAGCGCCATTTCCCAGGAATTCGGCATCACCGGCCCGGCCTTCACCGTCTCGACCGCTTGTTCCTCCTCCGCCCATGCCATCGGTCAGGCGTTCCTCATGGTCCGCTCCGGCATGTCGGACCTGGCCCTGACCGGCGGCAGCGAAGCGCCTTTCAGCTACGGAATCCTGAAGGCCTGGGAGGCTATGCGGGTGGTTTCGCCAACCGTCTGCCGGCCGTTTTCGAAAGACCGCAACGGGATGATTCTGGGCGAAGGCGGCGCCATGCTGGTCATCGAAGCGCTCGACCACGCGCTCGCCCGGGGTGCCACTCCGATTGCGGAACTGGCGGGCTTCGGGATGTCGAGCGACGCCCATCACATCACGCAGCCTTCCGCGGAGGGCGCGGCGAAAGCGATCCGCATGGCTTTGAAAGATGCGGGTATCGCGCCGGAACAGGTGGGCTACGTCAACGCGCACGGCACGGGCACCCTGGCAAACGATTCCACCGAAACCGCCGCTCTGCATCTGGCCTTCGGAGACCATGCCCGGCGACTTGCGATTTCCTCCACCAAGGCCATGCACGGCCATACGCTCGGCGCGGCGGGAGCCATCGAATCCGCGGCTGCCATTATGGCGCTCACGGGCGGAATCCTGCCACCCACCATTCACTTCAACGAACGCGATCCGGAGTGCGATCTCGACTACATCCCGAATTGCCCGCGCAAGGCCGATATAGAGTACGCAATCTCGAATTCCTTCGCCTTCGGCGGGCTCAACGCCGTGCTGGCCTGGCGCCGGCTATAGCCACCGTAGCCGTGGCCTGGCTGGCAACGCCGCCGATAGTCAACACCACAGGGACCGTGCCCGTAACGCCGTCCGGCAACCGGACGTTCACCTGCACCATGCCGGCGACTTCATCCGGGACGTCGCCCGCATAGAGGACTTGCGCCGGCTGTCCGCCCACCGCGGCGGTGGCTGCCGCTGCAAGAGGAACCGGTCCCTGCGCCGTCGCGCCCGTCATGTCCACCGGGTTGGCCACGCCGCCTCCCGTTGCATACACCATGACGATGGAACCGCCCGGCGCCGGGTTGCTCTCCGAGTTCAAACTATAGTCCTGATTCAGAACCGCACCCGGTCCGCTGCCGGATGCGTCGGCCGTGAAAATGCCCGGCGCGCTGGGGGCCACATTGAAAGTCTGCGTGGCGGAGACCTGGCCCGAGTAGCCTACCTGCACCGCGACCTTAGTACCGGGTGCCGTTTCAAAGGGGACAACCGCCGCCAGTTGTTCCGCCGAGACATAGAGCAACGGCGCGGGAACGCCATTGAACGTGACCTCGATACCGGCCAGTTCGAGGTTCAAATCGCCCGCCTGATCGAAGGCGCCGGCCGCCAGCACCGCAGGCCCCAGATTCTGGCCGAAGATGGTCACGATCTCGCCCGGAGCCACAGCACCGTTCGCATAACTGGCTGCGTTGACCAGCCCCGTAATCACCGGTGCCGGGCCGCCCGGGTTCAGGACGCCATAGACCACCAGTTCGTTCGACAGGTCCGGTGTATACACTTTTCCGTTCGCCACCGTCGGATTGGCGAATTTGGAAAACCCGCCAAGCCCGTCCGCATCGGGATTCATCGAGCTGTTCCATAGTTCGGAGGAAAGATCGTCCGCGTTGAAAGCGTGCAGCGTGCCAGTGGAGGGAAGCGGCCAGGTGGCCGCCGTCGTGGCCCAGAGAATCCCGGATTCGGGCTGGCCCCCGTTGGCCGAGATCGTCATCCCCTGAAGCGGCGCGAGGTAAGCCGACGAGCTTTGCGAAACCGGGTTGGTGCCGATCTGGCTTCCGGTCAGACGATATGCACTGAAAGGAGAGTTCGAGCCAAGCAGGTAGACCAGCGGACCGTCGGAACGATTCCACAACGCCATGTTGAAGACGCCGAAACCCACGGCGGAAAAGCTTTCCGGCAGCGATGAGTTGCCCGCGGCCAGGTGGCCGAGCGAGGCGGTGTTGAGCAGGTAAAGGTATCCCTGTTTACCCCCGGTAACCAGGAAGCCGGTCCCCGGAATCATTACCGCGCCGGCGGTGCCGAGATCGTCATCGTCATCGTCCAGGGTCTCCTGGTCGGAGGGAGCGAACCAGTCCCTGATGGCCAGTGTGCCTGGATCGAGCCGAAGGACGCTGTCGCTGTAATCGGCAACGTCGTCGCTGTCGCCATTGGAGGTCACCAGATAGATATCTCCCTGGCTATCCACGGAAGGGCCGCGACCGGATTGCCAGATTGCGCCACCCCAGCCATTCGCCGTCGCATTGAACACGGCAGTCTGTTGCCGCACGTTCGATGCGCTGTAACCCATCATCCAGCCGTGCCACGGCCGGCCATCGCCATGGGACCCGAACGCCACGTAGACCACGCCATTCAGAAGCAGCAGCGCAGGCCGCTGGATGTGCTGACCGGGAACGAAATCGACCATGCCTCCCGTGCTGCTGTCGCCGGCACCGGCCACCCGCGCGGCGATCGTGGAAGGCCCGCCGAAACGCTCGGCGCCGCTCCCGGTATCGAGCGCGTGCAAACGAAAATAAAACGCGCCGTTCTCCATGGTCGCGGCCACCGCGTAGAGGGTCCCGGTGACGGGATCGATCACGGGCGTCCCGAGAATACCGATCTCCGGCGCGATGTCCTGGTAGGGCCCGGTCGACGCCCAGTTGTACACGCTCGAAGGCACCGATGGCCCCAGATTGACGGTCCAGAGCGGAACCGAGGGCATGTCGGCGTCGAAGGCGTAGACGCTGTTGTGCTCGGTCGCGACGAAAACAACGTTGTGGACGCCGTGCCCAGCGACAGGCACGCTTTGCTCATAGAGCGGTTGCGCCGCGATCTGCCCATCCACGGGCAACGTGAACAATTTTCCGAACCGCGAAGGCTGCACGGTGGCGGGCGAGAGCACGGTCTCGTTCAGATTCGCATTCGTGCGCGCCAGATCGTAGCCTCCGGTCAGCACGTTTTGCGCGTTTAGTACGGAAAGGGGCAGAATAACGATTAATACAAGTGCTTTCACCTGCAATTAAAACGCGCCTGCCCTCCGGAAGTTGCGGGTTAATTTTACCGAATCCTTATCGGGTCGAGAATGCCGGGAGACGAGATGCCGGTGATCTTCCAGCGGCCGCCGATCTGGCGCATCTCGACCTGCACGCGCTCGCGGCGGCGTTCGATTTGCGGGTCGTCACCCTGCGATTTCAGCGTCATATACCAGTCCAGATCGAGCTTGTGTACACCGCCGGCAGCTTCTTCGTCCGTCACGACGTCGATGGCGCAGGTCACATCGGCCTGCGCGACAATCGCATCGAGGTTGGCCTCAATGGCGCCGTAGTTTTTCAGATGCGAATCGAAGTAACTGAGCGCTTCGCCGGAATCGTTCTCGCTCAACGCCGTCGCCAGTTTAGCGAGGCTGACAAACGGAGTTGCATCCGCTGCCAGAACCACTGTGCTGACGATCAGCGCGGCAATGCACGAATTACGAGCGGTAATTCGCATTAATATGGATGTAATCCTCCGTCAGATCGCAGGTCCAGAAAGTCGCGGTTCCCTTCCCTTTGCCGGCGATACGGAATACGATCGAGACATCGGTATCGTCCAGCCGGATCTTCATATCGCCTTCATCGAAAGGAGATGCCACGCCATTGCGGCAGACCTTCACGTCCTGAAGAGTAATGTCGACCTGGGTGGGATCGAAGTTCACGCCGGAATTGCCGGCGGCGGAAAGAATGCGGCCCCAGTTGGGATCGGAACCGGCGATGGCCGTCTTCACCAGAGGCGAATTGGCGATCGACCGGGCGATGGAGGCGGCCGCGGCATCGCTGAGCGCGCCATGCACTTCGACGGCAATCAGTTTGCGCGCGCCTTCGCCATCCCGCACAATCTGGCGGGCAAGGGACTGAAGCGTTTCGGTGAGCGATTCCTCGAAAAGGCTCATCTCCTTCGGGTCCGGGCGCACGCCGGAGGCGCCATTGGCGATCACGATAAGCGTGTCGTTGGTGGAGGTGTCGCCATCGACGGAGATCCGGTTATAGCTGAGTTCGGTGGCCCGCACCAGCATCCGGCGCAGGAGTGTCTGCGGGATAACGGCATCGGTCATGACGAACGCGAGCGTGGTGGCCATGCGCGGATGAATCATCCCCGAACCTTTGGTGACGCCGGCGAGCCGGACAATGCCGCGCCGCAGCGTCACTTCCCGCGACGCGCCTTTCGGCTGCAGATCGGTGGTGAGAATGGCCCTCGCGACATCGGGAAGCCCGGTATCGTTGAGGCGCTCCACGAGTTCAGGAAGCTTCGAGAGGATGAGGTCTTCGTCAAGTTCCACTCCGATCACGCCGGTCGAGGCGGGGAGCACCTGGTTCGGCTGCAGTTTAAGCAGCTTCGCCAGTGCTCTGGTGGTATTCGCGGCGACTTTGTCTCCCGTCTTCGTGGCGCAGTTTGCATTGCCTGCATTCACGAGAATGGCGCCGCAGATTCCTTTTGAAGCGCGCATGTTGGAACGCGCGAGCTTCACGGGCGCGGCTTGCACTCTGTTGGTCGTAAACACTGCCGCGGCCGCGGCAGGAACGCCAGAAACAATCAGGGCGAGGTCATCCTTCTCCTGTTTGCGGATGCCAGCGTAATGCGTGGCATATTTAAAGCCCAATGGTAAGTCGAAAGGTCTCATGCTCCAAGTCGATCGGTCTGCGTCAGACGGTGGCCGTTGGCGAAAACTTCCGCCGGCATCTTTTTCCGGCCTTCAAGTTGTACTTCCAGTAGTTCGAGCGCGGCGCCGTCTCCGCCAATAGCGAAGACGCCGCGCTGCTCGTTTGTCGAACCCGCGCAAGACGCGCGAGCGCTTTGCGCTTGTATGAGCGCTCCGGGCGGCAGGTTCCAGCGTTGCGGAACGAGACGCGCGCGCCAAAGGTGCAGCGACTGGCCGCGGAACAGGGTATGTGCCCCGGGCCAGGGTTGAAAACCACGAATCAGGTTATGAATCCGTTGGGCTGGATTGCTCCAGTCGATACGCCCGTCTTCCTTCTTCAGGACGGGCGCCCAAGTTGCGATTGCGTTATTCTGCGGTTCCGGGTGTACGGCGCCGGCGAGCGTCCGGACGAGCAGGTCAGCGCCGGCTTCGGCAAGGCGGGCGGAAAGCTCGACCGCCGTTTCGTCCGGCGCGATCGGGGTTTCCCAGCGCAGAAGCATGTCGCCGGTGTCGAGCCCGGCATCGATGCGCATGGTCGTTACGCCGGTCGAGGCGTAGCCGCGCGCGATCGACCATTGAATGGGCGCCGCGCCACGCAGTTCGGGCAGGAGCGAGGCATGCACGTTAATAATCCCCAGTGGCGGGATATCGATCATGCTTTGCGGGACGATCTGGCCGTAGCCTACAACCACCATCACGTCCGGCCGCAGGGAACGGAGGCGCTCCAGGGCTTCAGGCTGCCGAATGCTTTCCGGCTGATACACCGGGATGCCGTGACGCAGGGCCGCGGCTTTGACGGGAGATGGAATGAGTTCCTGTTTGCGGCCTTGCGGACGATCCGGCTGGGTGACGACGAGCGATACGGCGTGCCCTTCGGCGAGAACGCGATCGAGCGTGGGCACGGCGAATTCGGGCGTGCCGAGGAAGATAATCTTCATTCCCATTCGCCCGCTCTCTGCAATTTCCTGATTTTGCGTTTGATCAGATCGCGCTTGAGCGTGCTCAGGTGATTGATGAACAGAATGCCGTTCAGATGATCGATTTCATGCAGGAAGGCCCGGGCGAGGAGATCTTCGCCGTCGATATCGAAGGTTTCGCCGGTCACGGTGCGGGCGCGGATAGTCGTCTTCTTTGCCCGGCTCACCGGCTCACGGAAGCCGGGAATGCTGAGGCATCCTTCTTCTCCGGTCTGCTTGCCCTGCCTGGCGATGACTTCGGGATTGATCAGGACGATCCTTTCGGGGGCTTGCCCTTCCTCGGCCCCGGCGACGTCAATCACCGTAAGCCTTTTGGCTACATCGATCTGAGGAGCGGCAAGACCGATGCCATGAGAAGCATACATGGTTTCGAACATGTCCTCAACCAGCCGATGCAACTCGGGCGTATCGAATTCGGTCACCGGCGGGGCGTCCCGTTCAAGAATCGGATTGTTCAAATACCGTACAACCTTATAAACCATTTCAGAAATTCCGAACCTGAGTGAGGTACCCGTCGAAGTTGCGTTTGGTCTCTTCGAGCGAATCGCCTCCGAACTTTTCGAGCATGGCCTGGCCGAGGACGATGGCGACCATAGCTTCTCCGATGACTCCAGCGGCGGGAACGACGCAAACATCCGAACGCTCGTAAGCCGCTTTGGCTGGTTCGCGCGTTTCGAGATCGACGGATTCGAGCGGACGGCGCAGGGTGGAAATGGGTTTGAGCAAGCCGCGCACGCGCAGATCCTGGCCGTTGGTCATGCCCCCTTCGAGGCCCCCGGCACGATTATCGCCGCGGAAAAAGCGGCGCCCCTCGCGATCGTAATGGATCGTATCCTGCACTTTCGAACCAAGACTGCGGGAACCCTCCTCCGCCCAGCCGACTTCGACGCCTTTGACCGCCTGCATGGAAACGATGGCCTGGGCGAGCCTGCCATCCAGCCGGGAATCCCACGTTATATGCGAACCGAGACCTGGAGGCAAGCCATGGGCCACTACCTCAAAGATGCCGCCGACGGTATCGCCGGTGCGGTAGACATCGTCGACCACCAGTTTCATTTCCCGCTCCGCATCCGGATCCACGCAGCCGAGGAGCACTTCGGGACGGCGGCTCAATTCGACCAGTTCCTCCCATTCGACCCGGCGTTCCAGGCGGGAGGGCCCGACCGCGATGACGTGGCTCAGCACTTCGATGCCGAAATGCGCGAGGAACTGCTTGACGACCGCGCCAACGGCCACGCGCGCCGTGGTTTCCCGCGCGCTGGCCCGTTCGAGGATGAAGCGCGCGTCGGGCAGATTGTATTTGATCGCGCCCGCGAGATCGGCATGCCCGGGCCGGGGGCGCGAGACCGCTTTGTGCTTCTCCGGATCGCCCGCCTGGACCGGCATCGACTCGGTCCAGTTCTTCCAGTCGGCGTTGGCGACGATCATGGCAATGGGGGAGCCGATGGTACGGCCCTGACGAACGCCGGAGACGACGGAGACGCGGTCGGTCTCAATCTTCATGCGTCCGCCGCGGCCGTAGCCCTGCTGCCGCCGCCAGAGTTCGTGATCGATCGCATCGAGTGCGATGGGTATGCCGGCCGGAAGTCCTGTCAGGGTCGCAACCAGGCACTCGCCGTGAGACTCCCCAGCCGTTTCAAAGCGAAACATGTATGCTGAACCTCTATCGTGACAGAAAACAGGGTGTTTGCGCTACTATGCCAGTCCTGTAGCCGGATTGGGGTCAGGCGGCGCGGGTTTGGAATTTTTGGGGTTTGTGGCGGGTGAAATCGGTTTGGCCGGCGCGGTCGAGGCGGCGTTCGCGGTCGATGGCGGCGTGGATCTGGTCATTCGAAAAGACGAACCCATCTTGTTTCGGGTTGTAGGGCAAGTGCTTCATTTCATTGAGCTGGAGAAGTTTTTGCGCTTCCTTCATTTCGGTTTCGCGGCGGGCGAGGCGGGCGGTTTGGAAGGCCTGGAGGGTGGCGAGGTTCTTTTGCAGGTTGCGGTTATAGTGCGGATCACGATATTTTGGACAAAGTTGCACATTATTCTGGACAAAACGGCGTTTATGGCGTTAGACCCTCAAGACACACGAAGACCACTGCACCCGTAAGGGCCAGTGGTTTTGGCCATAGA
>Ga0207933_1000942_pt1 | contig 24705 bp, 20 predicted proteins | sample NGESurdeep092012_4_FD_184488 | JGI IMG/M metagenome (GOLD analysis project Ga0207933, IMG submission 184488) | Arctic peat soil microbial communities from Barrow, Alaska - NGEE Surface sample F53-3 deep-092012 (SPAdes) | ecosystem: Environmental > Terrestrial > Soil > Wetlands > Peat ... | reverse complement strand
GGCGAAATGTTGCCGCCCCCGCCGCCACCTGCTGGAACTGGCGGATATTGCACGATATTGGAATGGACAAAAACGGTGATATTCGTATCGCTTGCGGCAGCCAAAAAATCCGTGAGGGTGAGCCACGAAGAATCTGGCGTCAAGGTGGGGCGATATTGAACGATATAGGTTTCGGTGTTCGTGCTTGGCCAAGACAAGACGACATTGGAGGATTGAATTGATAATTGAAGCCCTTCGATGGCGAAGGATTGAACTGTGGAGAGAGACAGGCAGCAGGCGAATACACAACCCACTATCAGTCTTCGGACTGTTTTGGAGGTTTTCATAGTTTTATTTTTGGTTTTTCATCCGAGCATTTTGCCCGGACTCGAAGCTCCTGTTTGAACTGAAGAGAAGTGCGCGCCCAGCACACTCCCCTCCGAGGCCACTACCACGCAGCCCAGTCGAAAATGCACCGGGACGCGCGATTGCTCGCGCGTCGAGGTATTTTCGACTTGGAAACTTGTGATAGTGTTTCGGTGGGGATTCGAGTCCTCGCAACGCAAAGACTCTATGCCAAGAAAAATTCCTGGCTTTGGAAAAGAACTGACGAAGGTTTAAGCGGGTCATTGAAAGAAGCAAGCATTTTATGCAAAAATGACCGATGTAGCCGCGTTTGTGAAACGCGGTTAGTCCGCCGATTTACATCGGCGGCTGCAAATTATTTCGCCCCCGTGCCGCGCAGGACGACGGGGATGGTGAGAAATAAAATTTTCAGGTCCAGTGCCAGCGACCAGTTGTCAATGTAATCGAGGTCGAGCCGGACCCAGTCCTTGAAGTCGGTGATTTTATTGCGCCCGCTGATCTGCCAGAGGCAGGTGAGGCCGGGCTTGACGCTCAAGCGGCGGCGGTGGGCGAGGTCGTTGAAGCGCTTCACCTCGTCCACGGGCAGCGGGCGCGGGCCGACGAGGCTCATCTCGCCCCGCAGGACGTTGAAAAGCTGCGGCAGTTCGTCGAGGCTGTATTTGCGGAGGAATTTTCCGAGCGGCGTGACGCGCGGGTCATTGGTGACCTTGAAGACGGGGCCGCTCATTTCATTCATCGCCGCGAGTTCGTGCTTTAACTGCTCGGCGTTGGTGACCATCGTGCGGAATTTGTAAAGCGTGAAGGGTGCGCCGTTCCGCCCGGAGCGCTGCTGCCGGAAAAAAACCGAGCCGGACGAAGTCAACTTGATCAAGATTGCGATCGGCAGGAACAAAAACGGCGCGGACAAAACCAGCAACAGAAATGCGCCCGTGAAATCCAAGAGTTGTTTGAAGAAGCTCTGCCACGAGAGTTCTGGAGCGGTGCGGAAAATGAGCAGCGGATGGCCAAGAATTTCGTCCAGCGTCGTGCGGGAAATCTGCGTGCTGAAAAAATCGGCGACGAGCCAGACCTCGATGCCCTCGAGTTCGCAGGCCTTGATGACGTTTTCGACCTGCTCGAAATAGGTGTGGCGCGCGTTCAGGATCACGCCGAATGCCGAATGGTCGTGGAGCATCTGGATGAGTTCGGTCAGCGGGTTCACGGTGAGATCGAACTGGGCAACGATGGCGACGCCTTCGTCCTTGCGCGCGTCCAATTCCGGGTGCATCCGGGCGATTTCTTTTTTCGAGCCGACGAGGATGAACCGGCGCTCCAGTTGGGATTGCGCCAGACTGCTCCGCAATGCCAGCCGCAGCAGTTCCTCCTTCAGCCAGACCAGCAGGAAGCTGATGCAGCAGAAAAACGCTATCATCATGCGTGGCACGATCGCGGTGGTGTGAAAAACATAAGTCGCCAGCACCATCCCGGCGGTTGTGAGCAGGCAGCCTTTGAAAAGCCGCCAGAGAAAGTCGCGGCGCGGACAGCGTGGCGCGCGTTGGTAAAATTTCTGCGTTTCTAGGACGAGCGGCGCGCCGATGACCACCGCTATGTAAAGCCACGCCAGGTTTTCAAAAGTGGCCTCCGAGGGAATCGGATCCAACTTGAACAAGCCGTTGACCTGCGGGCTGGCGCGCAGCATAAAAGCCGCCCAGAAACTCAAGGCGAAAATCAGCGCATCCGCCAACTGGTGGATCTGCGCCCGAATCTGGCGGTCACGGCGTAACATGATTTTTCAGAAACAAAACAACGGCGCGCAAAATATACAATCGTCGTCCAAATTCAATCCTTTTAGACGTTGTCTTAATCTTAATTCCGCTCTTAATCATAATCGTTGAGTCAGAGAGATTAAGATTACGATGACGATTAAGATTAAGATTAGGACACCGCCTCCTTTTAACCGGTCACTGCTTGTGCTGCGGCGGTTGGAATTTAGGCACGGAGACGGCGATCACTTTTTCCATGCGCGCAAACGTCGCGTCTTCCTGTCCCGGCGCGCAGTAGGCGAAATAGGAAACGTAAGCCCAGCGTTGCAAGATGCCCGTGTGCATTAAATGCCACGCCGCCTGCATCATGAAGTCCAAATGCCCCGGCGTTTCCGAGCCGTCCGCCACAAACCAGAAAATATAGACACCGTGGACTTCGGCGCGCTGTCCGCCCGGTTCCGTAAAAACGCCGCTGACATTCCATCTGGAGACTGGCAACAAGTAGGGCTGACGGTCGTTGATGGGAATCGTAACGACGGATTTTTCCTTGCCGGTGAAGCCCTGTCCGCTCAAACAATAATCCGCGTTGTGAATGCTCGTGCGGTCGGCGCCCATCAAAACAATCGTGGCCTGAACCCAGAAACCGTCGGCTGCGGTGTAAATGCGTTCGGCGTAGCTCGAGTCCGCCGGCAGGTAGTCCAAAACAATTTCCGGCTCCGGCACGTTCGTTGAAGTGAAGCCGGCGACGTTTTCCGGCAGCGCGATTTTCATTTCGACCTTGCCGGCCATTGGCGTCGCAAAGATTCCCGGCTTGCCAAGCTTTTGATTGGCGCGCAGCCAGACCAGCGCGGACGCCGTTCCCGCGATCAAAACCAGCGCGACCGAAAGGGCGATCCATTTTTGATTTTTCACGGGCGTTCCTTTCCGGCGGATTTGTTTCTGGCCTCTGGATTTTCCAGCCAGCGCCCGGCCCAGAGCAGGCCGATGATGCCCGGAATGTAAGGCAGCAGGCTGATGATTCCAAACGGTCCGCCTTCGTGAATGTAATTGCCCCATTTCTGCCCGCCCATTTCCGCCGCAACGATGATGGCCAGCAAACGCAGCATATTTCCCAGCACCGCGAACGGCAGCGCCAGCGCCATCAGAAAAATCCGTCTGCCCGGCGAACGGAGCAGGCCAAAAGCGATCACCGTCGCCAGCAGAAAAACGGCGATCAAGCTCCTCATGCCTCCGCACGCCGCCGCCACTTCGTATTGAAACGTGCCCGACGGGTCAATCAACTGCGTGCCCTGCCGGATGATTTCTATCCCGAAAAGGTGCGCCACCATTTCCACCAGCCAGCACACGAGCATCCGCAGCGGAAACAGGATGAAATTCATGTATGCCGCCAGCGGGATTGAAAACACAAAAAGGAATAACGGATACGAACTGTGCCGCAGCCATTCACGCCCCCAGGCCAGCCCCATCAACGCATAAATCCCCGCCAGCAGCGCGACCACCGAGACCAGCGGCTGCTGCACGACATAGCCCAGAATGTGCAGCGCCAGCGCCGCCGCCAGCAGCAGCAGCCCCGGCCACCAGAGTTCCAGCCGCAGCGCGAGCAGCTCCTTGCGCTTCCACCAGAAAATCCCGGCGACCAGAAAAGGAATGATGTTGCAGTAGCTGTTGTCGTTCTCGTCGCCGCCCAGGTTGTAGAGATTGAAAAGCCATTCGAACAGCGACGGCGTGTGGACGTAACCCAGGATTGAATTTCCAAAAAATTGGAACAGCAAGGCCCACGCCGCCAGCAGCGTGAAAAAAAGGGACTTGTTCGGCAGCCGCCGCCAGCACTCCGCCGTGTCTGCCCGCCAGTCCGCCGGCGCCGGTTTGGTTTGGTTTCCATTCATGCGTGCGTTGTTCCAGCTTTCAGATAGCAAAAAGGTGAAACCTGCTCAAACAAATTCGTGGTGACGAATTGGTTTCAGCGTCAATCGAGCGGATATTTTTTCAGGCCGGAAAGCTGCCCGGCGATTTTCCACGCGAAGAGCGGATTGTTTTTCAAGTAGCGTTTTCCAAGACGTCGCGGCTCGCAGGCCATGCGGAAAAGCCATTCCAATCCGTTGCGCTGCATCCAGCGGGGTGCCTGCCGCACCCGCCCGGCGTGAAAATCAAACGCCGCGCCCACGCCGATCATCAGCGTCACGTCCAGCTTCGGCAAAAATTCCGACATGAATTTTTCCTGCTTCGGCGTGCTCAAGCCGACCCATAAAATGTCCGGCTTCGCGGCGCGGATCATTTCCTGCAATTCCTTTTCCTCATCCGCGTTGAGCGGACGGAATGGCGGCGTGTAGCAGCCGGCAATCTGCAATTTCGGAAAACGCGCCGTCATTTTTTCGCGCAATTCCTCCGCCACGCCCGGCACGCCGCCGAAGAAAAAATGGCGGCACGGATTTTTTTCGCTCCACGCGCAGACCTTCAGCATCAGGTCCGGCCCATAGACGCGGCTCATTTCGCGGTGGCCGCGCAGCCGGCCCATCCAGACCATCGGCATCCCGTCGGGCGTGCAGAGAAACGCCCCGTTCAGGATGCGCCGGAACGCCTCGTCCCTCTGCGCGAGCATCACACCGTGGGCGTCGCGCACGCAAATGTAGCCTTTGCGCTTCTCGCGGACGGCGGCGGCGATTTCATCCAGCGCGGTTTTCAAATTCAAAACGCTGATGCCGACGCCCAGAACATTGACTCGTTCGACTGTCATACAATCAAAATGACAGCAAGACGCGGCTTTGCCACGCTCAAAAATCTTTCCTTCGCCGTCTGTTTCGCCCAAACTCCGGTTTGCAACCGAAATTAAAGCCGTGAGTCCGCCGCGTGAAACCAAAACTGCTGATCGTTGAATTGTGGGGCGTGGGCGACCTCGCCATCGCCACGCCGTTTCTGCGCGCGGCGGCGGAGCGGTTTGAAGTCACGCTGCTGGCCAAGCCGTTCGCCGCGGAAATGCAACCGCGTTTCTGGCCGGGCGTCCGGGTGAAAACATTTGTCGCGCCCTGGACGGCGTTCCGGGGAAAATATCAACTGCACCGCTGGCCGTGGCGGAAGTTGCATGCCTTGCGCGAAGAACTGCGCCGGGAAAATTTCGACGTCGGTTTGTCGGCCCGCTGGGATCCGCGCGACCATTTCCTGCTGGACTTTTTTGGCGCGGAAAAACGATCCGGCTTTCCGCGAATCGGCAGCGGCGTTTTTTTGACTAATTCGCTAACCATGCCGGAGTTGACGGCGCACCGCTACGAATTCTGGCGGCTGGCCGCCAGGTCATTGGGAATGGAACTGCCGCCGCGCGGCCAAATCGCGCTTCCCGTTCGTCCGCCAAGCCGGCAAGTGCTTGTGCATACCGGCGCGGGACAACCTGTCCGGGTCTGGCCGCTGGAAAATTATCAACGAATGATCCAGCGTTTGCGCGCCGATGGCCGCGCGGTGCAAGCCGTTTGCGATCCCGATCAACGCGAACGGTGGCTGCAACTGGGCGAATCGCAAGTGGCAACACCAAAAACCATCACTGAACTGATGGCGCTGCTGGATCGCGCCGGCATTTTCATCGGCAACGATTCCGGCCCCGGCCATCTCGCGGCCATGAGCAATTTGCCCACGTTCACCTTTTTCGGCTCGCAATTGTCCGAACGCTTTGCGCCGCTGCATCCGCAGGCCGAATGGATTGACGGCCTGGCCTGTCCATACAAACCCTGCCAGGATGATTGCCGGTTTCCGACGCCGCGCTGCCTGTGGGACATCTCCGAAGAAAGCGTCTGGCCGCGCGTCAACGCTTTTGCGCAATCTCACTTGGCCGGCAGCACCCGAATTCAAAGGCAGCCAAAAATCATCACGGCGGACTTGTGTTATTCGATTGCCGATCAAAATGTCGCAACGACCAAATCCATCGGGATTTACAACTTTTCGGTTCAATTAGCGCGAATTCTTTCGGAGCGCGCTGAATTTCGAAATCTCACCATCTTTAGCAACCGCACCATTTCCCCGAACCTTCATTTGCCGGGCAACGTCCGGTTGGTGGACCAAAATCAAGCCATTCGCGGCAAAATCGGGCGGATATTGTGGGATCAGCGGGGGGTTTATCAAAAAGCGCGGGCTACCCGGCTTCCGTGGCTTTTTTTGCCGAAAGGTTTTTGTTCATTTTCCGTCCGCCCACCCGTCCATGTGGCCGCCTATGTGCATGATGTCATGGGAGATTTTTACCACCGCCGTTATCCGGGGTTTTGGCCAAAATGGGAATCGCTTTATTTTAGCCGGAGTCTGGCGGCCACGTTTCGCCATGCGCGCGTCATTTTTACGAACACCGAATTTTCCAAAAGTGAAATGACCGCCGCCGCCGCGCGAATGGGATTGTCGCCGCGAAAAATCGTCGTGGCTGGCTACGGTTTTGACGCGCGAACGGCGAGTCCGGTCAACAAAGAAAATCGCGTGGTGCTGTTCGCGAGCCAGTGGCCGCACAAACGCACGGACATCGCCCTGCGTTTTCTAGACTGCTGGCTCCGGGAATCAAATTACGATGGAATCATTGATTGCATCGGGATTTTCCCGCCGGAAATGGAAAAACCCGCCGGGCCAAACTGGAACTGGATTGGCCGGGTGCCGCCCGCTCAAGGACGCGAAATGATGCGCCGCGCCCGTGCCATTGTTTATGTTTCGGAATACGAAGGCTTTGGAATGCCGCCGATGGAAGCCATTTTGGAAGGCACCTGTCCGGTTTATTCAGACATTCCGCCGTTGCGCGAAGTGATGAATGGCGCGGGGCATTCGTTTTCAAACGACTCGGCAGAATCGTTCGCGCGCGCGATGCAGGCGGCGTTGTCCACACCGCCAGAAACCATCCGCGCCTGGTCGGAGCAATTGTTTCAGCGTCACAACTGGCAGCGGGTGGTTGAGAAAATCCTGCCGGAACTTTCTGAAATTTAATTTCCAATTTGCGCGGAATTATGTTTGACTGGGGTTCACAGTTTCAAGACCTGCGTGAAAAAACAAAAAGTGCTGATAACGGGTGGAGCCGGATTCATTGGGGCCAACGCCGCGCACCGCTTTCTGGCGGAAGACTGGGAAGTCGTTGTGCTGGACAATTTGTCCCGGCGGTCGGCGACCATCAATCTTGAATGGCTGCGGACGTTTCGCCCGTTTGAATTTGTCCAAATGGATCTTCGCGACGCACAATCCGTGGCCGATCATTGCAAACAATCGCGTTACGATCTGGTTCTTCATTGCGCCGGACAGGTTGCCGTCACCACGTCCGTCAGCAATCCGCGCGACGATTTGGAGAACAACATTCTGGGCACGTTCAATCTGCTCGAAGCCGTCCGGCAAAGTTGCCCGGAGGCGTTTTTTATTTATACTTCCACGAACAAGGTTTATGGCGGCATGGAAGAAACGGAGATTGTCGAGCGCAACGGCCGTTACGAATACGCCGCGCTTCCCGACGGAGTTTCCGAAAAACAGCCGCTGGACTTTCATTCGCCCTACGGCTGCTCCAAAGGTGCCGCGGACCAATACGTCCACGACTACTCCAGAATTTACGGGCTGGCCACAGCCTGCTTCCGGCAGTCCTGCATCTACGGCTACCGGCAGTTTGGCGTGGAAGATCAAGGCTGGGTGGCCTGGTTCAGCATCGCCCACGCGCTGAAGCGGCCCATCACGATTTTTGGCGACGGCAAACAAACGCGCGATGTTCTGTTCATTGACGATTTGATTGATTCCTACTGTCTCGCCTGGAAGCGGCGCGAAAAAATCGCCGGCCAGGTCTATAACATCGGCGGCGGCCCGCAAAACCAGTTTTCGCTCAAACAGCTTGTGCAACTGCTCGAACAGGAAAGCGGCCGCCGCGTGGTGCTCAATTTCAGCCAGCCCCGTCCGGGCGATCAAAAAGTGTTCGTGGCGGACATCCGCAAGGCGTTTGCCGATTTCGGCTGGCGTCCCGTTTGTCCGGTCGAAGACGGCGTTCGGAAACTCAACCGCTGGGTGGATGAAAACATCCAGTTGCTCGACAAACTTTTTCGTTAGCCTGCTTTGATTGTGTTGCGAAACGGCTCCGGCAAATTATCCTTGCTCCGTTGAAAATCGGCCTGCTCCAGCTTAATTCGACCGTCGGCGCTTTTGCGGCGAACCGCCAGAAACTTTTGGCCGGCTATGAAAAGGCCGTTGCGCTCGGCGCGGAATTCGTCCTCGCTCCCGAATTGTTCCTCTGCGGCTATCCGCCGCGCGATTTGCTTTTGCGCGATGATTTCATTGACGCCAATCTTGCCGCGCTGGATGAAACCGCGAAGTGTATCGGCGCGGTTCCGTTGTGCGTCGGGTTCGTTGACCGCAATCCAGAAAAGCCCGGACGCGCGCTGCGGAATTCCGCCGCAGTTTTGCAAAACGGGAAAATCATCTGGCGCACGCACAAAAGCCTGCTGCCGACCTATGACGTTTTCGATGAAGACCGTTATTTCGAGCCGGCGAAAAAAACCGGGCCGTTCGTTTTCAACGGCAGGAAAATCGGCGTCACGATTTGCGAGGACATCTGGAATGACGAAGATTTCTGGCCGGAACGGATTTACGGCCGCGACCCGGTGAAGGAATTGATTTCGCAAGGCGCAGAAATGATTTTGAACATTTCCGCGTCGCCGTGGCACGACGGCAAGGAACTCACACGGCTGGAAATGCTCCAGCGTGTCGCGCGCGACGAAAATATTCCGCTCGCACAAGTCAACCTCGTCGGCGCGAATGACGAACTGATTTTCGACGGCCACAGCGTTGCGCTGGACGCGCGAGGCGAAGTCATCGCGCTGGGAAAAGGTTTTGAAGAGGACGTTTTGGTGGCGGAATTGAAATTTGGTAGGAGTCGAGGTGACGAGACTCAAAAAAACGAAAAATCAGAGACTCCTCACGTCGTCTCCTACAATTTTCCAGCGCGCGAGGCGCAGATTTTTTCCGCGCTGTCGCTCGGCATCCGCGATTACGTCCGCAAATGCGGTTTCAAGTCGGTGATTGTCGGCTTGTCCGGCGGCATTGATTCGGCGCTCGTGGCGGTGCTGGCCGCCGACGCGCTGGGCGCGGAAAATGTCATGGGCGTGGCAATGCCCGCGCGCTATTCGAGCAGCGGCAGTTTGAGCGACGCGGAGGCGCTGGCGAAAAACCTTGGCATCCGTTATGAAATTTTGCCGATTGAACCAGTTTTCAATTCGGTTGAAAAGCAACTGGAAAAAGTTTTCGCCGGCACCAAGCCCAACGAGGCTGAGGAAAATGTGCAGTCGCGTCTGCGCGGCGTGACGCTGATGGCGCTCTCGAACAAGTTCGGCGCGCTCGTGCTGACGACCGGCAACAAGTCGGAAATGGCCGTCGGCTATTGCACGCTTTATGGTGACATGGACGGCGCGCTGGCGCCCGTCGCGGATGTTTTGAAGACGGACATTTACAAAATCGCGCGCTGGGTGAACCGCGGGCGCGAAATCATTCCGCAGAATTCCATCACGAAACCGCCGAGCGCGGAGCTGCGCCCAAACCAGACCGATCAGGATTCTTTGCCGCCTTACGGGACGCTCGACGCGATTCTCGATTTGTATGTCGTTAAAAATCTTGGCAAACCGGAGATTGTCGCGCGCGGTTTTGACGCGGGGGTGGTCAATGACGTGGTGAACAAAATCAATTTCAGCGAATACAAACGGCGGCAGGCCGCGCCAGCGCTGAAGATTTCGCCGCGCGCGTTCGGCATGGGCCGACGAATTCCGATTGCACAGCGGTTTCGGTTGTAACAACTTAAGCAGAAGGAAAGGTAAGGCGTTGTCCTACAGTATTTTCCCTTGCCCCCTGATTTTTAAACCAGCTAGAATAAAATTTATGTTGTTCGGATGGGATTATGCACATGACGTAAGAATGGGCGAGAACCGGGAATTTTCTCCCTCTCCTCGCCAAACGAGGAGAGGGCCGGGGTGAGGAGCTTCAACTTTAATGGCAAATGACGAACCCCTCACCCTGACCCTCTCCCCGCATGGGCGGGGCGAGGGAAACTTATGTCAACTGCATAATCCCTTGTTCGGAAGGCGTAAATCGAAATTAGTTTTCAAATAACCTGTCGGGGATATTCATGGCCATTATAGGGCCGGTTAAACTATAAACTATTATGACAAAGGTATTCTGGCTTTTTGGACGTTCAGGCGCTGGTAAAACCACCCTTGCCAGACGTCTGCACCTTGCTTTGCAAGATCGAAAAATTCCCATATTTTATCTGGACGGCGATGATATGCGTGCCGGCCTCTGCTCGGATCTGGTCTTCACCCCCGAGTCCCGGCTGGAAAATCATCGCCGGATCGCGGAGGTTGCCAAACTCGCCGCCGGCCAGAACCTGAACGTCGTGGTTTCCACGATGGCACCCCAGCATGGCCAGCGGGACATTGTCGCGCGGGTGCTGGAAAACCTGCTGGTCTGGATTTATGTTCATGCACCGCTGGATGTCTGCATCAAACGCGATCCGAAGGGACTTTACCATCGCGAGCAGGAGGGAAAACTGGGCAATCTTTTGAATTTTCCATTTGACACGCCCCGTCCGCCCGAACGGGAACACTTCATTGACACCGTCGCCCAGAACGAGGAAGGCTCCGCGCAGTCCGTTCTCGAACTGGTCCAGGTTCATTTGAGCGACTTTGCCATTTGAAAATGACGCTGACGGGCTTTGGTCTTTGTTTTCTTGCCGCTTGGCGTTGCCTCATGTTTGCAGTATCTACATTAAATTAAAATGGATTGATTCACAAAATGCATAATCCCACTGATTAAATATTTTTACTTGCAAAAAAATTAGAACGGCCTGAAATTGATTTGATGGTGGAGCAATCAAGAACGCAGGCCTGCAATGCAGATGCGAAAGCAGAGTTATTTAACCCGCTTTTTGCAATTGGAGTTTTTCGTTCCGGCACAACCTTGCTAAATTCCTTGCTAAACCAACATTCACAAATCGCAATGATGTATGAGTGTAACGTGTGGGATTACCCAAACATGCTTGTAAAACGACGATTCGCCGGAAACTGGCTCGAACGACAGGAATTTTTATACAAGACTCTCTCTAGTCATCATTTAATCTTTGGTGGCAGTATGCGCGGATTGGAAAACGTCCGAACACCATCGGAACTTTACAGCACGTTCGGCAAACTCCATGATGCCGCTGTTTGGGGGGAGAAATCACCGGCGTATTGTTCAAGACTGCGTCAACTCGCAAGAATTTACCCGAAGAGTCCTTTTATTTTGATTTGGCGGCCCGGGATTGAAATTTACCAAAGTGTCGTTCATTTGGGCCGCAAGTCATCTTATTTTCGCAGGCGCGGCATGTTGAGTCGTCTAATTTTTTGCCAGGAACAGATGATTAAACAAAGCGTCGAAATTGAGCGTGCAGGGATTCGGGTTCATCATGTGACATATAGTCATTTAGTGAGCGACGCTGAAGCTGCTTGCCGTGATATTTGCACGTTTTTGGGGCTTGAATTCGATAAACGAATGCTTGATTTGAATAGTAAGGACTTGAGCAAAGTATGGAAATGGAATTATTCCGGTGATTTGGTTCCTAGTGCAATTAAACGTCGGCAATCTCCAGAAAATGTTCTCGATCTGCGTATGCAACAAAGATTGCAACGTTTTCAAGTTCGCTGGAACCGGTTAAGCGGAAACCGGTTTAACATTCAAGAAAATCCGGCAGCCACGCGCGAGCCGTTTTTGCTGGAATTATTTTTTTATAAAATGACCGGAAGATGTTTCCATGTTTTTGAGAACATCAAACGGGCGTTTTTAGAATTCCTGCCGTTAAGTTGGTTGCGAACTTATCGCCGAGGCAAAGTTTGGTTTGCAGCACAACAGATGGGGGCGTCATCCAATGGGACTTCGATTCGCCATGAATTTTCCAACAATACATTCACAATTTTGACAAGCTACCTGATTCTCGCCGTTGTTGCGCTCATTGACGTTTATACTCCCTCACAGGTGGCTCTTATGCCATTTTACATGATTCCCAGCGCGATTCTGGCATTGATTGTAAGCCGCCGTTGGGGAACCACTGCCGCAATTGTTTCTGCGCTAATTTGGTCGCTGATGAAAATGCTTGAACAACCGGAGTTGATTTCGCACTATTATCTACAGCTATGGAATTGTTTTATGCGATTTTCACTCCTCCAAGTAATGGTTGTTTTGCTGGATCGCATTCGTGTTGAAATTGATTCTACGGCTGATACTTGACGTTTGATTTTCGTCTCGGCATTTGCGCAATGCGTCATTGTCATTTCGCCTCTTCCATTAACTTAATGGATATTAATAATGCAACTTCTACGTTTCTAATTTTATGCAGTTTCCACTGTCAAATCTATGTTGAATCTTCGCCTGTTCGATCTATGCAGTTGAATTAGGTTATGACATTCTCCATCATCACACCCAGCTTCCGCAATTCCGGCTGGCTCAAGCTCTGCATTGCGTCCGTGGCCGACCAGCAGGGCGTCGAACTCGAACACATCGTGCAGGATTCGTGTTCGGACGACGGGACGCAGGACTGGCTCTCGCACGACCCGCGCGTGAAGGCGTTCATCGAAAAAGACACCGGGATGTATGACGCGGTGAATCGCGGCTATCGCCGCGCGACCGGCGACATCCTCGCCTATTTGAACTGCGACGAACAATACCTGCCCGGCGCGCTCGCGGCTGTTCGTGAATTTTTTGAAGCAAATCCAAAAATCGAAGTTGCGCTGGCCGGCAGCATTGTCACTGACGGCAACGGCAAATATATGTGCCACCGCCACGCGCTCATTCCGAACCGGCGATATGCGTGGCTCCGGTTTTCTGCCCTCACCGCTTCCATTTTCATCCGGCGCAAGATCATCCACGAGCGCGGCATTTTCTTCGACACCAGTTGGCGCATTCTCGGCGATGTGCTATGGGTGATGGCGATGATGCAGGCCGGGGTTCCGATGGCCGTATTCGACAATTTCACCTCCGTCTTCGCCGACACGGGCGGCAACCTGTGCCTGACCCCGGCCGCCATGCTGGAATCAGAAAGAAGTTTGGCCATTATTCCGCACTGGGTCAAAATGCTGAAGCCGTTCTGGATCGCACATCACCGGTTGCGCCGCATCGCAGCGGGACATTTCAACCTCCAGCCGATGAGCTATTCCATTTACACGATGCAAAGTCCCGAAAAGCGGGTGACATTCGACGTTCCTAAACCGACGGCGGTCTGGCGGAACCGGCTGTGAGGCGGTGAAAATTGAATTGCCTTTGCCCCGCTCGCAGGGCAGCTTCCACATTCCCGTGACGAAGAAAATTTCAGCCGCAGGCGTGCTGGGAATTTTCGCGAAGATTCCGGCATCGCCGGGCAAAAATTCATGAAACCAGAAACCGCGCCGCCCGCCGGCGCTGAACCTTTGAAACTGTTCAGCGTGGTGATGCCCGCGCGAGACGAGGAAGGTTCTCTGCCGGCAACCATCGAGCATTTGCACCTGGAACTTTCGCTGAACAGCGTGCCGCACGAAATCGTGGTGGTGGACGACGGCAGCAAGGACCGGACTTGGGAGGTCTTGCAACAGTTGCGGACGAAAATTCCCGCGCTGCGCCCAATCCAGAACACCGGCGACCACGGCTTTGGCTGCGCCGTCACGTTCGGCCTGCGCAATTGCACGGGCGACGCCGTGGTGATCATGATGGCCGACGAATCCGACGACGCGCGCGACGCCGTGCGCTACTGGAAGCTGCTGAACGAAGGCTGGGACTGCGTTTTCGGCAGCCGCTTCATCAAGGGCGGCGGCGTGATTGATTATCCGAAAATAAAGTTGTTCGTGAACCGTCTGGCGAATTTTTTTGTCCGCGTGATTTTCGGCATTCCGCTGAACGACACGACGAATGCGTTCAAGGCTTACCGGCGGACCGTGATTCAAGGTTGCGAGCCGCTCATCGCGCCGCATTTCAACATTACGGTGGAGATTCCACTCAAGGCCGTCGTGCGCGGCTATTCGTGGACGGTGATTCCGATCACCTGGCGCAACCGCCGCTTTGGCGAGGCCAAGCTGAAAATCAAGGAAATGGGCAGCCGCTATTTTTTCATCTGCGCGTATGTGTGGCTGGAAAAATATTTCAGCCGGGGCGATTACACAAAAAACAACAAGCTATGACCGCCAATCAACCGGAGGAACTGCGCCGCATTTACGACGCGCGTTTTAATAAAAACCTGGCATACCGTCAGCGGGTCTGGGGCGTGCTGGTCCGGGATTTTTTCCAGCATCAGGTTCCGCTTTCAGCCACGGTGCTGGACCTGGGCTGCGGCTACGGCAAATTTATCAACAACATCCGGTGCGGCAGCAAGCTGGCCATGGACTTGAACCCGGATGCGCTCCGGTTTCTGGCAAAGGACGTCCGTTTTCTACAACAGGACTGTTCGACCCGATGGCAATGTGCCGACCAGTCTTTGGATGTCATTTTTACCAGCAATTTTTTTGAACATCTTCCCGGCAAAGGAGCATTGAAGCTGACGCTGGACGAGGCGTTCCGCTGCCTGAAACCGGGCGGAAAACTGCTGGCCATGGGGCCGAACATCCGCTTTCTAGCCGGCGAATACTGGGATTTTTGGGATCATCACCTCGCGCTGTCCGACCGTTCGCTGGCGGAAGGGCTTGAAAACTGCGGTTTCACCATCGTGGAAAACCACGACCGCTTTCTGCCTTACACGATGGTGAGCCGGCGTGAGCAGCCGCTGTTCATGTTGTCGTTGTATCTCAAGCTCCGTCTGGCTTGGAAAATTTTTGGGCGGCAGTTCCTGATCATTGCCGCCAAAAAATGAGCATAGAAAATGTCCAATGTTAAGATAGATTACTGGAATGGTGACCGGCCCGCGAGCACCAGCTTTTATGGCGCATGAATTTTAATCGCATGAAATTAACTTCTGTCAACTTCTCTCTGTTCTTCGCGTTGCTGCTCGCCGGGCTGCTGCTGCCCTTCATGCTGACCAACGACAGCATCTGGATTGATGAAGGAGGCACGGCGATGTATGCGGCCCAACCTGATTTCCATTCCTGGTGGCATCATTTAGGACAAGATAACACCTCTGACAGTGAAATGCCTCTCACCATGTTTATGGCCTGGATTGCCGCCCCGGTTCTGGGCACAGCGGAATGGCAGATGCGCGCCGTCAATCTGCTTTGGGGCGCGCTGGCCATGGTCGGAATGTATCGCGTGGGACGCCGGATTCAAATGCCCTGGCTGCCACTGCTGCTGGCCATTCAACCTTATTTCTGGTTTTACATGAACGAAGCCCGGCCATACGCACTGCAAATCGCCTGCGGAACATGGCTGCTGGCGGCGTTTGTGGAATTTATTTTCGCCAAAGCCGCCGGGCAAACCTGGGCGTGGCTGCTCGCGGGATCGGTGTTTTTCCTTTTCTTGACCACCATGCTCGCGCCGGTCACGGTGGCAGCCGTGGTGTTGGCCGGGATTATTATTGCCTTTCTCAACCGATGGAAACCGGAGAGGAAGGCGCTGCTTGTTTTGCTCGCCGGAGCCGTTGCAAACCTGCCCGCCGCCATTTATTACCTGACTACCTTGCTCCGGGGAGCCAAAGGCTCGCAACTGTGGCATGTGGATTTGAAATTTTTTGGCTATGTGCTTTATGAATTTACCGGGATGACAGGGCTTGGACTGCCCACCGAAGAAATCCGGGAGCTGGCAAGGTCACCCCATATTGTCGCGGCGCTGGCCGCCCACTGGTGGGCCTTCGCCCTGCCAGTCTTTGGATTTGTGCTCGTGCTGGCGGTGATTTTTTTTGGATTGCGGCGTCCGCTTCGCTTTCCATCAAGGCTGCAAATCGGCTTGCTGATTATTTTGGGGCTGACGGCGGCTATCTTCGTGGCTGGAAGCCTGGCTTTGCAAAAGGCTTTTTGGGCGCGGCATTTTGCGCCCGTGTTTCCATTTTATGTGATCCTGCTCGGCATGGCCATGACCGGCGCGGCTGGTTCCAGCCGCCGGATCATCCGCGTGCTGCCGTTTTTGCTGTGCGGCCTGCTTATGTATTCCGATATGAACCTGCGCTTTGCCACGGCATGGCGCAAGGAAAACTATCGCGCAGCGGCCCAATTCGCACGGCAGTCTCTGGCGGAAAATAAATCCATCTGGTGGTTGGCTGCGCCCAATTGCGCCATCTATTATAAGCTTCAAACGGCGACAAACCTACCTGAACTGGGCAAGGTTTTTGCTCCGCTGGCCGGGTTCGGAAATGTGGACGGCCTGCCGTTGCCCGATGTCATCATTTATTCCAAGCCCGACATCAACGATCCCGGTCTGGCAGTTCATAACATCATCACGCAGAGTCATTATGGGGAGGCTATAGTTTTGAAGTCCTTCACCATCTGGACCAACGCCCCATAGCAGCCGCGCGCTAAAAAACCAACCGTCATGGAATCTCCTTGATGGTGTCGACGGACTCATCGTTTGCGGGACGGGATTTCGCCAGCGGTCGTCGGGGACATTTCTCCGCTCACGGATGAAAATTGTTCCGGCTACGAAAATTTATAGCTGGCTGGCACTTGCGCGAAAGAAACTTCCCACACCGGCTTGATTTTGCGGGCGCTGATTTTCTATTTGAGAGGAAGACATAATTAGTTTTATCCTCGACGCCGCAAGTTCTCTGCAATAAACTGGCCGCCACTTTGCACAAATACGCGCGGTGACATGAATTTGGACGCCACTAATCCGCCCGGCCAGAGAAGCCCGCTGGTTTCGATTGTCATTCCCATGCTCAACGAGCGCGACAGCTTGCGTCCGCTTTTTGACCGGGTCGCGCAGGCCATCAGGGAAACTCCGGTGGAATGGGAACTGGTTATCGTGGACGACGGCAGCACCGATGGCACACGCGATGTCCTTGCGGATGAACTGTCCCGGTTCCCACGCTGGCGGCTCGTTTTTTTGAGCCGGAATTTTGGCCAGCAACCCGCCTATCGCGCCGGCCTTGAAAATGCGCGCGGCGACGCCGTGATTTTTCTGGACGCAGATTTGCAAGATCCGCCGGAGTTGATCCCGCAACTGCTCGCCAAATGGCGTGAAGGTTTCAAAGTCGTCACTGGCTGCCGCACCAGCCGCGAAGAACACGGGTTGCGCCGCGTGCTGTTCGATTTATTCCACCAGTTTTTTCACCGCATGACAGGCCGTGTGATGCCGATAAACAGCGGGATGTTTTCGCTCGTGGACCGCGTCGTCGTCAACCAGTTGCTCGCGGCGCGCGAAACCAACCTGTTTCTGCCCGCGCTCAAGTGCTGGTATGGTTTTCCGCAAACCACCGTCAGCTACGCGCGCAAAGACCGCGCCGTCGGCGAACCCAAGCAATCTTTCGGCAAACTTTTTCGCTACGCGTTGGACGGCCTTTTGAGTTTCTCGGATTTGCCGCTGCAATGGATCGCTGTCGTCGGTGCCGTCATCTGCGTGTCCAGCTTCGGCTACGCGGGCATCCTGATCGTGGAAAAAATCCTGCAATTGTTCGGCTATCTGCCGGCGTTGCGTGTGCTGGGCTTCACCACGCTGGCGGTGTCCGTATTTTTCTTCGGCGGGCTCAACCTGCTTGCATTGGGTATCGTCGGACAATATCTCGCCCGTATTTATCGCGAAATTAAAGGCCGCCCGCTTTACATCGTCGAAAACATTTTGACCTCGGATGAACCCAGAAGAATACAATAATCTTGCCAGAGTTGAGCGCCACCACTGGTTCTACGCCGGCAAACGCGAAATTGTCCGCAATTGGATCAATCGCTGCCACCCCCTAAAACCCACCGAACTGCTCGCTGACTGCGGCGCAGGCACCGGCATATTTGCGGACGAAATGCGCGCTTTGTGCAAAGTGATGGCGGTGGATGATTTTGAGGAGTCGCTCAAATTACTGGAAGCCCGGCTGGGAAAGGACGCCGTGCTCAAAGGCAGTTGCACCGCACTGCCGCTGGCTGACGATTCGGTGGACGTTTTGACCGCGCTCGACGTGATTGAACACGTTCAGGACGACTGCGCCTCCGTGAAAGAATTTCTCCGCGTGCTGCGGCCGGGCGGGATTGCGGTGATCACAGTTCCCGCGCTGATGTCGCTTTGGAGTGATTGGGACGTGACCCTGCGGCATTATCGCCGTTACGATGCCCGGACGCTGCGGGAAACAATCCCGGCGCAATTTGATGTCCTGTATCTGAATTACATCAACGTGGCCGTGCTGCCGATGGTGTTTTTCGTCCGCAAATTCCGCGCATTCAAACAACGACTGGGATTCAAAATCAACTCGCGTTCTGAAGACCAGATTCCGCCGGAGTGGCTCAACCGCTTTTTACAATGGCAGTTCGTGTGGCTGGCCTGCCAGCAAACCGTCCGCTTTCCAGCGGGCGTCGGCCTGCTCGCCGTGTTGCGCAAAAAGACGGCGATGGGGACAAGCACAGCCAGCATGGACAAAAATTGAATTGCCACTTTGCCGCTCGTCGGAAAGTTTCCGCGCCGGTGCAAAGGATTTTTTCACGGACGGCCTTGCAACTACGCTTTCAGAAATTTTTCGACACACCAAAAACTTCCTCTTCGCCAATGTTCCACAAGCAAATCGGTTTTGGAAACCGGCAGCAATCCGAGCAAGGCTTGCCGGGACAAGCCTTGCCCTCAATCCATTCAGCCGCCGGATGCAGTGGCGCGAACCATTCGGGCAGTTGCGGACCGAAAATCGTGAAGGTCGGCACACCGCAGAACGCGGCGGTGTTTGCATCCGCGTTTATCCTAAAAACCGCAGTTGAATCCGCAGATTTCGCTGATGACACAGATTTTGAGAGGGTTTGTGAAAGAAAGACTCTTCACCTTCCAAGTGAATGAAAATGTCTTGTTCAAACATGAATAAACCCCCTTCATCTGCGGAAATCTGTGCAATCTGCGGACAAACTAACTGCGGAATTTAAGTTTGTTGCTGAAAATCCGCTTGCAGGCGCGGTCGTGAAAGTGCGGGGGCGGCGGTTTCAACCGGCTCCGTCGCGGGACGGCATACACCGCCGTTCAAACTGACGCTCAATCCAATGATTGCTGCAAAAAACAGCATATCACTGTCAAGCGCGCCAAATATGATCATAAACGTCAGTGTTCTCCCCAGAAACGCCGCCAGCAGCAGGGTGTTGATGGTTCGCAGGGCCGGGTCGCCGTATCGGTAATTGGTATGCAACACACGGATGGCTGCGATCAGGAACCACGAGAATGCCATGACGCCCCAGATGCCGAATGACAACACCACCGAAAGCGGGCCGCTGTGATAATCACCCGCCAGCGCCGCCGTCCAGTCTGCCGCCGTAATTGGGTGAAATGAGCTGTCTGCCCCCATTGTTTCAAGATCCAGCCGGGACAGGATATAGCCTTTGCCCAAAAGCAAATGGTGCGGCACCTCCGGCAGGACTGACTTCCACAATTCAATCCGCCAGTCTGACGATCCTTGTGTATCTGACCGGATGATAGGATTAATTTTGACCGGCAAAACAGCCAGCGACCGCTGGACAACATCGGGCAGCTTGTCGGTGAAAGGCACGGCCAGCGCACCGACCAGCAGCCCGGCAAATACAAATCTTGGCATCAACCGGGTGCGGTGCAGCCCCTCAAGAAAAAACTGGATCGCAAAAATCATGACGCATAACATAAAGTTGGATCGGAAGCCGCTGAAAAGCACCAAAAACCCAAAGAGGCCAAGCATAAACATACGCCACGGTTTGCCCACCATAAAGATGCCGCGAATTCCATACTTTGCCAGCATAAACATAGAAATGCCAATAGACATCATGGCCAGACCGCTAAAGCGAAAGACCGCGCCCTGTGCTTCCTCCTCAACAATATAAGTATTGGGCGGGAAAAACCAAGACAGGAAGTTGAACCCCGGCGGAAGCAATGCAACCAAATCGCCAATGACGCTCGAACATTGGGACAAAAAGAACAGGGCGACATAAAGTCCGGCCCGTTTAGGCGGAATCCGTCTCGCCGTCAGGGCAAAGTAAGCTAGTATCCCGCCGATGAGGAAAAAATACTTCCTGCCGCCGATTTCATCGCTCCCAAAGGATTTCAACCCGATGCCGCCCGTGAACCGGGCCGTGGCCAGCGCCACCACCACCAGGCAGATCAACGGCAGCGCTATCTGCGGCACGGAGATGAAACGCATGTCCTTGTTCAAGGCCCGCTGCAACACGGAGATGCCCAGGCTTAATGCGACCATCGGCAGCCACACCTCCGGCATGCCGGGCAGGAAAAAAATCGTCATGGTGAAATTGATGCAGAACACCAGCAGGATGTAATGCCAGCGCAACAGCAGCGGCAGGCACAAGAGCAGCGCGAAAATGGCGGCCGCAATGTAGGTCGAGCGTGTTAAGTCCTCCAGCGAAGTAAGCGTATAGCCCACCCAGATGGCAAGCGGCACGCAAACCGCATAAATGACCAGCGATCTTAAAATGGCGGAGGCATTATTCATTCAAATTCAAAATCACGCCCGCAACCGGCGGTCGTCAACGGGTGCATAACTTCGGACGCATAACTTAATCGAACCGGCAAAACCTAGGCAACCCAATTATTTGCCGTTCGTCATGGCAGTTCATGTTGACATTGGCACATTTGATTCATTGCGAAATGGGACGGCACTGTGATCAGCCAGGGCGAAGTGCGCTTGCGTCTTGGAGTGCGGCGGCAAGCGCGGCGCGACGACGCTTTGGGAGGGCTGCTTCCATCCAACCGATCCGGCCATTTCGTCCGTTTTCTTCCAATTCGAAAGCGGTGTCACGGCCACCGCACTCCAAGACGCTTCGCGCATCACGTCGTGGATCGCGAGGACGTCCGCCCAGCCGAAATTTTGAAATTGGGCCACCACCGATCATGGGATCGCGTTGACTCGCCCGCAACAATGACATTCAATGAAGCGCAGCCGTTCAAACTCCGCGACGCGACAAATGAAAATCCTACTCGACCATCCGCTGCCGTTTGCGCTCGCGCATGGCGGCTCGCAAATCCGGATTGTTTTCGTCATCATCCTTCACCGGTTGATCCTGGCCGTTGCCCGGTAAATTTTCAGAAAATCCTCCCCCATCCGGCGCGGCGAAAGATAGTCCCGGGCTTCGTTCAAGGCATCCTTCTCCACCTCACCCTGCGAGAACAGCGTATGTTCGCCTGCTGCGCGGATCGCATTGACGCACGCCTCCAGATCTCCGCTCGGAAACAAAATCCCGTTGCGGCCCGGCCAGACGTAATCCGGAACACCGCCCACCGCACTCGCCACCACCGGCAATCCCGCCACCACCGCCTCCTTCACCGAATTTGGGCTGGTGTCCGCCCGCGTCGGGAAAATCATCAGTGTCGCGCGGGCCATTTCCATGGCCACCTCCCCGGGCGTCAAGTCGTGCCTGAACTGCACCTGTTTCCATAATTCAGCCGAGGTTTGCGCCCGCATCTCTGCCGCAAAATCCGCATCACTTTTTCCCACGATGACCATCTCAAACGCGAATTCCCCGCGTAATTTGTCCAGCGCCAGCAGCAGCAGGTCGCTCCCCTTGATCGGTGACAGCCCCCCCACGAAAAGAAACCGGCGCGGCGACCGTTGCGGCTGCCGCTTCAGTTGGTGAAAAATCCAGTCAGGCGCGTGCTCCACTTGACACACCTTCATTTGCGGCCAGCGGTGCTTGAGGAAATCCACCGCAAACCGCGACTCCGTTGTCACCACGGGTGCGCGTGGAAAACTGCGCCGCTCCAGCCACGCCGCGAATTTCTGGTAGCGATTCAGGCACGCCACCTGTTCATACCACGTCAACAAACCCTGCACCGTCGCCACAAACGGGTATTTCAACCGCGAGGCCACCAGCACCGCCCCCTGTTCCGCGCCCCACGCATGAACCACATCCGGCTTGATTTCCGCCAACTTGCGCCGGATAAGCCATGTGTCCAGCCAGAACAACGTAAGAGCACGCAAGCCGCCCGGAGTTTTAATCAGGTGAAACGTCACGCCGTTGCGCTCAAAAACGAGGTTGCTCGCAAATTGTTTTCGCAGCACGATGACGTGCAGCTTTACCGCCGGATTTTTTTCCAGTTCCCCGAGCAGCACGCGCTGCCAGGAGGCCGGATGGAGATGCGGCAGTTTCCGCACTTCATCCGGTGCATCCGGGAGCCATTCGACCGGAAAAAAGGAAATCCAGGCAATTATCAGTGGTTTGGATTGCATCGCAAAAACATCACCATTTTAGCGGTTTTGCCTGCGAACCAAAGTCAAATCTATCCAATTAAACTTTTCCAACGCCTTGTGTTCGGTTAATCAATCGCCATGCCCAACCGAAGCTGGTCGGAAAATATAGGCAGGCTGCTAAATGGCGGACGAAATTGCTTCTCCGTCCTGTGGCTGCTTGAAGCGCGCCTCAAAGGCTGCACATTGGGAAACGGCGTGAAATGCTCCGGACGTCCGCTCATCAGTGTTGCGCGCGGGTCGCGGCTGATGATTGGTGATGGAGCCAGCATCAACAGCGCCCTGCGCTCAAATCCCCTCGGCTGTTTCCAACCCAGCGTCCTGCGAACACTTTCTCCCCAATCGGAACTGGTTCTGGAACCCCATGTCGGCATCAGTGCCGCCGTCATTTGCGCCGCCGTTTCCATCCGCATCGGCCAGGGAAGCATTCTCGGCAGTGGCGCCATGATCCTCGACAACGATTTTCATCACCCCATCGAAAATTTCGGCTGGGGCTGCGATCCCGCGCGCGGGGCCATGCCTGTTCTTATCGGAAGAGGTGTGTTCATCGGCGCACGCGCCATTGTGTTGAAAGGAGTGACCATCGGTGACCGCGCCATTGTCGGTGCTGGAGCCGTTGTGACCTGTGAAGTGCCCGCCGGCCACCTCGCGGTCGGCAACCCCGCACAGGTCAAACCGTTGCGATCCACGACGCCCGCTGAATGATTTTCCCCTGCCGCGATGAAAGCCCCACCACCTGCTGATGCTGCGCGGCGCACGGACGTGCTCGTCAAAACTTTGCCGGAGAAATTTGCCTGGCGGACACGAAGTCGTTTTGGTCCCGCCAGGTTCCGCCGAAACTTTGCGCGTATCAAAAATTGGGAAACTTGCTCCAAACCATTTCACAAATGACCGAGCAACTCCCCGCGATGAATTGTCCGCAGGCAATTTTCCGGCGGTTCGTCCGGCTTCAGTTCAATCCATTCCGGGTCAAGCTGGCGGCGGAACCATGTCAGTTGCCGCTTCGCAAACTGCCGCGTGCGGCTTTTCACCAGTTCAATCGTTTCAGACAGATTGCGTTCGCCGCGCAAATGCTTCGCCACCTGCCGGTAGCCGATGGCCTGCATCGCCGTCCTGTTTTGCCCGAGGCCATGCTTGAGCAATGTGCGCGTCTCATCCACCAGTCCACGCGCGAACATCGCTTCCACGCGCGCGTTAATGCGCATATGCAAAACGTCTGGCTCTCGCGTCAGCACAAAAAACATTTCTGACTTCTGACTTCCGACTTCCACTCCGCCCGCTGTTCGAAAAACTTTTTCCCCGTCAATTTTGGTGCCTGCCGTCTTTTCTATTTTAAGTCAACCGGCTGAAACAAGCCCATCACGGAAATTCCATGATAGGGAAACATCCGCCGAAATATGCCGGTTTCCAACCGGATCGTCGCCTTTTGCCCCAAAATTTTTTGGGACAGATTGCTTACCAGTGGCAGGATGGTGGCGTCAAAACCCCACGACACTAATTTCAAGCCGCAATGCTTTTCCGCCAGGTTCAATAGATGCCAGTGGTCCCATGATTGCAGATGGCCTTCATTAACGCCGGACAAATCAATCTGCCGGGCAAAAAGACGGTGAAGGTAACGGAGATTGGGAACAGCGAGCACTACATATGTGCGGGCGATCTTCCCCAATGTCGTCAACACTTCCTTGGGATTGTCAACATGTTCCAGAACATGGAAACAACTGACCACATCAAATGACTTGGCTCCAAACTGGGTCAAGGGATCGCGAATTTCTAATAGGCACGTTGGACCGTATTGTGAAGCAAGCTTCACACATTCAGGATCAGTATCTGTTCCGCAGACGACAAAGCCGGCTGCTGCTGCCATTTTTAAAAATTCTCCGCGCCCGCAGCCGTAATCCAAAAGGGTTTTTCCCGGTTGATGATAATTTTTTAACAGCAAATCCAACCCCTGCTGTTTCCAGAAAGTTTCATAAAACTCGAAGCGGTTCGCTTCTTCGTTAATGTGATAGGGTAGATGCCGAATGCTCATAGATTTTTGAGAGAGAGGCGGCGTTGATATTCCGCCAGCAGCCGGTCGCCGTAATCCTGCCAGGTGTTGCGCTCCGCGCCTTTTTTGTGCGCCGCCTCGCCCATGCGCCGGCACAGTTCGGGATCGCGCGCCACGCGGAGCATGGCCTCGGCGATGTGCTGCGGGTCGCGGCCCCGCACGATGAAGCCCTCCACGCCGTCTTCAACCAAGGTCGTCGCGCCGCTTTCGTGGCTCGCGAGAATCGGCAGGCCTGCGCCCATCGCCTCGGAAATCACGCGCGCAAAACCTTCTTCCTGCGACGGAAATACAAACGCCGTGCAGGCCTGCAACAGCTTAGCCAGTTCCGAATGCGGCAGACG
>Ga0207933_1000941_pt1 | contig 24714 bp, 26 predicted proteins | sample NGESurdeep092012_4_FD_184488 | JGI IMG/M metagenome (GOLD analysis project Ga0207933, IMG submission 184488) | Arctic peat soil microbial communities from Barrow, Alaska - NGEE Surface sample F53-3 deep-092012 (SPAdes) | ecosystem: Environmental > Terrestrial > Soil > Wetlands > Peat ... | reverse complement strand
CGACGGGAACGCCGACGGCTATGGCCAGGGGCCCGAGGAGGCCGCCACGGTCTGGGTGGAGTCGGGCCTGCTCCTCACGGACTACCACCGGGCCGTCAGCAACCGGACCATGGCCGCACTGGCCGCACTGGTCGATGCCGACCTGGCCCGCGCCGTCGACGACCCTCGAGGAGTTCGGGACTCCGTCGGAGGGCGGCTGAACCGGGTGGTCGCTGACAACCTTCGCCTGGTGGGTCAGGCTGCCTACGTTCGGGGCCTTTTGCAGCACGGACCGTACTGAGCGTCGGCGCTGACGCCACCACTCGAAACGGGTAGAGCGGCCCACCGGTGCTCAGACCTCGGGAATGAAGGCCTCCTTCAGCTGCGCCAGGCTGGCGGAGAGGAGGCGGGACACGTGCATCTGACTCAGCCCGACCCGGGAGGCGATCTCCGACTGGGTCAGCCCATCGACGAATCGGAGCCGGATGATGGTCTGCTCCCGTTCGGGGAGTTCCGCCATCGCTCTGACCAGCAGCATGCGGTCGTCGGTTCCCTCATATCCGGAGTCGACCTGACCCAGACGCAGGGAGATCGAGCCCTCCTGTCGGTCAGGTGCGTCGATGGAGGCCGTCCGATAGCGCTGGCTCGCCTCCAATGCCTCGAGCACCGACTCCTCGCTGGCCCCCACGGTGTCGGCGATCTCCGCCACGGTCGGCGGCCGGCCCAGCTCCTGGGTGAGCGTCTCGATGGCCGGCCGGACGGCAAGGTAGAGCTCCTGGATTCGCCGCGGGGCCCGTATGGCCCAACCCTTGTCGCGGAAGTGGCGCTTCAGCTCGCCGATGATCGTCCGGGTGGCGAACGTGGAGAACTCCACACCCCGATCCGGCTCGAAGCGGTCGACCGACTTCACCAGGGCCATCGAGGCCACCTGGACGAGATCGTCGTAGGGTTCCCCCCGGTCGGTGAAGCGTCGGGCCAGCTGGTGGGCCAGTCCGAGGTGCTCCTCGACCAGCCGGTTCCTCTGTCGTTCATCACCACCGTCGGCGTACTCGGCAAACGCCTGCCGGGTCTCGCCGGGGTCGCGCCGCGACGCCGTCATGAAGGCTGGTGCCGGACGCTCCGCTTGCGCAGCCACCCACGGCGCTGTCCGTCGTCGAACTCGTCTCCATGCTCGTCCACCAGCGCGTCGAGGATACGCACGGACAGCTCACGCTCGCCGTGCTCATCGGGGTGCCCTTCCTCCTCCACCCCCGCCGGGCCGTCGAGGGCACAGATCACCTCCACGACGTCGCCGTCCGTGATGAAACTCAGGGTGAGGCGGCCGGACGTGCCGCCGTCGGCCACCAGCACGCAGAGCTCGTCCACGGCCAGGCGCAGGTCGTCGACCTCCTCCACATCGAACCCGGCCCGGGAGGCCACCGTGGCCGCGGTAAGCCGGGCCAGTACGATGAGATCCGATTGGACCGGTATGCAGAGCTCGACGGGCTCACTCATCGTGCGCACCTCACCAGAGGGGTCCCCGGACCCGGTCATCGGGCGGAAGCCTCCGCCACCGTGGCCGAGATGGAGAACAGATCGGTCAGTCCGGTGATCTCGAAGATCTTGATGATGCGGGCCTCCTCGATGACCAGGCGGAGGTCGGTCCCCCGCTCGTCCGCGAGTTCCTTGGTGCCGATCAGCACTCCGAGAGCGGTGGAATCGATGAAGGTGACGGCCAGGAGATCGACGACGACCGGGCCGCTGCTCCCGTCGACGGTGGCGTGGAGATGCTCCCGTAGGGTCGGTGCCGTCGCCACATCCAGCTCGCCTCGGACGACCACATGCACGAGATCGCCGTGGTTCCGCTCCTCTACCGCAAACGCTTCGTCCACACTGACCCTCTCGTACGGTTGACTCGGGAGCAACCTCCCGATCGTTGGCTTCGACTGACCGACGGCATGTCCACGGCGGTGGTCGGACCCTGTCGGGCCAGGTTAGTGGCCTACCGCCGGAACGACGAAGGCCACCCTCATCCGGCCGAGCGTGACCGGTCTGAGCCGGAAAGGTCGAGCACGGCATCGATCCCCGGGGTGCCAAGGGGTCGACTGGTCGTCGAGGGACAAAGTCACTGTCTCCTTGACCCCGGCCAGGTTGCAGCTGGACGCGCCTCGTCCAGCGCGTCCAGGCACTGGAGCAGAAGGGGCCGATCGTCGGCCAAGTCGTGCATCAGGGGCAGAAGCATACGTCCCTCATACCCCGAAACCAACAGGGCAAACATGGACTGGCCGTCAATCGCCATGGTGACCACTACCCTCGGCTTGCATCCGCCCGATGATGGGTACCGTGAGCTGCGGCCGGCGTTACCGATCACGACCATGGCGGTCACCATGGTCGTCCGTCTACCGTCGGTCTCGGGTGAGTGAGACGGGTTGAGCCAGAGAGGTGGCGTGGCATGGATCGGGTAGTCCCCCGTCCGATGACCGATCCGCCGTGGACGTGCCGCCGCCACGGGGCCTGACGCCGGGGCGGGCCACCGTGATCGTGGCTGTCGTCGGCCTGGTGATCACCGTGTCCGTGGCCGGGACGGCCGGGACGCTTCAACCGCCACAACGAACGCCGCCCGTTGGAAGTTCAGACGCGACAGGCCGCCGGTTCGTCACCACCGAGGTCGGACTTCCCCTGGGGGTGGCGCCCGCCTCATGCTCGGCCACCACCGTCCGCCTGGCCAGCGGGTCGGCACTGGTGGCCTTCACCGACGGTCTGATGGAGCGCCGGGGGAGAACATCGACACCGGGTTGGATCGCCTCCTCCGGACGGCCGGCGCACGGATACCGGCCGGTGACCGGCTCGTGAGCAACCTCACGGCCACGCTGGGCCCGACCGGCTCCGACGACGACGTGGCCATGCCGGCCTTCCGGTGGACGGATCCGCAGGACGCACCGGAGGTCCGCTCACCCCGCCTGGACCCGGTCCGCTGATCTGATGGTCCGGTCGTTCGGTCGGCACCAGGACCCAGAGCCCGATCACTCCACCGACGGGTCGAAACCGGCGTGTCGATCGCGCCACATTGACTCGCCATACACCCTCCCACCAGGTATCTTTGACCGACGGGCCAGGTGGTACGCAGTGAGGCGCCCGCGAAGGGAACAGTGACGTGAAGGTGACGACCACGTGGCATACGGCGGATGGAGGGGCGATTCGTACCCACTCAGGGCCCTCCTGCCAAATCATCGCAGAGCAGGCTTGGTGGTAGCCGACCCGCCCGAGGTCCGGGTGACCGCCAACGTCGACGATCCCTCCTCTCCCATCATCCATTTGGCCGGTGAACTCGATCTGGCCAGTGTGGAAACGGTGAAAGCGGGTATTGCCAGGTATCTAGCCGGTTCGCCGGTTCGTGTCACCTTCGACCTCGAGAAGCTCACATTCATGGACAGTTCGGGAATCGCCTTGCTCGTGCAGGTATCTGACGACTTCGACCACGTGTCGTTGACCAACGTCACGCCCATCGTGCAACGGGTACTCGAGGCTACGGGGCTGCTCGAGCACTTCGGCTTGGTGCCGTGACGGAGCGGCGGATGTTCGATCCTGTCGACGGGTCCGTGGGCGCGGCGAGGCGGTTCGTCACCGGTCTGATCCAGGACGTACCGGCCGACGTGCAGGACTCGGTGGCGCTGATGGTCTCCGAACTCTCCACCAACGCACTGGTCCACGCCGGCGGCGGCTTCGACCTCGTCGTGGATCGGACCGAAGACTCCGTGTTCGTTTCGGTCAGCGACCGGGGGGACGGCACACCGGCACTGCAGTCGCCCGAGTCCACCGAGCCCCACGGCCGAGGCCTCCGGATCGTGGACGCCCTGTCCGATGAGTGGGGGACCTCGGCCCCATCCGACCGGGGGAAGACCGTATGGTTCCGGATTTCGCTGCGTTCGCCGGGCACAGGCCGATCCGGAGACCGTTCGGCGGGATCCGAGATGGCCGGGCCGGAGGCCCCAGACCAACAGCCGGCGGGCCGTCCGGCCGAGACGTCGACGCGCTCCGGGGGCGGCCGGTCCCAGACGCTCTCCTCCCGTCACCACGGACCCCGGCGGCGGTCCCGATCGGACTCGGAGGAGACCGCCGAGGCCCGCCGGGACCGGTCGACCATCTAGGCATCCAGTGGCCGACGCCGAATCGGTCGCCCGGGCCATGGACGCCTACACCGAGCGCACGGAGTACGCCCTCCAGGTGGTGACCACCACCACCTCCGACGGTGAGCCGAGTGGCTGCATGGTCGGGTTCTCCACCCAGTGCAGTATCGATCCACCCCGGTTCCTGATCTGCATCTCCAAGATCAACCACACGTACTTGGCGTCGGAGCACTCTGATGCGGTGGCACTCCACCTCATCGGACAGGACCAGATCCCGCTGGCATCGTTGTTCGCCGAGACGAGCGGAGACGACATGGACAAGTTCGCCCACTGTCGATGGCTCCCGGGCACGACCGGTGCTCCTGTCCTGACCGACTGCGCCGCGTGGCTGGAGGGGATGATCATCCAGCGGTGGAGCGTCGGCGACCACCAGGCGCTGCTGGTCCGACCGGTGGCCGGCGGGGCCGGTGTCCATCGGGAGGTGCTCACGATACGGCACTCCCCCGACTTCCGACCCGGCCACCCGTCCAGCGGCTGAGGCCGGGCTCGACCGGGTCCCATCGGGTTTGACGGCGGCATCCGGTGGGAAGAACCCTCCCGACGGGATGCAGCGTGCATCCCCCGACGGAAGGCCGTTCAATGCTGCTCCTGCTCGCACTCCTCGTGGTGCTGCTCTTCGCCGGGCTGGGATTCGCCCTGCATGTTCTGTGGATCGTGGCGGTAGTCCTCCTCGTCATCTGGTTGATCGGCTTCGCCCTGGGTCGCGGGGAGAATGCCGGGAACCATCGCTTCTTCCGCTGGTAGCCCGTTGGCTCCTCCTGTCGGCCCGGGCAACGGGTACCGGCGCCAGTGGCGCCCGGCCACGACGGCCGTGCGCAGCCGGGATATCCGGTGGCGCGCCGGTGGGGGCCACCCCGTCCTCGACTGGACCAAGGGTGTGGCCCCTCGGCTGACCATCACCTGCACCACGGTCGGGCCCGGCTGGGTTCTGGTCCTCCGGGGCTCGTTGGACGTGGAGTCGGTGATCGCCCTGCACAGTCAGTTCGAACAGCTCCTCATCGGCGAGTTCGACCACGTCATCGTGGACATCGACGGGCTCACGGCCATCGACCACGCCGGAGCCTCGGCCTTGAGTGCCCTCGGCGAGCGCGTCTCCATCGTCGGGGCCGAGTTGCGCCTCCGCTAGCACGGGGACGCCTCGACCGGTCACCGGGTCCTCCCACTGGCGGACACCTGACGGCTGCCCCGGCCGGACCCCGCCGTCGACGCAAGTAGCCTCGCGGCGTGCCGTCACCCTCCGCCCGTCCGATCCGGCACTCCCCCATCCGGCCGTCCCGGGTGGGCACACCGGAGGTCGAAGGCGCGCCCGGCGGCCACGGACCATACTGTCGATCCGGCGGCCCGGGGGTCTGACGGTGGACGACTTCGACTTCGGATCCGCCCTCCGTTCCCTGCAAGAGCTGGTCCCCTCGGACGTCCCCGACAGCCTCTCCCGATTGGCTGCTCGGGTCGGTGCGCACAACATGACGGCGTTCCTGATTGACTTCGAGCAGTCGATGCTGTTCCCGGTGCCCGATAGAGGCGCCCATCTCGACTCACCCATAGGGGTGGCCACCGACGGCACCCTCGAGGGTCGGTCTTTCCTGGAACAGGTACTGGTCGAGTCGGGCTCCGACGCGGCCACCCGTGTCTGCGTACCCATTCTGGAGGGCTCGGACTGCACCGGTGTGCTCGCTCTCACCGTGGCTGGTCCGCTGGACGACCACACCCGGCAACAGTGCGAGGAGCTGGGGATGCTGGTCGGCGCAGCCATCTCCATCGCCGCCCGGTACACCGACTGGTTCAACCTGGTGCGCCGGCGCCGGGCCATGAGCCTGCCGGCCACCATCCAGTGGGACCTCCTGCCTCCACTCCGATTGAGGACTCCAGAAGCTTCATCCAACGGAGTCCTCGAGCCGGCCTACGACGTGGGCGGCGACTGTTTCGACCACGCCGTCAACGGCTTCTTCATGGATGTGGCCATCATGGATGCCATGGGTCACGGGCTGGGTTCAAGCATCCTCTCGTCGCTGGCCATCGGTAGCTACCGGCACGACCGCCGGGAGGGACAACCGCTGGCCGTCATCCACGAGCGTCTGGACAAGGTCCTGGCCGACAACTTCGGGGGCGAGCGATTCGTCACGGGGCAGCTGGCCAAGCTCGACGTGGAGTCCGGCCAACTGACATGGACCAACGCCGGCCACCCTCTCCCGCTCCACGTGCGGGGGGACCGGGTGCTCGACGCCCTCCCCTGTCGACCCTCTTTGCCGTGGGGACTCGGTGGCCCACTCGCCGAGGAAGCCGAACAGGCGCTTGAGCCCGGCGATTCGGTGGTCTTCTACACCGACGGGGTCATCGAGGGTCGCGCTCCGTCCGGTGAGCCGTTCGGACTCGACCGTTTCGTGGAGCTCATCGAGCGGGCCTCCGCCGCCCGGCAGCCGGCTGATCTGATCCTCCGGAACGCCATCAACGGGGTCCTCGACTACCAGGACCGCCGTCTCCGCGACGACGCCACCATCGTGTGGCTCACCTGGAACCGGTCCCACGGAGCCTGACGTAGGCGCACAGGATCCGGGTGGGCGAGGACTCCGGTGGGGCGAGGACTCCGGTGCCCAGAGGGTTGACCGACTCTCCCACGGGGAATGGTCGTCGTATGGACACAGACGACGTGGCGACCAGGACCGCCGACGAGCAGCTGGGTTCGCCCGGCTGGACGTTCGAGAAGGGCTGGCTGGCGGGGGTGGTGGCAGGACTCCTGGGCCTGATGGTTGTGGGGCGACGCCGGGCTCGGCGTCGGGCTGCAGCCTGAGCCGGCGACCAGGTATGGGGTGATGGACGGGACGGGGTCAACCGGGCTTAGGCCCGGTCGGGCGACACGGCGAGGCGACCGGGGTGCGGTTCCACAAAGGGCACGGGAATGAAGACGGTCGACCGGATCAGCACCGCCATCGACCGGGGGCAGCAGGACCGTCCGCCCCTCGCCGTGGGCTACGCCCTGGTCAAGAAGTTCGGCGATGACGACCTGAACCAGTTCGTGGTGGGGCTGGGCTGGTACGGCTTCGTGGCCATCTATCCGCTGCTCCTCATTGCCGTCTCCGTCCTCGGCTTCATCGGCGCGGCGTCACTCGGGCATTCGCTGGTGACGACCCTCCACCAGTTCCCCGTCGTAGGCACCCAATTCAATCCAGCCGACCGGGGGAGCCTGGGGCACGGCAGCACCCTGGGGCTGGTCATCGGCCTGGCCGGCCTCCTCTACGGGGCCCAGGGCGTCACTCAGACGGCGCAGCGGGCCATGGTGAGGGTATGGAACATTCCGGAGGTCGACGTCCCGGGATTCCTCCAGCGCCTGGGTCGAAGCCTGGCGGGACTGGCCGTCATCGGGGCCACGTTCGTCGGGAACGCCGCCGTCGCCACCCTGGCCACCGGCCCCGGGCGGGGTCCGGCCGCACGCGGAGCGCTGCTCGTCGGCATGGTGGTGGTGAACGTGGGCCTCTACCTGGCCGCCTACCGGGCGCTGACCCCTCGGGCCATACCGACCGGCTCGCTCCTGCCCGGGGCCGGTGCCGCCGCTGTCGGCTTCACCCTACTGATCACCGTGGGCTCCGGCCTGGTCCAGCACCAGGTGCGCAACAGTTCGGCGACCTACGGACAGTTCGGCATCGTCATCGGACTGGTGGCGTTCCTGTTTCTGCTGGCCAAGATCAGTCTGTACGGAGCCGAACTCAACCCGGTGCTGGCCCGACACCTCTGGCCGCGTGGCCTGGTGCCCGCCGAGCCGACTGAGGCTGACCGCCGCGTCCTCCGAGCCCTCGCCCACCAGAACCTCCGCCGGCCGGATCAGCGCATCGGGGTGGGCTTCGGCGAGGGGGCCCAACGGGAGGTGGAGCTCGACGCCATCGCCCAGGGCGACCGGCGTCAGGGTGATCCGGACATCCAGCCGAAGTTTGCCGACCGGGCCAACGGGTAGATGACGGTGGACCCACTGACCAACCGAGGAGAGCCCCCATGAGCAACCCCACCGAGCCGGAGGACGCCACGAAGCAGGCGGACCGGGCCGATTCCGAAGCCGAGCACACGGCCGACCGGCCCGCCACTGAGGAGGAAGCGGCGGCGGCCGACGAAGAGTACGCCGGCGACGACGCCGACCGCCGAGCCGACGTGGCGCGCCACGAGCAGGAGATGCTGGAGATCGGAGCCAACGTCAAGGGCGAAGGGGCGATCGACTGATCCACTTTCCGGGGTGGCGTTCCGGCGCGCCCCGATGTCGGCCGCACCGGGATGCGCCAAAGGCGCCGCCAACTCCGGGCCCTTGGGGCAGGCCCGGGAGGAGCGACGCCCGTGGAGGGACCTACTTGCCGGTGACCTTGTCGCCCACCTTGTCCACCGCGTCCTTGACCTTCCCCTTGCCCCGGTCGACCTTGCCCTCGTTCTTCAGGGCCCGATTGCCCGTGGCGTCACCGACGGCCTCCTTGGCCTTGCCCTTGGCATCATCGATTGCTCCCATGGGGTGCTCCTTCCGTTCATGACCGCTCGTGCGATCGGTTCACCAGCAGCCCTACCCCGAAGGGCCACCCGCTAATCGGGGCGTTCCTCGCCACGAGACGGGAATCGCCGCCGATCCCTGACGATCTCCGGATCGGTTCGACGGGGGGAGATCGAGCAGGGCTGCGTTGGCCCTGATGCGCCGGGTCGACCGCCATCCTGGTGAGGAGTCCGCCGACCCGAGCGACTGCGGACGGCCGGCCCGCGGCCCGAGATTCCAACCCCTATCGTGGTGGTCGATCGGCCGACGCCGCTCGCCCGCCCGGGTGATGGACATCGGCCGACCGCCCCGGACCCCCAGAGGAGTCACCTGTGACCACCGCACTCGATGAGATCGCTCCCAACATCTACCGCCTGTCCACGCTGGTGCCGGACATCGGGCCAGAGGGGTTCACCTTCAACCAGTTCCTGCTCCTCGACGACGAGCCCCTGCTCTTCCACACCGGGCACCGGTCGATGTTTCCGTCGGTCTGCGAGGCCATCGCCCGGGTCGTGCCGGTGGAACGCCTGCGGTGGATCACCTTCGGCCACGTCGAGTCGGACGAGTGCGGATCGATGAACGAGCTGCTGCGGGCCGCTCCCGCAGCCCAGGTGGCCCACGGTGCACTGGGCTGTCTGGTCTCCGTGAACGAGATGGCCGACCGGGCGCCCCGGCCCCTGGCCGACGGTGAGGTCATCGAGCTGGGCACCCTGCGGGTCCGCCACATCGACACCCCTCACGTCCCGCACGGCTGGGACGCCCGGGTGCTCTACGAGGAGACCACCGGCACCCTGCTGTGCGGCGACCTGTTCACCCGGCTGGGCCAGGGTGCGGCCCTGACCTCCGATGACATCGTGGGGCCGGCCGTGGAGGCCGAGGCTCTCTTCAGGAGCACCTGCCTCGCCCCCCAGACCGGCGCCGTGATGCGCAGCCTCGGGGACCTCGCGCCCACCACGTTGGGCCTGATGCACGGATCCTCGTTCAGCGGTGACGGCAAGCAGGCGCTCTACGACCTCGCCGCCGCCTACGAGACGACATTCATGTCCTCCTGATGTAGGCGGTCCAGGTCGGCCGGTCGGCCGGTTCCCGATACGAGCCCCGTCCACGGGATACGGTCGGCAGCCGAGTAGAAGGAGAACGACGTGGTTGCCGTACCTGAACCGAACGACCGATGCGATCGGTGCCACCCGGGGGGATCATCCCGATGACGCGACCCCTTCCCGCCGTCACCCCGGAGAACGAGTTCTTCTGGACTTCGGGCTCCGAGGGCGTGCTCCGCTTCCGCCAGTGCGCCGAGTGCCGGGCCCTGCAGCACCCTCCCGGACCGATCTGTCGGAACTGTGGCTCGGACGACCTCACCCCCACCCCGGTGGCCGGGACCGGTGTGGTGGTGGGCGTCACCGTCAACGAGCACCCCTGGCATCCCGACATCCCCCCTCCGTACATCATCGCCATGGTGGCCATCGATGAGGATCCCCGGGTTCGGCTGACCACCAACCTGGTGGACACGGACCCGGCCGACGTGGCCGTGGGACAGCGGGTCGAAGTGGGATTCGAGCGGTTCGAGGACGTGTGGCTCCCGGTGTTCAGGCCCCGGTCGGACGACACCAGTACCGGGGCCCTGCCGTCGGACGAGATCGCCACCGACCACGTCCGGCCCATGGTCACATCGGACAAATTCGAGGCCAAGGTGGCCTTGACCGGCATCGGCATGTCGCGCATCGGCCGACGGCTGGGCGTGGACCCGCTCAGCCTCACTATCGAGGCCTGCCGCCGGGCGGTGGACGACGCCGGCCTGACCATGGCCGACATCGACGGTCTGTCCACCTATCCGGGTGGAGCGGCGGCCGGCGGGCACTCCGAAGGGGGCGTCACCGCGCTGGAGGAGAGCCTCCGCCTCCGACCCACCTGGTTCAACGGCGGCATGGAGACCCCCGGTCAGGGGGGATCGGTGGTGGCGGCCATGCTGGCTGTAGCCGCCGGTCTCTGCCGGCACGTTCTGTGCTTCCGCACCGTCTGGGAGTCGACGTGGACCGACCGTCAGCGCCGGAAGCCTCCGGCCTCGGGCTCCGGTGGCGGTCGGATCGACGGGGACTTCATGTCGTGGCGGCTCCCGTACGGAGCCATGAGTGCGGCCAACTGGATCGGCATGAACGCCTCCAACCACTTCCACCGGTACGGCACCACCCGGGACGCCCTCGGGGCCATCGCCGTCAACGCCCGAAGGAACGCCGGACTCAATCCCGACGCCGTCTACCGGGAACCCATGACCATGGAGGACTACTACGCCGGCCGGATGATCACCAGCCCATTCGGCCTCTACGACTGCGACGTGCCCTGCGACGGATCGATCGCCGTCGTGGTGTCGGCCCTGGAGGCCAGCCACGACCTGCGTCACCGTCCGGTGCTGGTCGACTCGGTGGGCACCCAGATCATCGACCGGGTCAGCTGGGACCAGGGCACGCTGAGCCACGAGCCCCAGACCATGGGACCGGCCGCCCACCTCTGGTCGCGGTCGTCACTCCGTCCCGGAGACGTGGACGTGGCCGAGCTGTACGACGGCTTCACCTTCAACTGCCTGAGCTGGATCGAGGCCCTGGGCTTCTGCGGCATCGGCGAGGCCGGCGACTTCCTGGCCGACCCGTCGCGGATCAGCCTCGGGGGCCAGCTGCCGCTCAACACCTTCGGAGGGCAGCTGTCGGCGGGGCGGACCCACGGCTACGGCTTCATCCACGAGGCCGTGGTGCAGCTGCGTGGCGACGGTGGGGCCAGGCAGGTGGAGGGGGCCGAGGTGGCCGTGGTCAGTACCGGTGGGGGAACGCCGGGGGGCTGCTTCCTGTTCACCCGGGGGGGCTGACCGCCACCCTCACGGGCCGGCCTGGACCACTACGGCTCCAGCCACCAGGGCGTCGACGTCGGCCGGGTCCAAGCCCGCCTCGGCCAGGACCTCCACGGAGTGCTGTCCCAGGGCCGGCGGTGCCCGGTCCAGTGAGACGTGGAGGTCGCCCAGGCCCCAGAAGGCGCCGACCTGTTCCAGCACTCCCCACTCGGCGTGGGGGTACGAGGTCACCAGGTCGAGCGACCGGATGAGCGGGTCGTCGAGGAAGGAAGCTCCCTGATCGAGCCCGACCACTTCGCACGGCACCCCGGCGGCCCGGAGGGCATCGACCGTGCTCCGCAGCGGAGCCCCGGTGAATCCGTCCTCGAGCTCGTCGGCCCCCGACACCCCGAGCACCGAACAGACGGCGGCCAGGTGGTCCTTCGAAACGGCGGCGAGGGCCAGCCAGCCATCGGCCAGGGGATAGAGCCGGTGGCCCGGTGAGGTCCCCATCTGATCGTGATCGACAGTGACCACCCTGGCCGCCACGCCGAACGGGTCGAGGTAGGTCTCGCCGTTGGTCAGCACGGCGGCCCCGAGCAGCGATCCGGTGACGTGCTGGCCCCGCCCCGTGCGGTCTCGGGCCAGCACCGCCAGCAGCGTCGCCACCGTCGACCCCATGGCACAGAGGTGGTCCATGAATCCGAACCGGAACCACATGGGATCGTTGCCCTCGCCCCCTCCCAGCACCTCCCATCCGGCGCAGGCCTGGAACAGCTGGTCGTACCCGGGCCAGTCGGCCCGCTCCCCGAAGGGACCATACGAGCTGGCGTGACAGGACACGACGTCGGGACTGATGGACCGGATGTCGTCCTCGTCGATCCCGAGGCGGCGGGCAGCCGGGCGCCGCAGATTGTGGTGGACCACATCGGCCCACCGGACCAGGGCCTCGAGGGCCGGCCGGGCGTCGGGTGACTTGAGGTCGAGGGCCACGCCCCGCTTGCCCCGCTGGCAGGAGGCGAAGACCCGCTGGATGGGGCGCATCTGGTCGCCGGTGGTGGCTTCGACCTTGACCACGTCGGCCCCCAGGTCGGCCAGGAGCATCGGGCCCAGGGGACCGGCCAGGAAGTTGCCCAGGTCGAGCACCCGAAGGCCGGCGAGGGGCGAGCGGACGGGGTCGATGCCGGTCGGCGCGGCGGCTCGGAGCGTGGCCCCCGCCGGTTGAGCATCCGGTCGCTCAGCCAGGACCTCGTCGGTGTGCTGTCCGAGGCCGGGGGCCGGACGGGTCACGCGCGAGGGGGGCTGCGTGGTGAACGGTGTGCCGGCCTGGACGATGGGACCGAGGTCGGGGTCGTCCACCCGGGTGACGTAGCCGTTGAGCCGGGCCTGCCGGTCGGCCAGGATGGCACCGAACGGTGCCGCCGGCTGGGCCGGGATGTCGTGGCTCCAGAAGTCCTCCAGCCACTCCTGGCTGGGCCGGGTCAGAAAGGCCTCCTGATTGGCCCCGAAGTTGGGGTAGCCGGGCATGGCGAGGCCGGTGCACGCCCCGTTGGCCCGGGCCACAGCCTCACTCCCCATCTCGGCCAGCGCCCGGCCCATGAGCGGAGAGTCGGTGTCGGCGCACCGCATGAGGTGGATCCACACGCCGTCCGAGCACTCGAAGAGGGACGGGAGGAGTTCCTTCGGCAGTCCGAAGGCGAACATGGGACCAGGGTCCTCGGCCCGGGCCCAGTGCATCATGGTGGGCAGCAGGGCCCCCTGGGCCACGCTGGTGTGGGCCGGACCACCCCGGGCGCCGCCCCGTTCCCGCTGGATCAGTCGGGCCAGCACGCCGATGGCGGACAGATAGGCGGCGCACCAGCTGCCGATGGGGAAGCGTAGGAACACGGGGCCGCCCCGGTGGCCCTGCTGCTCATCGCACAGGCCGAGCCGGGCCGTGACCAGGAGATCGTCAATGGCACCGTCGGCGCTGGGGTGGCCGGCGGGCCAGGCCAGCACGGCGCTGTGGATGAGCTGCGGGTAGGCCCGGGCCAGGGCCGCATCGTCGAGCCCCAGCCTGTCTGCGGCAGTCGGGCCGAAGTTGTGGATGAGGACGTCGGCCCCGACCAGCAGCCGGTGAAGGTCGTCCCGACCCGCTGCCGTGTCGAGATCAAGGACCACGCTCCGCTTGCTGCGGTTCCACGTCAGGAAGGCCGACGTGCCCCGGGTCGGGTCACCCTCCGGACGTTCGACCTTGACCACGTCGGCCCCGGCCTCGGCCAGAAGCAGCGCGGCCACCGGACCGGCGATCCCCTCAGAGCAGTCGACGACCCGGACTCCGTCGAGGATGCGCATCCCGGCGGGCATTGCCGCCCAGTCCGGCATGGACCGATCCTCCACGGTCATCTGGCTCCCCCTCCGCTGGACTCCGATCGGCCACCGTAGTGCGAAGTGCCCTCCCCGGCCCGCTCAGGGGAACGGCACGCCGTGGGCGGCGTGGAGCGGGACGACGACCATGGCGATCAGGACCAGGCCCAGTAGGAGCGACACCGCCAGGCGGAGCACACCGAGGATCAGGCGGACCACCACCAGGCCGGTGAGGCCTACCAGGGCGACGAGCAGCATCGTCGGGGCGCGATCCCCGGACCCTACCGGGGCGTGGTCCAGACGGAGACGCCATCGACCGTCTGCCGGTCCTCGGTCCGGGCGCCGGTCCGCTCCACCTCGTTGTCGTCCAACAGCTCGGGGGTGGCCACCACTGTCCGTCCCCGCCGGCGGCCCAGCATGCGATGCCAGAAGTCGGCCTCCTGGCGGGCCGTCTCGGGGGTCTCGAGCCGTCCGGCCCGCATGGCCCGATTGTGGCGAACCGAGCCTCGGAGCACGGGGATGACGGCCACGAGCACGGCCAGCACCATCAGGGGGATGGTAATCGCAAGTACGGACATGGGCACTCGGCTGACCGGGTCGGGGAGGCCAGCCACCTCCTTCGCTACAGCCCTACCCCGGCCCCGGCGATGGAAACGCGAGGCACCGCTGGGGTGCCTCGGCACCCCGTTTCAGCCTGGCGCCAGGACGGTGACCGACACCGAGTCGGCCCCGGTGTCGTTGGCCACCACCAGGTGGTCGGCACCGGGTGCCGACTGCACGTCGCCCCCCACCACCTGGACTTGGTAGCCGGTCGGATAGGCCAGGGCCGTGGGCAGGAAGATGACCGTCGGGGCGTCGACCCGGGGATCGGGGACATAGAGGAGATGGAACTCCCGGGTGGCCGGCACGTACGAGTACGAGATGGGCGTCCCGGCCACAGCCTGGGGATAGGCCCGGCTGAGGGAGGAGCCGGTGGCGGCGAGCTGACCGTCCGTCTGGACCAGACCCTCGGCGGAGCTCCCGGTGGGGTCGTCGTAGTACTTCCACTGCCAGTAGGTCCAGCCCAACTGGAGCTCGTCGGCGATGGCGGTGAGCCGGTCCATGAGGGGGGCACTGGTGGTGGCGCCGAACTCGCTCATGAACCAGGCCGGACCCTCCGGCTGCTTGACCGACGCGATGTCCGGACGCTCACCGCTGCGGCGCTGCATAGTGTGCAGCTCCTGGGCGGCGCAGGCCTCGAGGTCGGTCGGGTTGCCGGTGACGCCACTCCGGAGTCCGCAGTAGTCGTGGAAGTTGAACACCAGCCCGGCGAAGTCCATGGGCCCGATGTCGTTGGGTCGGTCCTTGGTGGCGAAGATGTCCGGTTCGAAGAAGACCAGCTTGTCCGGGGCCACCTTCCGCAGGGTGCCGATCAGCCCCACCGACGGGTCGTGGGAGGGACACGTGATGACCGAACCGTCGATAATGTTGCGGCCCGGATCCGAGGTACCGGTGTACAGGCACTCGAGGTTGGCTGCCACTTCCGGTGTGCCCGCCTGCAGGGTCTTGGTGAACGGCTCGTTGATCGGATCGAAGCCCACCACCCACGGGTCTCCGCTGAAGTACGTGGCCGCGGCCCGCCACGACCGGGTGTACTCACCCTGGAGGTCTCCGACCACGTCGTTGAGCCAGAAGTGGTGGACCGAGGAGATCAGGGCCGGGTCGTTGTACGTGTTGGACCATCGGCCGGGCAGGGTGCCGATGGCATGGCCGTCGCTGCACACCGCCCAGGCCGGAGCGCCCTCACCTCCGAACTCGGAGCTGTAGACGTCCTCGTGCATGTCGAGCAGGGTGTAGATGTGGAACTGCCCCAGCAGGTCGACGGTCCGGGCCACCCGGGCCAGATAGGCCGAGGCCACCTTGCCGTTGTACTGGTGGGGATCAGCCGGTGCACCCGGGGTGCACACCTGGGGGCTGTTGGGACCCAGGGTGCCGGGCTCGAGACCCTGCCAGATGATCCCGAGTCGGACCACATTGAAGCCCAGTGACGCCATCCGGGCGGCGTCAGCCCGGGTGAAGCTCCACGGATGGCCAGGGTCGGCAAAGAGCTCGTAGGGGGCCCGCTTGTACACGGCATTGACGCCGTGCAGGAAGACCACCCTGCCGGCACGGTCGGTGAGGTAGGGCCCGCCCTTGGCGGCCAGTGGGCCGCGCACCACGGCATCCTGGGCCGAGTAGCTGGGCGGGCCGCTCCCGGCCGAGGAGATGTAGGTGCCGATGATGCTCCCGAGGGCGACGACGGCAGCGAGGGCGACGACGATTCGTCGGGGACCTGGCATGGGTGCATGGTACGACGCAGGACCTCGGGCCCGGCGCATGGGCCGAGCCCCGGCTCAGGCCGGTTGCCGACCCCGCACCACCCGGCCGGGAAGCTCCCCGGTCACTTCGTCGTGGTCGAGGACCTGCCGGCCGCTCACGAAGGTGGCCACGTAACCCTCCGCCCGCTGCACGAGGCGACCGGCACCGCCGGGCAGATCGCAGACCAGCTCGGGGTGGAGCAGTCGGAGGCGGTCGTGGTCGATGAGGTTGAGGTCGGCCTTCCGGCCGGGGGCGATGACCCCGCGGTCCTCAAAGCCGTAGAGCCGGGCCGGATCGGAGGTGAGGCGCCGGACGACCAACTCCAACGGCAAGGTGTCCCCCCGACGGCGGTCACGGGCCCAGTGGGTGAGCAGATAAGTGGTCATGCTGGCGTCGGACACCAGGCCCACATGGGCGCCGGCGTCGCCGAGGCCCTGCACGCTGTAGGGGTCGAGCATCATCTGCCGGAGCCCGTCGTAGGAGCCACCGGCGTAGTTGAGGAGGGGGAGCAGCAGGAACTCATGGCCGTCAAAGCCAGACAGGAGGTCGTAGGCCACCTCCCACACATCCCTCCCCTCCCGACGGGCCAGAGAGGCCACGCTGGCCTCGGGGGCCGGCTCGTACTCGAGTCCCGCCCCGAGGGGGAACAGGTTCTCGAATCCGCTCGGACCGAACCGGTCCAGGGCGAACGAACCGCTCCGGTCGGCATGCTCCCCGAGGATCCGATCCTTCACCTCCGGTCGGCGGAGCTCGACCATCTTCTGTTCGAGGGGCAGGTCGGCGAGGGAGGCGTAGGTGGCCCGGTAGCGGAACGGGTTGAGGGTGGACTGGTGCCCCATCAGCACCCCGAAGCAACGCGAGCCCACCTGGGGATGGATGCGTGCGCCCTGGGCGTTGGCCCGGTGGACGGCGTCGAACCAGGGGTGCCAGTCCTCGGGCTCCGGCCCGCCTTGCTCCATGACCAGGAACGTCAGGGGCTGGCCGCTTCGCACGCCGAGGCGGGTGATCCACTCCACCTCCTCGGCCATGGCGCCCCGGCGGTCCCCGGCCATCTCGCCCCCCACCCCTGCCGGGGTGAGTTGGAAGACCCCTCCCCCGCCGGCCACCATGGCCTCCATCATCACCTCGAGCTCGAGTTCGGGGGCGAACGTGCCCGGCACGGGCCGGCCCCGGATGTCGTGGTGCCCCACCGTCCGTCCGGTGGCGAAGCCGACGGCACCGGCCTCGACGGCGTCCCGCACGATGGCGCCCATGGCTTCGAGGTCGTCCGCCGTGGCGTCCTCCAGGGCGCGGTCGCCCATTACGAAGGCCCGCACGGCGGCGTGGGGCACGTGGCTGGCCAGGTCCACACTCCGGTCGGAGCGCTCGAGGGCGTCGAGGTAGTCGGGGAACGTCTCCCACTCCCACCGGATCCCCTCGGACAGGGCGGCGCCGGGGATGTCCTCGACCCCTTCCATGATCTCGATGAGGGCCTGGCGGCCGTCAGGACGGGCCGGTGCGAACCCGACCCCGCAGTTGCCCATCACTGCGGTGGTGACCCCGTTCCAGCACGAGGGAGTGAGATGGGGATCCCAGGTGGCCTGGCCATCGAAATGGGTATGGATGTCGACGAAGCCGGGGGTCAGCACCAGTCCGTCGGCGTCGATCACCCGGCGGGCCGGGCCGACGTCGGCCCCCACCTCGGCGATGACGGTCCCGTCGACAGCGACGTCGACCGGTCGGCCCGGGCGACCGGTGCCGTCCACCACGGTGGCCCCCCGGATCACCAGGTCATGCACGAGAGGAGCCTCCGGCTCCCGCCGGGGTGGGCACGGAGCGCACCTCGCCCAGGTGACTCAACAATGTCCGGTAGAGCGTTTCGTTGTCCCGCGAGATGAAGCGGTGGACCCGCTGCTCGAACAGTCGGCGCATGATGGGGTTGACGGCCTCGTACCGTTCGACGAAGGTCAACCGCGTGCCCCCGTCGACCCCTTCGACCAGCTGGTGCCAGCCCTCCATCCTCGCCCACAAGGGCTTGCACACACCGCGGTAGCCGGCGTACTCGTTCACCCTGACCTCGGTGACCACCTCCCACGAGTGGGCCACACCTCCGGAGCCGAGCCAGCGGGGCACCCCGAACTCACAGGTACGGACCAGACCCCGGCCGGCCTCGTCCCCCTCCATCAGGATCTCCATCCGACCCCCCGGGTACTCCACCACGCGGGGGGTCGATACCCCAGTCGGAGGAGGAGCGTGGAAGAGCGCCCACACACGGCGGGCCGGTGCGTTCACGGCGAAGGTGGTCTCGAACTGCTGCACGGGCCACGTCCTCTCCGTCGGCGGTGGGGCCCCCGGCCTCCGTACGCTATCCGCACGCCGGGTCGGGACGCCTCCGGCGGAGCGCCTCTGGCCGGCGGAGAGGGAACGGAGGGAACGCCAGGAACGGAGGGAACGCCACAGGGACGGTTGTGCCGACCGCACCGACCGGCTGGCCGAGACCGGGGCCGCCATGACCCGGGCCCGACAGAAGGCCCGACGCATCGAGCCCCCTGTCGTATGGCCCGTGGGTGCCGACATCTCACCGGCTCCCGCTACCTCGAATGGTCGCGCAGCCGCTGGTGAATAGCACCACGGAATTTTCCGGGGATTATGCAGTAGTACTCTCGCGTAACTCGTCCGAACAGCCCTCGAGGGGGACCATGGCCACCGATTCCGCCGCGAACCCACGTGGTCGGCCACCGGGCCCGAGCCTGTCCGGTGAAGCGGCACGCATCCTCGAGCGGAACGCCTTTCCGGCATTGCGGGGGCCGAACAGTCGGGGAGCGGTCCCCCGTAGCGCCTTCTCAGACATCGACGTCTCCACCGTCGACCGCTCAGTGAAGCGGGCCTTCGACGGTGAGAAAGGCCGGACCCCGTTCGACCTCGCCACCCACCACGTCTTGAGCATGGATGCGGGGACGCGAGCCACCCTGCAGGCCGTCTTCGAGGCCGTGCAGGCCAGCTTCCGTGACGCCGACGAGATCGACGTCACGCTCCGGGTCTTCCTCCGGGCCAACTTCGAGGAGGCCTGCAAGGAGGAGGGTCTTCTCGCCACGCTGATCGTACAGACCGCGGCCTGTGCCTACGTCGAGTCCCAGCCGACGGAGGACTCCGAGCAGTCGAGGGCCGCTCGTGAGGTCATCGCCATGCGGCGTCACATGGGCGTCCAGATGAACGACGGCTACACGGCTGGTCTGACCACGGCACTGCGACGCCTCCACCGGCGCCCCAAGGCAGACTGCTCCATGAGCGACATCGTGTTGGCGGTGGTGGCCTCCAGCGACGGGTTCGTGCTGCTCCACAAGCTCCAGCCGGGCCAGATCCCCGCCGATCTCGTGGTGGCCACCCAGTGGAGCATCATCTGGGGCCTCACCGAGCCCGGTCTGCTCAACCCGCCCCATCGGTTCAACCCGGCCGAGCGAGAGCTGGTGGAGGGCGCCCTGGTCGCCTTCACCGAGGATCGGCCACCCGACCTCGAGGAGCTGGCCCGACGATCCGGGGTGCCCCTTGCCGAGGCCCGGGAGCTGTTTCCGACCGACGGGGTGCTGGCGCAGCGGTGCATGGACTACGCCGTAGGGAGTTCGGTGGAGACCGAGGCCATCGCCGTGAACGTCAAAGGGGCGGAGCTGGCCGCAGTACGGGATCTGCTGATCGCCACCACCAAGCAGGCCGACGAGGCCCCCCGGCTGGTCGAGATGGTGCGTCAGGACACGGGCAGCGGCTTCTACGCCGAGGCTCGACGCCACGTCGCCGAGGCCCTCAGCCAGTCCGAAGCGGTCAGGCTGGATCGGGTCACCGCCGACGGCGTGGCCCTCATGCTGGTCGATGCCGCGCTGCAGGGGAGGGTGGGTCAGTCGGTGTGGGAGGCCGGGCTCAACGCCTTCGCCGCCCAGGAGTAGCCGGTCGACGGGTGGTCGGCACCCGGGTCAGGGCGACGGCAGGAAGTCCAACAGCAGGGCGTTGACCCGCGCCGGGTCCTCCAGCGTCACCCAGTGGCCCAGGCCCTCCAACCGCTCGTAGCGCCAGGTCCCGGCCACGAACTCGGTCGAACCGGTCATCTGCTCCTCGGTGAGGGCGAAGTCGGCGCTCCCCCACATCCCGAGGGTGGCGGCCTGGATGGGCGGGAACACCATGGCCGGCTGCACCAGCGCCGAGGGCGGCACGTTGGCCCGGTACCAGTTGAGGCCGGCGGTCAGCACCCCGGGCTCGCTCAGGCGGGGGATGATGGCGTCGAGGTCGGGGTGGCCGGACCACGCCCGCAGGTTCTCGAAGTCCCCCATCGACAGCCACTCCTCGGCGATCCCCTCGAACTGGAACAGCAGCATGTACCAGCTCTTCTCCCGTTGGGGAAAACCGGCCCCGATGAAGGCCGACGGGTGCCCGACGCTGAGGCAAGCCAGGTGCCCCACCCGGTCGGGCAGGAACCCACCGATGGCCCACGACAGTGCGGCACCCCAGTCATGACCGATCACATGGGCCCGGTCGACACTCAGGTGATCGAGCACGCCCTGGACGTCCCCGATCAGCGAGAGGATGTTGTACGCCTCGACGCCCTCGGGCTTGTCCGACGCCCCGAACCCCCGCAGGTCGGGGGCGATGACCCGGTAGCCGGCATCGACCAGGGCGGGGATCTGGTGCCGCCACACGTCATGGCTGTCGGGCCATCCGTGCAGCAGGATCACCGCCGGTCCGTCACCTTCGACGGTCACGTCCAGGCCGATGCCATCGGTCTCTATGCGCACAGTTCCTCCTCGTGGTCGGGTGGTGTCAAGATCCGGCTTGCTGGCCCCGACCGCGGCATCACCCGTCCGCCGTCCCGGTATCGATGACGTCGGCGGCCTCGAGGTCGAGGGCGTGGCGGGCGTGGCGCTCGGCCATGGTCAGGAACATCTGGTCGCCCCGGTCGGTCTGCTCGACGAGCATGCTGGCGGCCACGGCCATGATCAAGCCCAGCCAGGTACCCCGACGGTAGGCACACCAGCACTGCTCCCATCCGAACTCGGACACCCCGCTGGCCACCAGCCCGGCGTGATACCCCCGAACCAGATCCTCCTCGGCGGCGCGGCGCTCGTCGAGCCGGAGTCCGGCGCCGATGAAGTAGGCCACATCCTGCAGGGCCGGACCATGGGTACAGGTCTGCCAGTCCACTACGGCCACCCCGATACCGTCGGGCCCAGGATCGAAGAGCAGGTTGTCGAGACGGTAGTCGCCGTGGACGATCGACCACGGTTGGGTGTCGGCCAGCAGATAGGTCTCGAGCCGGGAGAAGAGCTGGCCACCGGCGCGGTGGACATCCGGCCCGAGGTAGCCGGCGTACCGCTCCCGGAAGCCGTCCCACAGCGTCGGGAGCAGCAGCAGCAAGAACTGCTGGCGGGCAGCGACGTCCCCGGCCAGCCACTCCAGGGAGGACAGGGTGGCGTCGCCCCAGCGGGGGGCGTGGAGATTGACCAGTTCGTCGACGGCCACCTTGGCCACCTCGGGGCTGCACCCCTCGAGCTGGTCACCGGGTCGGGCCGGTGCCAGGTCCTCCAACACCAGCACGAACGACGACGACTCCACGTCGATGTCGGCGTGGAACACCGAGGGGGTCCGGACGGGCAGGGCACCCGCCAGCTGCTGGTAGAAGCGGACCTCGATCTCATAGTTGCGTAGGGACTTCGCCGTGGCCCGGGTGGCCTCGTCCCCCGAGGGCAGCTTGGCCACCAGTGTGGCCGGGGCGTCGGTGGTGCGGTCGTACCCGAGGGTGAGGCGCACGCTGTCACACATCTGGCCCGTGCCGATCGGGGTGATGTCCACGGTGGTGACGGACGCCCCGTCCAGGTGACCGGAGGCCCGGAGGACATCGGACAGCCACGACACGGTGAGCTTGTCCGTGGTGTCGGCGATGGCGATGGTCCCGCTCACGGTTGGTGGGCCCTCCGTCACGCCAGCAGCCTAGGTGCCCGATCCGGCCGGGGACGGGTGACGTCTGCGACCATGCCGGGGCCGGACGCTTCCGGGAGCACGCGGCCTCCGTCCGCCACCGCCCCGGGCGGCCCAGGGCGCTCAGCCCCCCAGGAGGGCCGGCCCTCAGCCGCCCTCCGAGGCGGCCGGCAGCCGTTCGTCGGCCATGGCCCGGAGCTGGTTCTTGGCCACCTTGTCCAGCGTGGCCTTCGGGAACTCGTCGACCACGTACACGGCGCGGGGAACCTTGAAGTCGGCCAGGTTGGCCGCGCACTGCTCGATGATGGCCTTCTCCAGCACCCCGTCGTCGGCCTCGGCGGTGGGTCCCTTGACGATGAAGGCCACGGGAACCTCGTTGAGCATGGGGTGGGACTGGGCCACCACCGCCACATCGGCCAGTCCGGGTACCTGTCGGCACACGTCCTCCACCTCGCGGGCCGAGACGTTCTCACCCCCCACCTTCAGCACGTCACCGTCCCGGTCGCAGTAGACGAAGTTTCCCCCTTCGGTCAGGCGGACGATGTCGCCGGTCTTGAACCACCCGTCGTCGGTGAAGCTCTTGGCCATGGCCTCGGGATTGTCGTAGTACTCGTAGAACAGCTGGATGCCCCGGGTGCCCCTCACCCACAGCTCACCCGGCTGCCCGTCACGGCACACCTCGCCGGTGTCACGGTCGACGAGCAGCAGCTCGTAGCCCGGGGTGGGCTTGCCCATCGAACCCTTGGGCACCATCCGCCCCGGACTGTCGGTGGTGGCGTGGATCACCGTCTCGGTCATGCCGTAGGCCGGTACCACGCGGAAGCCCAGCCACTGCTCCAGCTCCGGCACGATCAGGCCGAACACACCCACCTTCACCGAGTGTTCGGGGATGGGCTGTCCGGCCACGGCGTTGTAGACGAACGGAATGAGGGAGAGGTGGGTGACCCGGTGCTTGAGGACCACCTCCCAGAGACGTGACGCCGAGAACTTGGGCTGCAGGACGACGGTCCCCCCGACCCCCAAGGTCGTCCAGAACGACCAGCTCTGGGCGTTGACGTGGAAGAAGGGGAGGAACACCAGGTAGATGTCGTCGTGCTCCATGGAGATGTTGGTGGGTCCGACCCGGCCGGCCCACAGGGCGTTGGCATGGGTATGGACCACCGCTTTGGGCTGCGAGGTGGTGCCCGAGGTGAACAGGATGCCCACCGGGGCCATGGGGTCGGGCTCGCGCTCCACCAGGTCGTCGGCCGACCCGTAGAGGGTGTCGAACCGGTCGGACCCCTGGTCGACCTGGTCAGGGGTCGGGTCGCCGCTGTTGTCCTCAGTGACCACGGTCCAGCCCAGGTGAGGACCGGCCGCGGCCACCAGGGCGGCGTACTGGGGTTGGGTGACAGCCCCCACGCACCCGGTCTTGGTGATGAAGAACTCCAACTCGGCCCGGACCGACCGGGTGTTGGTGGTCACCCCCACGGCTCCCAGGGTGGCGCAGGCGTACCAGGCCAGCACCATCTCGGGGCAGTTGTCGGCATGGATGAGGACCTTGTCCCCCTGGGTCACCCCCCGACCGGCCAGGCCCACCGCCACCCGGCGGACGTCCCACCAGAACTCGGCGTAGGTCCACCGACGGCCGTCGCCCTGACGAGGCTCCCAGATGAGGAAGGTCTTGTCCGGCTGGGCGTCGGCCCAGTACCGCAACAGCCACGGGATGTCCTGGCCTGAGAATTGGAACTGGGCTGCCGACTGCTCGTCCATACGATCTGTCTCCTCCACGACCGGGGGTCCGACGGGCCGCCGAGCGGCCCTTCCTGTGCCTCCTGTTCCTACCATCCCGACCCCGGGCCGACCACGTCGACCCCGGGGCACCGACGGTCCGGCCTGGGCCGATGGGGGCTCAAGGCGCTGGGCCATCAGAAAGCCACGGTCGTGGCATGACACTGCTTTCAGCTGGGAGTTAACATTGTGGAAACACACTGCCGAGGGCGCCAACGTTCAGCCGGAGCCCGCTCGAACCGAAGAGACAATCATGTTTCGACATCTGCTCGTGGCCATCGATGACACGCCAGCGGCGCAAGTGGCCTTGAGTTTCGCCACCGCGGTGGTTCGGGAGGAGGGTGGTTCGATCCACGTGCTCTACGCCAACCGGGTGCTGGTCGGTGGGCGCGGACTTTCCGAACTCTCCGGTGCCGATGCGATCGCTCTGGTCGATACCGCGGTCCTTCAGCTGCTGGAACAGGGAATCAATGCCACCGGTTCGGTCTCCACCACCACCAGCTTCACCATCGGCCAGGTGATCGCCGACGCAGCCCAGGCGCGCCGATGTGATGCGGTCCTGATCGGGTCTCAGCGCCGGTCCGGGCGCTTGCGACTGTTCGGTCGGGGCACCCGAGAGCGGATCATCCGACACTCGACGCTCCCTGTGTTCACGGCACCGGCACCTCTTCGGGTACCCCGGAGGCGGCGTCGGCCCGGCCCCGAGTCAGCATGGTCGCGGGGTGCCTCGACACCGGTCGTGCGCTGAGCAGCTGCCTCCACCGGTCCTTTGCCTTCGGTGGGGTCCCCACGTGCCGATGCATGGGACCGCGCCGTCCCCTCCCGAATCGGCTCGGCTCGGCGGCCACCGTGAGATG
>Ga0207933_1000940_pt1 | contig 24730 bp, 15 predicted proteins | sample NGESurdeep092012_4_FD_184488 | JGI IMG/M metagenome (GOLD analysis project Ga0207933, IMG submission 184488) | Arctic peat soil microbial communities from Barrow, Alaska - NGEE Surface sample F53-3 deep-092012 (SPAdes) | ecosystem: Environmental > Terrestrial > Soil > Wetlands > Peat ... | reverse complement strand
CGGTGGTGAGGGATGCGCCCGGCGCGAGCCTGCGCCAGCAGCCAGGTGTGAGGGACGCCGAGTAGCTCACCGGCGGCCTTCGCGTCGATCAGCGGCGTGAAGGGGCGGGCGTGGTCGGGGGTCTCGCCGCCCGCCGGGTGGATCGCGCCGCGGGCTGGGCTCACGGTGGCCGCGTAGGCGAGTCGCAGCCGGCGCTTGGGGTAGAGGACGCCCAGCTGGGATCCGCCGAGGCGCTGTCGTGGGCTCGGAGGGCCGGGGCGGGCGCGTCGGGCGTGGTCTGTTGTGATCGTGGCGAGGGGGGTCATCGGGCTCTCCAATCGTTCGGTTTGGTCCAGGTGGGCAGGGCTGGCCCTGCCCACCTCAGTGATCTTTCAGCGGAGGGGTCGGGTTCTGTCAAGGTGAGTCCGTCAGGACCGCGAAGCGGCCCCCGAAAGGGGGCGGCCTTGACAGGTTCCGACCCCGGAGCCACGCTGCCAGTCAGCGCTCGCATCTCACGCGCGGGACCCACCCGGGCTTTCCTCATTGGGCGTGTCCAAGGAGGCGGTCGATGCGGTGCTCGGTCGAGGGGTGGCTCGTGGCGGTGAGCCATATGAAGGGGACGGGGATGTCGTTCTCCAGGGCGTTGGTCTCGAGGAACATCGCGAGGCTCTGTGCTTGGCCGAGGTTTGCTGCGTAGCGGTCGGCGTGGTACTCGCGGGCGCGCCAGTACACCCCCCAGGGGGCACGTGTCAGCCAGACCGCCAGTCCTCCGTTCACGAGTAGCGCAATGAGTTGAAGTTCGGACCGGATCTCCCAGCGTGGCGGGGTCGTCATGCGGTGCAGCGCGGCGGCGAGCCTGCCGTCGCTTGAGTTCAGGTGCCCCAGCTCGTGCGCGAGGACCGCTTCGAGGTAGCCGCTCTCCAAGAGGCCGCGGGTGATCATCAGGGTGTCTGCGTAGACCGCGGCGTTGCACTCCAGTGCGTCGGTGATGAACCACCTCCGTGGTGGCCGCAGGCCGGGGTCGTGCTGGGTGAGGGTCGTGATCGCATCCTGAAACGCGAACCGCTCGCGCTCAGAAGGCGAGCGTCCACCGGACTGCTGCTGCCACCACCAGCCGCCCAACGGCAGGATCAGCGTGGCGAGGGACAGCACGAGCGGCCCGAAGGCGACCACGCTCGCGAGCGTGTTCACGTGAACCGTCGAGCGCCCCGCGATCGTAAAGGCGACCCACAGGACCACGTAGGCGAAGATCCCGCGCAAGAAGGCGCAAAAGAGCTGCAGCACGAGCGTAACCCCGTAGAGCAGCATCCAGCTCGGGTTCAAGTCGCTCGTGCTGATCGCGTACGCGGCGATGCCTCGCCCGGCGGCAGGCGATGATTCTCCCCCCGGCGGGGTCGCCCCGTCCACTGTGGGTTTGCTGAGCTTCGCGCCGATCTTCTTGCTCCTACTCATCGCTTTACACCCCCTGCGCGCGAGAGTAGATGCCAGCCGTCGCCCCTGCGCTGGAACCGCTCGCCCTTCGCGCGATACAGATGCGCGGAGACGTTCGTCACCGGGACACCCAACGCCCCCGCGATCTGCGCCGGTAGGGAACCCGGGTGCTCTCTGAGGTAGGCGGCGATGTCATCCTGGGAGATGCGCCTGCCGCGTGATGGGCCGGCGCTTGCCTTCCCGGTCAGCGCGGCCTTCGCCGCGAGCAGCCTCCCACGCTCGGCCGCGAGCGCCTTCTCCTCCCTACCCAAGCGGGTCAACTGCTCGTCGATCTCACGGACCACACCCCGCGCCCCCACACCCCGGGTGTCCCTTTGGCTGCTCACGCTCGTCCTCCTCTGTTGCTCTTGGTTGTTTGGGTTGCGTTCATCATCATTACGCACTATAGTGAGATGTCAGTCTGATGTCAAGCACACAATCTGATCTGCGGTGGGGTCCCTCCCACGAGCACCATCCGGCCCCAGGAGGGGACAGTGGGTGGCTCAAAGTTGGCGCGCAAACGCTCATCGTGCTCCTCTTCGCCGCGCTGCTGCCGGCGCCCATCCGGGACCTGCTGCTGCTCACCGGGCTCGCGTTCCTCGCGCACGCGCTGCTCTCCCGCTTCACGCGACGCGAGCGTTCCCCAGCGCCTTTGTCCGAGCTGCTGCCCTCGACGGCGCGCCCGGCGGATGGGGTGCGGGAGCACATGCGCCTGCTCGGTGATGGGGCGTTTCTCGGGTTCACGCCCGGCGGCGGGTGGGTCACCGCCGACCCGGAGCACGCCGTGATGGTCCTCGGCCCGCCACGCTCCGGGAAGACCAGCTCGGTTGTGATCCCATCGCTGCTCGCCGCGCCCGGCGCGGCGCTCTCGACCTCGACCAAGCCCGACGTGATGCACGCGACCTGGCGCTCCCGCGCAGAGCTCGGGCAGGTCTGGCTGTTCGACCCCGCCGGCGAGGCCACCGATCTGCCCCCGGGCGTGCAGCGGCTGTGCTGGTCGCCGATCCTCGCCGCCGACACCTGGGACGGGGCGCTGCTGATGGCAAGGGCGATGACCTCGATCACCCCGGCTGCGCACGGCACCCGCAACGAGCACCACTGGTCCGAGCGCTCCGCCGCCCTCCTCGCACCCCTTCTCTACTCCGCCTACCTGACGGACAGGCCGATCTCCGAAGTGCTGCGCTGGGTCCTACGCGGGAACCTCGACCCCGCCGGCAAAGCCCTGGAGGCCAATGGCAACGAGGTCGCCAACGACGTGCTCGTAGGGATCGCCAAAACCGACGAGCGGGAGCGCTCCTCGATCTTCTCCGCCACCGCCGGCACGCTCGCCGCCTACAACGCCGACGCCACCCGCCAAGCCGCCGCCCAACCAAACTTCGACGCCCACAACTTCCCCCGCTCGACCGACACCGTCTACATCACCGCCCCAGCGCACAAGCAAGCGCTCTGCGCGCCACTCGTCGTCGGCCTGCTCGAGCAGATCCGCCACGCCACCTACCAAGACGCCAAAACCCAGCCCACCACCCCACCCGTGTTCTTCTGCCTAGGTGAGATCGCGAACATCGCCCCGATCCACGACCTCCCCGCCCTGATCTCCGAAGCCGGCGGACAACACCTCCACATCCTCGCCTGCCTCCAAGACCTCTCCCAAGCCCGCACCCGCTGGGGCACCGACGCGGCGGACGGATTCCTCTCCCTCTTCCAAACCAAGCTCGTGCTCTCCGGCATCGCCGACAGCCGGACCCTGGAAGCGATCTCGCTCGCGCTCGGCGAATACGACCGCCGCCTCGTCTCCCACACCACCTCCCGCAGCGAAACACGCAACACCTTCTTCGAAGCAGACACGCCGCCAACCGACTCCGAAAGCGTCACCTACAGCACCCAGCGCCACCGCAATTTGAACCCCGGCGACGTGGCACAACTACCACCCGGACACGGGCTGCTCCTACACGGCGTCCAATGGGGACTTTTGCGACTCACGCCGTGGTACCGGACCCAGCCATGGACAGCAGTCGCGGAGGCGCAAGAGCTTCAGGTTCCGAGGCTGGCGGCATAATTCCAATTCCCCGGCCCGTCGGACCGTTTTGCCGGCCTAAGGACGAGCTACGACGGGCGTCGGGTCGGCGTCAGCTTTTGTGCTGCTTGTCGCCCGAAGCGATACCGGCACTGGTGCGATGTATGCGCCCCCTCGCGCGCCCGGACCCGGCCAGCGCGAGGGTCACGCCGCCGGCAAGGAGCGAGACCAGGATGAGCGAGATGGCCGCGATCCGAGGCACTGGCGAAGCATGCCACGGGCGGTACCGCTCCGTCGGCAGCGCAGATCCTCGCGTGAGTGCCCAGGAAAGCAAGCCACTTTGGCCGAGCGCGGTGTGTCCCCTGTAGGCGGACGCCGGATAACGAGCGTCAGCCGACGGCCGGGGTATTGTGTAGCGATGGCCCTAGACCGGATTACTAAGTCGCTGCTCGATGACTTCGTGAGTAGCGAAGGCTTGGAGAAGCTTCCCGAGTCCGACGCATTCGAGCGCTTCGCGGCGTACTGCGCAATTGCGCGAGAGCATTCAGAGACGTTCAATCCGGATGACGTCATCGTGAGCGGTGGGAACGATACGGGAATCGACGCGATCGCGGTAATCGTGAATGGCAGCCTGATCAGCAGCGTCGATGAACTCAATGATCTGCTCGCGGCCAGCGGCTATATCGAGGCAACGTTCGTCTTCGTGCAGGCCAAGACGGGCACCAGCTTCGATGCGGGCGAAATCGGCACCTTCTGTACCGGAGTTCGCGACTTCTTTTCGCAGGCGCCGGCGCTCCCTAGGAACAGCAGCATCGAAGCGATGGCCGAGCTGCAGACAGCCATTTATGACAACAGTGCGCGGTTCCGTCGTGGAAATCCACACTGCCGTCTGCGCTACGTATGCGCTGGACGGTGGACCGACGACATCCACTTGCAGGGTCGCGTCGCCACGGAGGTGGAGGCGCTGCAAGCTCTTGGACTGTTCGCACCGCAGGATGGGGCCGAGTTCGTGCCGATCGACGCCGACCGGCTGCAAGTGCTTTACCGCGACACTCAGCACCGCGTTACCGCGGAGTTTCAGTTTCCATCGCGGACGGTGCTCCCGGAGATGGAGCATGTCACCGAGGCCTACCTGGGGGTTCTGCCAGCGAGCGAATACCTGAAGCTAATCGTGGACGATGCGGACCAACTGCGTAGGCCCCTGTTTTACGACAATGTTCGAGACTTCCAGGACTTCAACGTCGTAAACGAGCAAATCAAGGCAACATTGGAGTCCCCCGACAAGAACGCGTTCGCACTGCTCAACAACGGGGTGACGATTGTGACCCGTCAGCTGACGACGACCGGCAATAAGTTCGTGATGGAGGACTACCAAATCGTGAATGGATGCCAAACGAGTCACGTTCTGTACCGTGAGCGAGAGCAGATAACGGACGACGTTTACGTCCCGATTAAGGTCATCGCAACAACCGACGATGATCTTACCAACGCTGTCATTCGCGCTACGAACTCTCAGACGCCGATCGGCGCCGAGGATCTTCAAGCCCTATCGGGATTCCAGAAGAAACTCGAGGCATTCTACGCGGCGTTCCCAGAGCGCCATCGTCTGTACTACGAGCGACGGTCAAAGCAGTACGAGGGCCTGCCGGGTATTGAGAAGGTACGAATCGTCACTCGTGGGCTGCAGATTAGGGCGTTCGCAGCAATGTTCTTGGATGAGCCGCACCGCGCTGGACGGTATTTCTCGACGCTGCTGAACGACATCGGCGAGCGGATTTTTGCGGACGATCACCGCCTAGAGATGTACTACGCAAGCGCATACGCGCATTACCGGCTTGAGTTCCTTTTCAGGAACGGCCTTCTGGACGTTGCGTATAAGCCGGCCCGCTATCACCTACTCACGGCGGTGCGGCACGGTGCGCTTGGGGCGGGGCTACCGCAATTCAACTCGCACGAGATGGAGCGCAAGTGCACCGAGCTGCTGACGGTCCTTCACGACGATACGAAGAGCACCACTGCATTCAAGAAAGCAGCAAAAGCCGTCGATGCGGCAGTAGGAGCCGACACGCTCGACCGTGATCTCGTTCGGACCCAGACATTTACGGACGCCGTTGTAGCCGCGGCGGGGACCGGCTAGTGGTTCATCCGGGAAGTTCGTTGGTTATGCCTCGAGTACCTTGCCGGTATAGGTCCACTTGAATGGTTTGGCGGTTTGGTTGTAGGTCTCGATGAACGCGAGCATTTGCTCGGCGAGGTCTTCCTCGCTGAAGAACATTCCGTGCTTGAGTAAGCGGCGGTAGAGGATCGAGAAGAAGATCTCGATCTGGTTCAGCCACGAGGCGTGGGTCGGGGTGAACTGGAAGCTCCACCGCGGGTGCTCGTCCAGCCAGTCGCTTACCTCTTGGGTGCCGCGTGTGGAAAGGTTGTCACTGACCGCGACGATTTTCTGGCCCTGCACGACGGGTATGTCGGAGTCGAGCTGGTCGAGGAAGCGGATCAAATCGAAGCGGTTGCGTGTCTTTGACGCCATCGCGAGCACATCTCCTTCGTGAACTTTCAGGCACGCGAACAGGCACTGGGTTCCGTTGCGTGTGTATTCGTGCTCGCGTCTGGTGGGCCGCCCGGGGGCGGGCGGCAGATCGGGCTTGGTCGGCGCCTTGGCCTGGATGCCGGTCTTTTCGTCCAGGGAAACGACCAGCACGTTCTCCGGCGGATTCACGTAAAGACCGCAGATCTCGCCCAGGCGCTCCTCGAACTCGGGCTGGGAGAAGTCACTCATGATCCAGTAGTCAGTCAGGTGCGGCTTGACGTCGGCACGCGAGAGGATCACATGCGCCTGGGAGGCTGACATCCCGATCGTCTCGCCCAACTGCTCGTAGGTCCAGCGTTCCTGTTGCGCCCCCTCCGGGGTCTCCGGCGGGCGCGTGCACGCCTTCGCGATCAGCCTCGCCCGCTCCGCCTGCGAGTAGATCAGAGGTTTACCGGATCTCGGCAAATCCCCGAGCCCCGCGATCCCGTCCTGCTCATAACGAGAACGCCACTTCTGTGCCGTGTTCGACGAGCACCCCAACAGACGCCCGATCTCCGCGGCCGACCGGCCCTCAGCGGCATGCAGCACAATCTGGGCGCGCTCGACCATCCGCGTCTGCCCGGTCCTCGACCGCGCAATCCGCTCGAGCTCCGCTCGATCCTCATGGCCGACCTCGATGCGCTTCGCCACAGCAGGCATACCGAACCCCCATCATCGCTGGACACCACCAGCAACCAGGTTCGGCAAACTACTACAAGAGACCTGCAACGACCAGCAAACTAAAAGGATGAACCACTAGGTGGCCGGCCGGCAGGCCGGCCTCGACTTGAATTAGCAACGGCACTTCGCGGTGGGTCGCTTCATCGCCCGGAGACTTATCGCAGAGGCGTGGCCGCACGGCTTCACGCACATCAAGCTGCTCGGCGACCTCCCGGTAACTGTGGGGGACGGAGACCTATTCGATGCCGTAGCCGAGATCGCGATCCTGCTCGCGGTCACGGTCGCGTTGTTCTTGGGATTCGCGCATGATGCGGCCGACCTCGCTCTCCTGCTCACGTTGCTGATCCTGCGCCTGAGCGCTGTCGACCAACGGCACCGTGATGCTGAGGTGCTTGGCATTGCTTTCGCTGATCGTCTCGGCGAGGCGGTCAATTGGAGCGCGATCGATGCCTTGCTCGCCGAGGTCCTCTTGGGAGGTGTAGATGTTGGTTTGCTCGCGGGCGCGGCTGAGGGCTACGTAGGCTCGCTCGCGGTCGGTTTGCCAGCCGCCGAGGAGGGTGTAGGCGCGGTCTGTCGTGAGGCCCTGGGCCTTGTAGACGTGCTGGGCGTAGGCGAGGCGGATGTCCTTGAACTCGCTCGTGTTCAGCGCGACCTCGCGTTCGCTCGCGCCGCTCGTCTGCACCTTCAGCTCGTTCTCCTGGCCGATCTCGGTGACTCTGCCGAGGATGCCGTTCTCGACCCTTGGCTGCCCGCCTGGTTGCCAGAGGGCGGCGGTGAAGATCACCTCGTCACCCTGCCTCAGGCCGTAGGGACGGTCGGGTAGGTTCGCGCTGTCCTCGCCGAGTTCGCCGGCCTGGGCGCGGTGCTCCTGAGCGCTCGCGTTGATTTGATCGAGCTCAGCGTTCGAGGCGTCGGTCAGCATCACCGTGCGCTCGTCTGGATTCTGTTCGCGGGCCATCGCCCAGTCGGCGACCATCATCTCCGCGGCCTGCTCACGGGTGTCGGTCACGTGGAGCTGGCTGTGCTGGTCGTATGCGGCGAGCGCCTCGACTGCTTGGCCTTCGCGGACCTGGGCCCAGGCCTGCTGTTCCCACTCGTGGTTCGCTCTGTGGACCTCCGCCAGCTCGGCAGTCGGGACCTGCTTCTGTAGCTCGGTGAAGAGGCCGCCGGCGCCGATCGCCGAGAGCTGCGCGTGGTCGCCGACGAGCACCAGCTTGCTCTCGCGCTCCGCAGTCGCCTTGACGAGCTCGGCAAGACGGTTCGTGTCGGCCATCCCGGCCTCGTCCATCACTACCACCGTGCTCGGGCCGAGGGTCGTGCGGCCGCTATCCATCTGCGCGAGCAGCGCGCTCGTGTTGAGCGCCTTCTCAAGCTTCGCGTCGGCGCCCAACCGCTCCGCGGTCGCGCCGGCGATCGCCGTGCCGAGCACCTCATAGCCCTCGCTTCGCCACGCGTCAGCCGCCGTGGAGAGGACAACACCCTTCCCGGTCCCGGCCTGGCCGACGAGAATGCTCACGCCGCCCTCGCCGGTGATCGTCTGTAGGGCCTCGCGTTGCTCGGCGCTCAACTCACCGCCGAGCTCCCGGTCCGTCTCGCGCTGCGCGCTGTCCAGCGCGTGCTCGCTCACCGGCGCCGCGCACTCTCCTGCGCGTTCGCTTGCGAGCGCCAGGGTCTGCTGCTCGCGCTCGCGCAGCTCGCGTGTCGTCCAGAGGCCGCCCTGCAGCTCGATCAGCTCACCCGACCGCACCAGCCCCGCCAACACCTTGTCCGCCTCGCCCGGGCGGCTGACGCCCGCGGACAGCTCATACGCGCGGGCGTGCAGGTCGCGCTCGGGGACCGTCGCACCGTCTTTCGTCACGTCCCGCACCAGCTGCCGGCCGAGGCTAAACGCCTGCTCGACCGTCAGGCTCTCAGCCGGCGCGTGGCTAATGCCGCCGCGGTGGAGGCTGTCGGCGCGCTCGCGAGTCAGGCCGTACTCCTCCGCGACCGCTCGCCAGGCCTCGTTCACATCGACCTGCGCGAGCGTCGTCTTCGCGCCCCTTGTCGCTACCGTGAGCGAGCCCAGCTCGCCGGCCCTGGGCTCGCGGCCATAGCGGGCGCGGAACTTCGACCTTGCCTTCTCGATGTCCTTCGACCGCGCCGACCAGCGCTCGGACAGCTCCTGCGGGATGCCCTTGACCTCGAAGTAGCGGGCGTCCTTACCGGTCCCGCCTTCGATCTCCAACCCAATCCGCCCCAAGCCACTCGCGAGCTCTGCGCGGTACCACGCGCCGTTGGCCCTGGCCGAGCGGAACAGCTCGCGCGAATCGACCGCCGCGAACTTCCCGTTCATCCGTTCCGCGCCGAGCACCACCACGTGGGAGTGCAGTTGCGGATCGGGGACACCGCCCTGCTCCGCGTCGACCGCCAACCGACTCGAGGTATGCACGAACGTCGCCGCGAGGACGCCCTTCGCGCGTTCCCACCGAAGCTCCCCACCCTGACGGCTGCGCAACAGCTCGACGTCGCGCTCGATCCGACCCAATGCGCTCGCGACCGCGTCGCTGTGCGCGCGCTCGATCTGCTCGCGCCGCTCCGGGCCGCTGACCGCCCACAGCGCACTGACCGACTTCGGAGCGCTGAACGACAGGTCGACGCCCGCGACCTTCGTGCCGTTGCCGCCGGCCGGGCGCAGCTCACGGCCGTCCGCCGGGGAGGAGCCCTCCATCAACGACAGCAAGTCCTCCCTCCCGACCCGACCATCCGCCGAGAGACCCAGACTTGCGAGCAGGTCCTGCGAGCCATACCAACGACTCGGCGCCGCACCCCCGCCATCCTCGTCATCGCCTGCCTCATCGTGACCGGCGTAGTAATCGCCCCTCGCCGATTCCGAGGTCAGATAGGTCGCGTAATCATCCGCCGAATCGCCCTCGATCTTATGCGTCGTCTGCACGCAGCCGAACGTAACACCCCGCTTTTCACCCCGCAATAGGTGTGAAACTCACAGAACCTGAGACAATCTCACACGAATTAATATCCACTTTCAGGCACAAACATTTATGTGACAGTTGTCGTCACTAGCACTATGGTGCGTATAGTCTGCTGGGCAATTGGCCTTGGAGATGAAGGTGCCTCGGTCGTTTGGGATGCCATCCACCGAGCAGCCCGAGCGGGTGGTGCGACCGCTCAGGGCTGCGGTGGACACGACGCCTCGCTTGGGATTGCAGCTACCCCATCCCCTTTGAGCTCAGCTCGCCGGGTTAGCGAGTGCTCAAACAGCTCCGCGATCCGCGTCTCCTCTACACCGGTAGCGCCGACCAGCTCGCCGGCGCTGAGGCCGTGCTGCTCGCGGATCCCCCGGAACGCCTCGCCCAGGAGCCGCAGCTCTTGCTCTAACTCGATCTCAGACACCGATCAGCTCCAGCTCATCCAAACGCCGCACGGCGTCCGACGCCCACAACGCGTCGTCCTCCATGCGCACGACGCCCGTCGCCGCCAGGCCGGCCACAGCGTCATCGAGTACGTCCTGCTCGATATCAGCCAGCTTGCTCTCCAGCTCCGCCCTGGACCAGCGCCGCTCGTGGTCATCGCGCAAGACCAGCAACACAACCGCACGCTCAACGCTGCGGCCAAGCTCATCACGAACCCTGTTTACTTTCCAGCGCATGGGAAGGTCCTTCCTTTCCTTGCCACGCCCCGGGCGGTTCCAGCCGCGCCGGGGCACTATTTTTCAGGTCACTCCGACAGTACGGGCAGGACACGCGGGAAGTCAAGCTTTCGGGCGAAGTTGGCGCGAAAACGCTCACCACTGCGGGCCAAGCGCCGTGGTTGGAGGCGCCAACTCGACCCGCATCACTCCCAGGCCGACCGCTTTCTCTCCCGCGTCGGCCACCTACGCGGGCAGTGACCCCGCTATGGGTCGCGGCGATACAGCGCCGGCACGACGAGTCCCACGATGCCGATGACGAGCAGCGCCAGCGGCCAGCCGACGATGCTCGCCGTCGGTTCCCGGCCTGTCTCCAGGCGCGTGATCTGCACACCCGTGCTGACGAGGAACGCGAGCAGACCGACCCCACCGACGTAGCCGAGCCCGCGCGAACGCACACGCGCGCCAACCCAAACCAGCGCGAGCGAGACGACCAGCAGATACAGATCCCAGCCGAAGTGCTGTAACCCGCTCGTATGCGCCCCGACGAGACTGGAAAGGGGATGCGCGGGCCGGGCAGGACGCGCATGCTGGAGACGATTCGCCAACCCGGGGGAGACACGCGAGGCACCGGACCCGGAGAAGGGATGCGGATGCGAGCCACGCGGCACCGACGTTACCTGCGAGACAGACCGACGGGGAACACCGAGCCGCCTCGAGTAGATCCGGGCGCCGGAGGAAATACGATGGCTGGAGGAGGAGATCACCCCACCCGCTCCGCCGAGGGTCGTGATGCTGCGAAACACCCCGACGAACGCGCCGACGATCACGCCGAGCACACCCGCCGCGACCGCCGCGATCCCACCAGCCGTAGCGAGCTCGCGCGCACCGATCGCCTTCGCGCGCGCCAGCGCACCTGCACCCGCGAGCAGCAGCACCGCCGCCGCGACGAGCAGCCAGCGAGACGTCCCGGTGGAGGGATGACCGAGGATTTCCTGCCACACATCCTGCCACGCCACGAGCAGCGCAAGACCAGCGAGCAACACCGCGTAAGACACACGCGCGCGCCGCGCACCATAGCCCGCGAGCAACGCGGTCAGCGCAAAGACAGCGGCCTCGTAGAGCGAATGCTGTGTGCTCGCGCCAACCCATCGCAGGAACTCCAACAGCGTCACGGGCACGAGCAGGAGCGCCGCGACCATCAACACCGACTCCCACGGCCTGGCACCGGCGCCGTCAGCCCGACCCTCCCCGGGTGGGCCATTCGATCCGCCGAGCGCCAGCGCGTAGAGCACCACGGCCGGCACCAACACAACCAGCACCCGTGCGAAGCCGCCCCATTCGTGATGGCCCGACTTGCGCACGAGCACCAACACCGCGCCGACGGCAAACAGCAACCCACCGACGCTCCGCGAAAGGTCCGTGAGGTCGCGCCTGGAGAGCTGCACGGCGCACAGCCTCCTTCACGCCCCGGACGGCTCGCCGAGATCGGCCAGTCCCGCCCGACATCGGAGCTACGCTGACGCGGTGACGAGCAAGGTCTACGTTCCCGCTCAGCGGGACGCGAGCAGGCCGCGCGCTGGCGCGGGCTTCCAGCCTGGCGACCACCTTCGTGTTGCCCGGAGCTGGCACGGCGTGCCGTACACGCATCACGGCGTCTACGTTGGCGACCCGATCGGGCGCGAAGTGGTCCAGTTCGGCGGCGGAGTCGCGGGCAAGCCAGACGCCCGCGTGGGCTTCGCGACGCTCGCAGAGTTTGAGAACGGCGACAGGTCGGAGCTCGTTCCACACGGACGCTACGAAGGCATCCACTGGCTGCCCGCCGCGGACCCGCCGGAGAGGATCGTGGAGCGCGCCCGCTGGCTCGCCGACCACTCCGCGGAGCTGCCGCCGCAGCCGTACAACCTCATCGGCCACAACTGCGAGCACATCGCGAACTGGTGCGTGTGCGGGTACACGGAGAGCCACCAGTACAAACGCGCCCTGCTCGTCACGGCGTACTTGAAAGCCGGCTTCTACCTCTACGTGACCGGACGCATGAGTAAAGGCACGATGTCGCCGGCCCTGTGGTCGGCGCTGCTCCCGAACCTCGCCTCCACGTGGACGATCCACGTCTACAACCGCGAAATCAAGCGCTTCTGGCAACGCGTTAGCGCTGCCCCGTAGCGGGACCACGGGCACGTCGTGACGGAGGAGGCCGATCAGACGGGCGACGCTGAGGCGGCACGCGCAGCCCCGCGAGCACGGCACTGGTTGGCGCTCTGGTCGCTCGCGCGGCTCGCGCGGTGGCGGGCTCGGCGCGAAGAAGGACACGGCTGGCCGAAGACGCTGGTACTCGCCCGCTGGCGGTGGGGCCGAGGGCACTGGCGGGACCGCACCTACTACCTGCTCGCAGTGCTCTGGGCCGGGCTGATCTTCGTGCCGTTCCCAAACGACTGGAATCCGTTTGCGCAGAAGGAAGAAGCGGACACGTTCCTGCGGACGCTGTGGCAGGTGGACGCGGCCGCGCTCGCGCTCTCGCTCGCCATCATCGTATTCGCGGTACAGGCGTACCGCAGCGCGAACCAGGAACACTACGGCGCTCTCCGCCGCTTCATCCGCGCGAGTCGCCTGCGGGAGGGATACGAGCAGGGCGTCGTCGCGCTGCTGATCACGGGTGTGGTCCTGCTGGGCGCCGGGCACGGCGGCATCGCGGGATCGGCGGGTATGGTCGCCGTGCTCGCCTGCTTCGGCTCCATCTTCATCCTTCCGCCGTTGCTCAGCTCCGCGCTGAACACGACCCACGAGGGCTTCCTGCGCGAGGAGCGCATGGACCGCTTGACGGGCGCGGTGCGCGAGCAGGTTGACCGGGAAGTGGAGGCGCTCCACGGCGCCGCGCTGCTCAGGGAGCTCGCAGCGAAGGAGCCGGTGAAGCTGGACCCGTACGCGGTCGGCAGCCGCGACCCGGCGATCAACGCAGTCCTCGCCGGCACCGCGGGCTACGTCGCCGACATCAACCTACGCCGGCTCGCCCGCCTCGCGCGACGCACACGGGACGCGGGCGGCGTGACCCTGACCGCCAAGCTCTACGGCTTCGTGGGCGCCGACACCCAGCTGCTCCTCCTGCCCGCGGCCGCTGACGACGGCGACACGAAGGCAGCGGTGAGCATCGTGAAGGTGAAGCCGGAACGTTGGCGCGACGAGACGCTTCGCCGGTACCTCAAGGACCTGGAGGAGGAAGCCATCGGAACGATCCGCGGGGGCGCGCCCGGCACCTTTGAGTCCATCGGGGACGCGTACGTGGAAACGCTCGTGGAGTTCCCCCGCTCCTGGGAACGCTACGGCCACGAGTACAGCGTCGCCGTCGCCCGCGGCAACGAACTCTTCCCCGTCGGCCCCGTGGACACGATCCGGCAACAGTTCTATACGAACATCGTGGAGGCCTTGCGCGGCCCGAGCGACGAGGTGCTGTCGCGCGCGACTTACCTCCCGCTCAACGTGTGCACGAGCGCGCTCACGTTCCGCGCCGACGGTCTGCTCTCGCAGATGATCGGACTCAGCACCTCTTTTGTCGCGGCAGGCTGGGCGCACGGCGGCGACAAGGGCAAGCTGCTCGCTCGCCAGATGCCACGCCACCTCGTTGAGTTCACCCGCTACCGCCTGCAGCAAAGCCTGGAGCAGGGCGAGATCGCGGACAGACTCCGCTTCGGCGGCTACGTCCGCCTCGTCTACGACCAGTTCGGCACGATCCTGAAGCTCGGCGTGGACCGCGGCGAAGCGGACTACGTCCGCACCGTTGACGGCGACTGGGACACGCTGCTGGAGCACGTGAACGTGGACCCGTACTCGTCGCACCCCACCGTGCTGAGACGCCTGGAGGAGGAAGCCGAGCGGGACGAGCCCGGCACAGCCGAGCGCTTGGAGGAGGCCAAGGAGAGCGCGCAGTTCGCCGAGCTCATCCAGGGACTCAGCGACCGCCGGACGATCCTCCGCTTCGGCCTCGCCCTCTGGACCTGGAGACAACAACCAAAAGCATGGCGCGAGTCCTTCACACACTTCACCGCCCAACTCGGCGGACTCCCCGGGCTCACGAACGCAACGACGAAAGCGATAGTGGCCGAGTTTGAGGACCGCGCGGGGGCGCCCTGGTCGGACTGGATACTCGCCACGCTCCAGGAGGGCCGCGTGTACGCCGTCGGCACTGCCACCGCCGCGGTGGAGACCTTCATCGCCGCCGCACTGCGCGCAGTGCGCCCCGACGAGTCGGCGCCGGAGCTGCCCGCCGCCGAATGGATGGTCACCTACCTTGACCACGCCCGCGACGTGCTCGGCAAGGCCGTCACCGACGCGCGCAACGAAGACCTCCCCGACGTAGCGGAGCGCGCGACGAGAGTGCGCGAAGCCCTAGAGGCCGGCGCCGAGGCGTGGCGGCAGCAGGAACGGCAGAGCATGATTGAAACACCGCTCGCGCCGGAGAAGGTCTCGGCGTTCCGCGAGCAAACCCGCGCGTCCCTCGCGAAGTCGCGGATCGTGCCCGACCTCCTCCGCCTAGCCGGCGCGATCACGCAGCTGGACACGCCGCCCGCCGATCCGCCGTTGATCCAGTCGCAGCCACCCAAGGGCTTCTTCACAGCCGACGGCCGGTTCGTCGGGCTGGACATGATCGCGCGCGACATCGGCATGGACGTAGCTCACTTGGAGCTGCGCACCTTGATCCAGCCGATGACGACTGCGGAGCCGCGGGTGCTCGTCGCCGACGACGCGGGCGACGAGAACGCAGCCGAGTTCGTGGACCAGCTGCGCCCGATCGTGGCGAGCGCAGTGCAGGCGCAGACGGCGACCGCGGTGGTCGTGCTCGTGCCGCTTCAGTGGGAGCTCGCGGAAGCGATGGGCCTCGCGTTCCTCGGGAGCGGCGCCGCGCCGCCGGAGGAGTGGGGCGTTTCGGAGGGCACCGCGCACAACTACTCCGGCATCTTTGAGGGAGCTGCCGCGTACCACTTCCCCGAGGTGGCCAAAGACAGACTCTACGTGCTGGACCTCTCACGATACGCCGCCGCCGAGACGTGGCAGCTCAGCGACGACGCGGCCGTGACGGTCGCCGAGGTCAGCGAGGCTGACGCACGCTTCCGCGCCGAGCACGACCCCGGCAGGGACGAGGTGGGTGAGGAGGAGATCGTGCGGCGGTGGCGCGAGATCGCGCTGGTCACGGTTGATCCGGGCCTGCGGATCAACGAGGACCGGGACGCCTCGGCGCTCACCGCGATCAGGCTACCCACCTCGTTGCAGAGCGATTGAGGTCCGCGCCGCAGCCCGTGAGCGCATGGCGCGAGCGCGAACCGCGCGGCGAGGCGCTCAAGAGCGGCAGGCGCCGTCCGAACACGGGGGCGCGACGACTGGTGATCGCCGAGCCACGTCTGATGGGCTGTGACGTGGACAGCGCACGCTGGCAGCACGAAACCGGGCCCTGGGGTACCCAACCCCCGCATCATCAGACTGGCAACGCCGACACCGAGCCCGGCCTCCCGACCACAACCAACGCCCATCAACCAGGCGCGATCAACCCTGCCCACTTGACAAACACCACGACATATCAGAGACGCTTATCGCATGGGCGGAGACGGGCAGCACTGTGCCTAGCGATGAAGGCCAGCTCGGGGATGAGCTGGCTAACTAACGTCATCATCTACGCCCAGCTCCTGCGAGACGCGCTCGGTGTGGGGCGAGGCCCGTCGCCGTTGACGGAACCCGCCAGCGACCAGCCCGCGGGGACGCAAGTGGACCGCATGCACGCGGCTCTGGAGTCGGATGATGGGACGACATCTCAGACCGGCGGAGCGCCTGCCCCTCCCTCGCTGGCAGCGAGCACGGATGCGTCGCTCGCCGATGTCGAATCTCGCCTGGAGGAACTCGACCCGATCATCGACGAGTACCTGCGACTCCAGGCAATGGCGACGAAGCTTGAAGAGGCAGATAGGCCGACCGCGCGGAGGAAACGCGGCGGACGCCGAAAGGTGAGCGGAACGCGGGCAGCCGAAGTGCTTTTGCTGGCGGCACGATATCCTGGCATCACGATCCCCGAGCTCGCTGAGCACATGAACATCAAGTCGAACTATCTCTACCTGGGCTGGAGAAGGAGGGAAAGATGGAGCGGGACGGTCGCGGATGGCGCCTCAAGCAAGACGGAGAGCCGACCGCGAGCGATGAACGCTCAGTCGCGCGGGCGCCCAAAGTTGGCACGCAACGCGCAGCGAGACGCGCGAGACAATCAGCTACTCCGAGGCGCCGGCTGAGCGGTCATTCGAATTTGGGAGCACTTGCCGACTCCCGAGGCTGTCGCCGTCATCGAAGCCGAGTTCCTGGCTCAAGGCGCCAGGCCTAGGTCGCCTCGGTTGCGGTAGTTCTGGGCCATGCTGAGAAGGAGTGGTGTGCGACCCGCGAGGCTAACGTAGGCCTCTCCGCTGTCGAGCGTGCGGATCTGCTCCGGAAGATCTCGATCTGCCGGATCAAGGCTCCTGGCGGCTGCAGTGGCGGCGCCAGCGTCCGATAGCCGGAAACACACCCGCGTCTGGGCATTGGCGGCTACCACAGGCGTGAGGTCGCCCGGCTGCTGGGTTGCAAGGATGACGGCGAGCCCCTTGCTGCGCCCCTCGCGGACCATCGTATCGATAGCCTTGAATGCGGAAACCCGGTGCGCCTCATCCACAACGACCGCGTATCGGAGCGTGTTCGGCACAGGCGGTAGGCCTTGCATCTTAAGCTGTAGCGAGCCGAGGATGAAGCCGGCCGCGAGCACTGTCGTAAGTCCGTTCCCTGGGATGTTCGAAAGACCGAATACGGCGTTGCGGGCCGTGACGTCGCCGAGCGGAGGGCCTTCTCGGAATAGATCGTTCGATGTCAGGTCGCCGATAACGCCTCGGAGATCGTCATCCAACAAGGCGTCAAGCGTCCGAAGCGTGGGCCATTGGCTTTCGCGCTTGCCCTGCTCAAACGCCTCGGCGAGCTTCTGCTGTAGCTTCGTCTTCTGTCGTACGCCGAGCCGTGCGAACGACTGCGTCGCCACATCGACAATGTCGCGCAACTCGATCACTGCGGTCCTGATCGAGCGATCATCGAGTGTTGCGAGAGCTAGTGGGTTGTAAGGCGCCCCTTCGTTCCATAGGTCGAGGAACTCCGCGTCGGCTTGGCGCGGGAAGTCTCCGCCATAGTCGTTCTTGAAGTCAGCGACGCCGAACCGCGCACCTGCTTTCGATGCAAGCTGGGATAGCAGCGCCATAACGAACTGCGTCTTGCCTGCTCCGCTGGAGCCCCAGATCTCCATGTGGCCGTTCGCGAGTGCCTGGTCTCCGGCGGCATGCCAAAGTAACGGCTCGCCCGTAGAAACATCCCATCCCAGGATCGGCGGATCGAAGGCTGGGACCCTTGTAGCTCTCGAGGTGCCGGCCAACGCGCCGCCAGCTTGGGAGCCGGATGCCGGCTCGACCATGGCGCCCGCGACGTCCTCGCCGGCATGCGGATGTGCTGTGTCGACCTCCGCCGGAGGCGCATCGGATTCTGCGCCTGGAGCGTGTGGCTCGGCCTCCGGCTCCCGCATCTCGCGAATGGCTGGCTCCGATTGGACTACGCCGGGCGTCTCCTGCGTGCCTGGCTCCGGAGCAGCCTCGTCAGGTACGCCCGGCATCGCGCCGACGGGCCCTTCGCCGCCACGCTCTGGCCGGCGGCGCCGTCGACCGCCCCCAAGCGGCGCTCGCTCGGTCTCTGCGGTGTGCAGGTCCGCCAGATTCGTTCCGGCCGCGTCGCTGAGCAGCTGCTGCGTGAGCTGCATGGCTGAAATGCTGATCGGGACGAGATCGCCGGCGACCTTGTGCTGAGTGTCGCGGTGGAGCACCTCTACGTTTGGCCCGAACACCAGGCCGATACCGGCCCATTCGAGCGTCCCGAAGCCCTGGCGGAACGTCTCTATCGCCTCGATCTCTCCAACGGTGAGCCGGACGTTCGACTCGCGGGCTACCGCGAGGGCCGCCTCGGCGATCCGGTTCAGCCAGAGCCGGGAATGGATGGTCTCTGGGTCCGGGTACCCCGCCCAACGCGTGACTTGCAGCGACTGGCGGAGCTGGTCGAGCGCGTCGGTGGCGGCTATGACAGCGTCGCTGCGTCGAGCCTTGACCTCGACGAGAGCCGCGTGAACGCCCTTTTCGGTCGAGCGCTCGTCGATTGCGAGCACCAGCAGGTCAGCTCGCTTGGCGGGGAACCAATACTTGTAGTCGTCGAGACTGATGAGAAGCATCCGGCAGCCTGGTGGCAGCGGCCACGGTGTTGCCGTCGTGGCGAGCAGCGAGAACGCGACGACGTGCGCAACAAGCTCGTTGATCCCGGAGCCGGTCGTCGCTGCTTCCAGGGCGAGTATCCCGTAGCCCTGAGAGGCAACTTTGCGCAAGTCCGCGCCGATCCCGAGCGCGTCGTCGCGGTCGCCGACTATGTGGGCCGCTTGAAGGCTGCGCCCGATCGCGCGGTCAGCAGGGCCGCCGGACTTTTGGCTGATCACGAGCGCGAGCGGCGAGTCACCACCGAGCCTGCGATCCTGATGCAGGATTGCCACGTCGGGGCCGATGGCTCGTTCCAAGCTGTCTCTGCTGGCGTACGGATCAAGCGTTGCTACCCAGAGGGCAAGATCGTGGGCTGTTTTGAGCTGCTCGCGAAGGTCTGCACTCGCGGTTCGCAGCTCTGCGATCTGCACCGTGCTGTCATCCTCAGGCCAACCATCGTCCAGCGCGTGCATAAGTCGTAGCCATGCGCGGCCGCTTTCGGTCGTCGCAGGCGGCGCAAGCAACATCCTTCTGATCTGCCCAGGTCTCACCGACGTGCGGGGGATGAAAAGCGCCTCTTTCGTAAGCGGGGGCACTGGCAGTGGCGGACATTCGATCTCGAGCTGAGCAGCTTCGGACGTCAAGCCGCAGATGAGCGCGAGATGCACTGCTGGGGCGCCAACCGAGTACTGCAGATGTTCCGAGGCCGCGCTGAGCGACGGGAGGTACCGCAACTCGAGGCGGTCTCGCCCGAGCCCGGCAAGCTGCTCGTCGCACTGAGCCAGGGTGTCAGCGAGTGGCCGCTCGTCGCGGGCGTCGCCGATGCAGAAGATCTCGATGCGCCCAACAATCCTCGCGTTGACAAGCGCGATCGCCTCGGAGACAAGCAGGTCAGCTGCTCCAGGCCCGATAGCTGCGCAGCGCAAGTGCCCCGCGACCTCAGGCTGCAACTGGAGGAGCTTCTTGAGGACAGAGCGCAGGGCCGCTCCCCCGTGGCGAGCGCCGTCGGAGGCAGGACCGCCGTAGAGGCTCCAGACGCGCGTCTCGCTCGTCGCGAGAAGCGGCCTGTCGGCGTTCAGCGATCTAGCGTACGCGGGATAGTGCGCGGCGGTCGCGAACGCGACGCCGCGCGCCGTGTCGTCGAGCGGCTCCCCCGGATCGCCGGGGACCTCGGCGTAAAGCGCGAGGAAAAGCAGGCTCCACAAGGCATCGAGATACTCGGATAGCCATTCGGCCTTGAGCGGAGCCCAGGGCGTCAACGCCACGGCGCCTTGTCCCCTGGCAGCGCCGACGAGCGACAGGGCTTCGAGCAAGTCATCACTCCCGGTGGGCCCGAGCGACTCGACCGCCTCATCCCACGACTTCGACCAGCGCGCAAGCTCTTCGGGATCGAGTCCCCTCTCGATCGAGTGACCGGTGGCCCGGCGAAGCTGGCCAGCGAGCGCTCGCAGCGCAGGCGCCGGAGTCTCCGGAACAGCGTCCGGACCAGCGCAGAACCGGTCGAGCGTCGGCGCACCGCTAGTCGCGAGCGTCAGGGCATCCTGCTCGGAGAACAGCAGCGCAGACCGCAGGGTCGCAAGGTCATCCAAGTCGGGCCGCCACTCCAGCACGACAGAATCGGCTCGGCCACTGGCGGGCGCCTCACCATAAAGCCTCAAGCTCACAGGCTCGAGCCGATGGCCCCGATTAAGCTCTGCGTCCTCGAATGCCTCGTCCCAAGGTGGCCGGGCGGCGAGCCTAAGGGCAGGATCGACTTCGATTCCGAAAGTCTCTTGGAGTGCAATCGCGAGAGCCCCGAGCCGGTGCTGTGCGCACGCCAGCGCCAGCGCCCGCGCCGCGTTTCGACGACTCGGTTTGCTCCCCTCCGCGAGCGGGAGCGGCGAGACGAGCTGGATGCGCCGCAGCCCTCCCTCGAGGGCGAGAGCTGCTTGAAGGAGGCCCCGCTCCGGGCACGACGGGTCCGACGCTCGGATGACGCGGTCGTTGAGCAGCCGCGCAATGCGGGTCCGCGTCTGCGTTTGGAAGCAGCGCCGGTTCTCAGCGTCGTCGAAGCCAAGCAGTTCGGCTGCGGCTGTGCGCTGCTCCTCGTCATCCCCTGCGAGCCGCTCGGCGCTCAGTCTGTACCGGTCCCACGGTATTTCGGCCGCGCCCGGCTGTTCCTTCTGAACCAGCGCGTAATCGTCGATCTCCTGCAGCGTGGCGCCAGAGACAGTGCGTTGCGCACGGACTAGGATCTCGCGAGCCTCGTCGAATGCAAGCTCAGCCAGGAGGGCGTTGTCCCAGTTCTCGATCATCGCCATGACCCTGTCTGCCTGCTCCACAGCCGATGCTGCGGCAACGCCAGGCCGCCGTGCGAGCACGCGCTCCGCTCGACGTCGGATATCCGCGAGCCCTCCGTGGCTCTGAAGATCATCGGATCGCCTGTGTGCCGAAAGATTCAAGTTGTCCTTCACACGCGTGGTGGTGACCCGGTCTCCCTGGTCGTCATCGCGGAACGCGCCAAGAGCAGGCAGCGCTTGTAGCGGCGGCTGGCCCGCAGCTACGGCATCAAAGTAGGCGGCGACGGCCACCGCTGATGGGCGCTCCGCCACCGTGAGCTGCAAGATCGCCTGCCGCACCTCCCGGACGGGAGAGCCTGCCTGAACGGGTGGCTCGGCTTCTGCTAGCAGTGCTATGTCCTCGCTGCGCTCGAGCAGATCGGCCGGGGCCACGACCTCGAAGAAGTTGAGCGACTGGCGGTCCGGCAACGCGTGCCCCTCGCACACGACCAGACAGACCGCGCCTTGATTCCGCAGTTCGGTCCCCGCTGTCCGCAGCGCATGATCGCCGAAGCGATCCGGTTCGTCAGACGCTATCGCCAGGCGCCACGATCCGTCAGGCCATGCCCGCGAAATTCCCTCTGCAACATCACGGCTTACGCCTTCGACAGAGACGAACGGTTCCGACACACCTTCGCTGAGGCGCTGGATATAAGCGGCGAGCGCAGCGCCCAGACGGCTCATGCGCGGCCCTCCCAAGCTGCTCGCTCCCCGACGACCACCGTGCGGTCGGAAAGACCGAGCGCGAGGCCGGCGTTCGACAGCACGGCCTCGGCGCGCCTCGCGTTGCGCTCGAGCTCGACGCCGTCGAGCTCGTCAGCGACCCGCGCGCCTGACCCCGGACCGATCACAAGCCCCCACTCTGCGCGCACACGGTCGAAGAATTCTGCCGACGTCATGGGCATATGCCGCGACAGAGCCCCGACGAGCGCAGAAAGAAGCTCCGGCGTAGGAGACATGTAGCGATACGCCCCGGTCCCCGCGAGGAGCCCGACGCTTTCGATTAAGACTCGGAAGCCCTCAGCGGCTCGCCCGTAGTCAGCGTTGTCTGCCGTCAACCTCGCGAGTCGGTCATATTCCTCGGGAGGCGCACCGCGCGACAGCTCGGTCAGCTCGGCGAGGACGTGGTTTAGCCGATCCCCGCGGTTTAGAACCTCGCGGTCCCATTCGACGTGCCCGGCCGCGTTGAGGCGCCGCATCTCGTCGGCCAGCGTCGCAACGGTGGCGCGGCGGAGCTGCTGGCGTGCGTCGGCGTAGCTCCTCTCGGACAACTGGCGCAGTCGGTTGTCCCGACGCGGCGGGCCGCCGAAGGACGCCAGCACATACCGGCTGCGCTCGTCGAGCTCGAGCCGATCCCAGGCAGACCGGAGAACGTGAGCGGCAAAATCGAGCGCCATGATGCTTCGGAGCTGCCACAAGCGCGCTGGCGCGCTCGCTGTGCCTTGGAGCATGACTCCCTCCGCGTGCCGGCAGATCGTCGCTGAAAGGTCCCCAAGCTCAGGCTCCCCCCCGTGCTCCCACGCTCGTAGCTCAGCCGCTTCCGGCGGATACGGACGACTCAGGTCATCTGGCAGCGCGCCCTCCAGCGCAACGGCTATGTCGCCGAGCGGAGACGGTGCCCGAAGGGCATCGCGGATGGCATCCACCGCCCGCCTTCCACTGTCGGCGGCTTCGGCGCCTGCAGTGTCAGGGGGCTCCACGAGCATCCGAGCGAACGTCACGCCCGAGCCGCGCATATAGACCTGGCGCACAGTCCACGGCCGCGCACGGGTCTGGCGCGCGTCGAACCACAGCAGACTCTCGTGGAATGGGCGTAGAAGCCATCCTCCGGCCTGCCCCCGGCTGGTCGACGGATCGACGAGGCCTTGGAGCGCGTCGCGCGCGAGGTTGAGATTGGCAGATCCCAGTAGATCGCTGCCAGTCGCTAGTAGCTCCCCATAGCGCTGCGGCGATAGCCCCTCCGATCCGATTCGCCCCTCTTCGAACAGCTCGAGGAAGTTGTGGCCGAGGGCAAGGCTGCGAATCGCGAACTGCCGGCGCTTGGGGCTAGCAAGCTCTTCGTCGGCGCTGGGAGCTCTGTACTCGTTCTGGGCGAGGGTGAGTAGCGCCTCCATGCAAAGCTGCGAAGCGCGCTCGTCGCGATCGGGGTCGATGCCGAACAGGCGCCGCGCGACCGCTCCCGGTTCCAGTTCGCCAGGCATCAGGCGAAGTGCGGCAAGCGAAGAGGTCGCAGCCCCGGCGGCCGAGACTCGGGATCGGCGACACGCAGGCCGCCAGCAGCCAGGTGCTCTGCGAGCCGGCCGTAGAACCCGCGAAGGTCGGTCATCTCCGCGATACCCTGGCCAACGGGGCCCTGAAATGCGGCAGCTTCGCGGATCGCCTCATACAAGCGGGGACGGATCCTTAGAGAAAGGAGAGGATTAGCTAGCGCCTCGAGCTCGAGATCAAGATGATCGACATCGAGAAACTCCTCCACGATGCCTTGGTCTGGAGCACGGAGCGCTAGCTGATCGATTGGCACGTTCGCGTGCACGAGCGAAGGGCGAGCGGGGCGGAACGAGCCTGGATCCCGCGAGAAGAGACACGCTTGGTCGGGCACTACTAGGCCCTCGGCCGCTGAGGAAAATCCGCAGACGAGGAAGTTGAGCCCCTCTATGAGCTCCGTCAGGCGCAACATCTCGTCTGAGCCGCGCGCCACGGAGCCAGCGAGATCTAGAAACTCGGCGAGATGCTTGACGTCGAGGAGCCTGGCGGCGGTCGCAGCTGGACCGCCAAGCTCATCTGTTGCCTCGAAGAACAATCGCCTGCGCCAAAGGACCTGTGCGCCATCGGCTCCCTCCCCGACGAGAGCCGCGAGACACGTATGCACCAGCGTGGGATCCTCGCTTGTCGACAGCGCCTCGCCGAGCGTGTTAAACGTCATGCAGCCCGCGCCGGTGCTGACGCGATCGAACGGCGATCGCGAGCCGCGAAGCGGCGTCGCCGCTTCATCGTCGCTCGAAGGAGCCCCGGCCAGCAGTTGCACGGAGGGCTCCGCAGCCTGAGAATCGCGCAGCCACTCGTCTGCCTGCAGATCTGATGTCGAGCCGAGTCCGGATGCTCTCATGCCAGCGAGCAGTGGCGAACGCTCGGCGGACTCCAACTTGAGGCCACCTCCGAGGGCGCGGTGGAAATAGCCGTCCGCAGCGGTGTGCGCGTCGCGCCCGCGATCACGGGCGTCGTTCTTGACTTGCTCGCAGCTCTTTCCCCCAGACAACGCCCAGGCAAGGATGGCGAGCACCTCTCGCATTGTGGGAACGGCTTCGCCGGCTCCGAGCTGCACCAATTGGCGGAGAGCGTTGCGCGGGCCCACTCGGCGCATCGCGGCAGCGTTTTCGCGCAGAGGACAACCGCTTGAACCGCGTCCGTCGCCTGGGCATCCCTCGCAGCCCGGCTCCCAAAGCTCCTCGCGAGCTACGAGATTGATCAGGCCCTCCCACACCACTGGCGCGGTCGGCCGCTGGCGGTTTACATTGATGACTAGGAGTCCCACATCCTTCGATGCCCCGCGCCTCAGCGCCTCCTCGAGAGCCGCCGCAAGACCGGCCTCGTCAGCCCCGAGATCGTCGCACGCATCGCGCAGCACTCCCTCGTTGGCGCAGACGAGCACCTGGCCCGCCTGTCCGGCCGCCAGCGCTTCCCGCATTGTGGGCTCTCTTGTCATGGATGTAGGTGAAACTCGTGTGGGAGTGTGAGGTCAATCGGGCCGCAGGTGAGCAGGACGAGGGCGAGCGCTGCCTTGGCTGAGTGGAC